>Ga0194120_10001473_pt1 | contig 42708 bp, 28 predicted proteins | sample TA2MahCa65mmetaG_FD_148642 | JGI IMG/M metagenome (GOLD analysis project Ga0194120, IMG submission 148642) | Freshwater microbial communities from Lake Tanganyika, Tanzania - TA2015019 Mahale Deep Cast 65m | ecosystem: Environmental > Aquatic > Freshwater > Lake | place: Tanzania: Lake...
CTCCGAGTTTGCGCGCGGCGCGTGCTCGCGCGCGACGACCAGCGCGAGCTCCTCGGGCGAGTGCACGATCTCGCACTCGATGCCGACCGCCGCGAGCACCAGCCCGTACTCGCGCGCCACGCCCGCCCTGTGCGTGCGCGCCACGGCCACGGGCGCGAGCGGGTCACGGGCGTCTTCGGGCGCGTCTTCGGGAGCGTCTTCGGGCGCGTCTTCGGGCGCGTCTTCGGAGGGGGCTTCGGCGGTCATGGGGGGAGAGCCTCTAAGACGCCGCGGGCGCCCTTGCGAGCCACCCTATCGGCTCGCCGACGCCCGCGGCTGCTCGGGCGCTGTGCCCGCACGCCGCGCGGGACGCTCCCGGACCGCCCGAGGCCGCAAGGACTCGCTGGCAGCGCGAAACGGCGCATTCCACGGCGGTGTCGGAGCGCACAGCGCCGCGGTTTCTCTTGCCGCCCGACTTCCTCCCCCGGCCAGGTTTTTCTTCCGGTCAACGGATCGGCTCCGGCCGAAGGTGCAGAATGCACGTCGGGCGCATGCCCCCATCCGAGGACTCTGTCGTGAACCTGATCGCCCTGCTCGCCGTGCTCGTGCTGCCCGTCCAAACGCCGCAGGCTCCGACGCCGACGAGGGAGTCGCAGGCCTGGGAGGCGGCGGCGCAGCTCAAGAACAAGGCGGACTACGTGGCGGCGGCGGGGCGTTGGGAGGCCTATGCGCGCGACTTCCCGACCGCGCCGCGCGCGCGGCAGGCGTTGGTCGAGGCCGGCGTGTGCTACTTCTCGGCCGGACGTGGCGCGCAGGTGTTGCACCGCAACACCGAGCTCGCGAGCGCGCACATGGAGCAGGCCCGCACGCTCTTCGATCGCGTCTGCGCGGAGGCGCCCAAGGAGCCGATCGCCTCGCGCGCGCGCCACATGCGCGGATCGACCTTTCTGTTCAGCGGCGAGCTCGCGCAGGCGGAGGAGGCCTACAGCTCGGTGCTCGAGCAGTTCTCGATGGATCGCAACTACGTCGAGAAGGCGCTGGAGTACCGCGCCATGACGCGGCGACACCTGCTGAAGGGCAGCGATGCGATCGCCGACATGGAGCGCTTCTTGAAGGACTTTCCGCGGTCGAATCGCACGGAGAACATGAAGTCGGAGCTCGGCTTCGCGCGCCAGCTCGGCACGGCCGCGACGCCGTGGAAGGCCGAGCGCTGGATCGTCGGCGAGCCCGCGCCGCTCGAGATCCTGAGCGGGCAGGTCGTGGCGCTGTACTTCTGGGCCACGTGGTGCCCCAACTGCGCCAAGGAAGAGGCGTTCGTGATCGACCTCGCGCGGCGCTTGGGGCCCAAGGGCCTCGCGCTCATCGGCGTGACCGATCACCAGCAGGGTCAGACGCCCGAGTCGATCCTCTTGCACGTGCAGAGCAAGGGCTACAACTTCCCAGTGTTTCAGGACAACGGCGCGACCTCGCTCGCCTACAAGGCCACTTCGATTCCCCACCTCGTGCTGATCGATCGCCACGGCAAGGTGCGCTGGAACGACAGTCCCGCGGACCTCTACGACGCGACGATCATGAAGCTGCTCGCCGAAGAGTGAGTGGAGAGCGAGCAGGGGCGTGACGCGGCACGCTCAGGCGCGCGCGAGCTTGGGGCGCACGCAGTCGCGGAAGTACGAGGACGTCTCGAATCCCGCGAGCAGTTGGCTGAAGTGGGCTCCGCCGCCGCCCATGCCGCGGTTGGAGAGCGCGGCGGTCGAGGCGAACAGCGCCTTGGGGTCGACGTCGGCCTTGCGAGCGGCGACCGAGTAGCGGCCGAGCAGCTCGAGCACGGCGTTGAAGTCGACGCGCACGTCGACGATCGAGGCGGCGGCGAGGCCGCGCTCGAGCGCGCGCTGGGCGTCCGCGCCGCGGGCGAGCTCGAGCGCTTGCACGCTGAAGCTCCACGCGGCGTGGAGGAGCTCGGGCTGCATGCCGATCCACGCGCGCACCTTGGCGCGCGGCTGGGGCAGTGCTTCGGCGCGGTAGGCGTCGCACAGCTCCGCCAAGAAGCCGAACAGCTCCTTGGCGAGGTCGTCACCCGCCGCCGTGCGGGCCTGCGCGGCGATGTCCTCGAGTTCGCCCGCGGAGAGCTGCCGGAACCAGCCCTTGCGCTTGCGCGCCAGCGCGGAGTACTCCTCGTCGAAGCGCGCCTGCCACTGCGCGAGCCGCGCTTGCCACGTGTCGATGTTCGGCTTCCACTCGTCCATGGGGCGGAGAGTGTACGGGGCGCGTGCGGGCGGCCAAGGGGTCGTCGGGCGCGGCGCGCGCGACCGCGGCGCGCTCGGGCGCGGCCACCGGCAACTGGAAGGAATTTGCATCTGCGGCCGGAGTTGGGCGCGCGCGGCGGCGCGCGCTTCACCCTCCAGCGGCGCCGGGCCGAAGGCCAGATGCGAATTCCTCAGTCCCCGACCGAAGGTCCATCCCTCCATGCAGTTCACGTTCCGCAAGCTCGCCCTGCTCGCCTCGGCCCTGACGCTCACCGCCTGCTCGGGTGGAGGCGGCGGCGGCGCAGGCGGCGGCCTCCTGCCGCCCCAAGCGATCAACTACGGCAGCCTCGACTTCTCGTTTGAGCCCTGCGGCGAGGTCGCGCCCGCGCTGCCCCAGACCGCCGGTGGAAGCCCGACGACGTGGAGCGTCGAGCCCGCGTTGCCGAGCGGCTTGTCCTTCAACGAAGCGACGGGAGAGATCTCGGGCACGCCGGACGTCGTGACCGCGGACGCGACCTACACGGTCACCGCCTCCAACGCCGCGGGCTCGACCTCCGTGCAGTTGCAGGTCGAGGTCCTGCTCGCTGCACCGAGCTTCAGCTACCCGCAGCTGCCCAGTGAACTCGGCCAAGGCGTGCGCGCCAAGTTCACGCCGGTGTTTGAGTCCGGTCAAGGGTCGAACTTCGCGCTGACCTCGGGCGAGTTGCCCGAGGGTGTCGTGCTCGACGCGGCCACGGGCGAACTCTTGGGCGTGCCGATCGCGCTCGAGTCGGCGGCCTTCGAGATCACCACCACCGACTGCACCGGCCAATCCTCGTCGCGCACCTACACGCTCGATGTCGTGCCGCCCTTCGCGCGCGGCTTGATCCTCGCGGACGGCGGCGCCGGCACGCTGACCAACTTCTGGCGTCGTCCCACCGGCGGCGACCTGATTCCCAACGGCTGGCAGTGGAGCGGCGCGGGGATCTCCCACGTCACGGTGCATCCCTGGGGTCTGTACGCCTTCGTCTCGAACGGTCCGCGCCTCGACGTGCACCGCCTCGAGCTCTTCAGCGACGAGCTGAAGGCCGCGAGCGGCAGTGAGACGCTCGACGCCAACGTGACGGCGATGGCCTGCTCACCCGACGGTCGCTTCCTCTTCGCCGCGACGAGCGCTGGCACGTTGCACGCGTACTCGGTCGAGGTCGACACGGGCGCGCTCACGGCGCTCAGCGCCGGAACGCTGGTCGTGGGCAATGCGCTGGGCGATCTTGTCTGTTCGCCCACTGGCAGCGCGCTCTATGCCACGCTCGGCGATGACGGCGTGGTCGCGAGCGTGAGCATCGATCCGATCACGGGCGCCTATGGCGGCGTCAGCTTCTCGCCGACGAGCGTCGGCGTCGGCGAGCTGGCGATCGCGCCCGATGGCGAGCGTCTCTACGTCGTCGGCGGCCCCTCGGGCGCGCTCTGGGGTTTTGACATCACGCTCCAGACCGGCGCGCTCGTGGCGCTCGCTTGGAGTCCCGCGAACATCACCGCGACGGGCGACGTCGCGCTCTCGATCACGCCCGACGCCTCGCGCCTGTACGTCGCGTCCGCCTCGGGCAACGCGATCGGCATGTTCGCGCTCGACTCGCTCAGCGGCGCGCCCGCCGCGCTGTCGCCCGCGACCGTGCCCGGACTCGCGCCGGTTGCGCACCTCGAGGTCGAGCCGCGCGGTACGCAGGCCTACGCCGCGCTCACCGACGGTCGTTTGCTCGTGTACGACATCGAGCCCGATGGTCAGCTCAGCTTCGCGGAAGTCGGCGTGCACTTGCGCGGCAACGCGCTCTCGGACTTCGACTTCGTGCGCGACCACGTGCCGTATCGCCTCGTGACCGAGAACGTGTATGCGACCAGCATCGCGAACGACGCGGTGTACGAGTACTCGTTCGACACCAACACGGGCGAGCTCGTCGATCTTCCCGCGACGCCCTTCAGCACCGGCGGCGTCGATCCGCGCACGGTCGCCGTGCATCCGTACTCCGAACACCTGATCGTCGCGCACGGCAACGCCACGGGCGCTCCCGCGCTCAGTCTCCACGCGCTCGACGCGCTCGGGAGGATGGAGCCGGGCACGGGCACGGGCACCGAGCGCAACAACGCGGGCCTCGCGTTCGATCCCTCGGGTCGCCGCGCGTACCTCGCGTCCAACGGCAACAGTGGTCCGAGCATCGTGCGCTACGACTTCAACGCGAACACCGGCGCGCTCGATCCGCTCGGTTCCACGGCCGTTTCTGGCTACTTGTGGCCGCCCGCCGTGCACCCGACGGGTCGCCTGCTCGCGGTTCCCGATTCGGCCGGCGACGAGCTCGAGCTCTTCTCGATCGACCCGCAGTCCGGCGCGCTGACCTACCGCGGCAGTGTGCGCACCAACGCCACCGACCCGTTCCGCTGTCTGTTCGACGCATCGGGTCGCTTCGTGTTCACGGGCCACATCGGTTCGCCGCGCATGGCCGTGCACTCGGTCGACCTCGCCGCCGGCACGCTCACGCCCGTCGCGGGCTCGCCGTTCCCGACGACGATCCACCCGCTCGTGATGTCGCTCTCGCCGGACGGTCGTCGCATGATGATCGCCGACACCGCGAACGCGGCGTGGTCCTGCTACGCGGTCGATCAGGATCCGAGCAACGCGACGCTCGACGGCACGCTCTCGCTCGTCGGCAGCGGCACGCAAGCGAACATGGCGCTGCTGCGCTTCGACGTGACCAGCACGAAGCTCCTGTGGGTCAACTCCGGCACGCAGGAGCTCGTCTGCAGCCCGCTCGAAGCCCCGGGCGTGCTCGGGACTCCGCTGTCGAGCGCGCCGATCGGCGCGTCGATCACCAGCATGGACATGCGCAACCGGGCCCGCTGAGGGACTCCCACTCCGCCTCGCCTCGCGCTCGCCCCCGCGGCGCGCGGCACGGTTCACGGAGGGTGTCGTGTTCGCTTGCGCGGCGCGGCACCCACGCTCGTTCCATGGGCGCTCGTTCTACGGGCGCTCGTTCTACAGGCGCTCGTTCTACAGGCGCTCGTTGCGGCGCGAGACGACGAGCGCGCGGCCGTGCTCCTCGCGGCAGCGATAGCCGAGCAGGTGGAACAGCTCCGCGGCGAAGAAGCGTGCGATGCGGCGATCGATGGTGAGCGAGTGGCCCGCGCGCGCCTCGACGCGCACGCCGGGCAACAGGCCGAGCAGTCGTTCGAGGTGCAGGCGGCGCACAGCGGCGGAGAGCGCGAGCCACGCGCGCGAGACGCTGGTTCCGAGAAAGAAGCCGTCGCGGCCCTGACTCTGGTAGCGCGGCAGCAGCAGCAACCCGCCAAACGGCGCGTGCACGGGGCGCTCGCGGCCGCCGCCGGAGTGAGCGAGCAGCGCGCCGCGCTCGACGCGCGCGAAGCCCGCCAAGCCCGGCAACATCTCGAAGCGCCGCTCGTCCTCGGGCGCGATCTCGTGGCGATGCGCGACCTCGATCACCGCCGGTAGGCCGTGCGCGGCGGAGCGCAGCCGCTCGCGATGGAGCTCGAGCTCGGGGAGCTCGCCCTCGCTTGCGACGCCGCTCGAGACGAGCGTGACCCACAGCGCGGATTCGAGCAGCTCGACGGTGCGCGGGTCGCGGCTCGGCCCGCCTTCGACCACGATCGCGACGTGGCCGAGCGCGCCGACGTGCTCGATGAGCGTGCCGCGCACGGTCTCCTCGAGCCCGAGCAAGAAGGGCACGTGCAGGGCGCGGGCCACTCGCCGGTTTTGCAGGGTGTCTCCGGCGAGCGCGAACGGCGGGCCGTCGCCGGAGGTCGAGTGCAGGTCGAGCAGCGTCACCCCCTCGCGCGCGAGCAGCGGCTCGAGCTCGGCCGCGAGCTCGCGTTGCTCTCCGTCCTCGGCGTGATCGCGCGCACTCGGTCGCCTGCGCAGCGCGGCAAGCCGTTCCGCGGTCCACAGGCGATTGAGGTCCTCGTCGACGAAGCGCACCCCGCCCGCGAGTCCGGCGCGATTGCCGACGAGCGCGACGAGCTCGCCTGTGAGCGGCGTGTCGCGCTCGCGCAGCGTGGCGAGCACGCGTTGGGCGGCGCGCACGCCCGCGGGTTCATTGCCGTGGATGCCCGCGGTCACGACGAGCGTGGGGCCACCGGAGCGACCCACGCGGCCGAGGACCCTCGGCATGGCCACCGCGGGCACTTCCAGCGCGCAGCCCATGTCCGCTCGCTCAGGCGTCCTTGAGCCAGCGATCGAGCAGCACGGACGCGAGCTCCATGAAGTCGTGCTCGGTGAGCACTCCCACGAGCCGTCCATCCTCGACGACCGGCAGGCAACCGATCTTGTTGCGGCGCATCAACTCGAGCGCCTGGAGCGAACTCGTGTCGGGCGTCACGGTCACGACGTCCGCGCGCATGATCTCGCGCACGCTGCGCGTCGAGCCATCGCCCGCCTTGGCGCGCGCGAGCATGCTCAACACCGCGCGGTGCGAGACGAGGCCGACGAAGTGTCCGTCCTCGTCCTCCACGAGCACGTAGCGGATCTTCTGCCACTCCATCAGGCTGGCCGCGAGGTCCGCCACGTCGTCGGGGCGCACGGTGAACAAGTCCTTGTTCATCACTTGCCGCACGGTGCGATAGTTCTCGCGCGCGTTGTCGCGCTCCTCGAGGCTGGCGAGCGACCACTCGTGAACGGGTGCGCCGGTCTTCTGGCGTTCGATCAGCGCCGCGGTGAGGGCGCGGTAGCGCTCGAGCGGACGTCCGCGCTCCCCCATGGACGAGAGCGAGTCGAGCGACCACTGCGCGCCGGTGCGGTCGGCGCGCACGCGCTCCTCGATCACGCCGAGGTAGCGATCGATGTCGTCGGCCGCGACCTTCGAGTTCGCCAATCCGCGTCGCGCGATCGGCAGCAGTTGCGACAGCACGAGCTCGTCCGCGCTCCACGCCCGGCCGCGCAGCCAGCGGAAACGCGCGTGCAGCCCGTAGCGCGCCGCGGCGACCATGTTCGCGCGCGCGTCGTCGAATCTCATCGCGGCGGTCACGTCGCCGAACTCCGCGGCGGCGCACATCAGGCCGACGAAGAAGGCTGCGTTGGCGATCTCGTCGAGCACCGACGGACCGGCGGGAATGACGCGGTTTTCGATGCGCAGGTGCGGCTTGCCGTTGGAAATGCCGTAGCACGGGCGATTCCAGCGGTAGACGGTGCCGTTGTGCAGGCGCAGCGCGCGCAGCTGCGGCACGCCGCCCTGCGCGAGCACCTTGAGCGGGTTCTCGTCGGACGCGATCGCGATCAGCGAGCGGAAGCGCGCCACGTCCTCGCGGTAGATCTCGAGGATCGAGTCGTCGACCCAGCGCTCGCCGAAGTTGACGCGTTGACGCTGGCCGCGCTCGGCCATGTGCTCGCTGCGCGTGTCGAGCGACTGCTGGAACAGCGCGATGCGCGTCTCGTGCCAGAGCCGGTGCTGCAGCAACGTCGGGGAGTTGACCGCCACCGCGAGGCAGGGCGCGGTGATCACTTGCGCGAGGTTGTAGCAGCTCGCGAACTCATCGGCCGAGACCTGATAGTGGACCTGAAAGCTCGTGGTGCAGGCCTCGAGCATCACGTTGTCGTGCGAGGTCGAGAGCTCGTCGGCGCCCTTGATGCGGAAGTCGAACTTGCCGCCGCGCATCTGCGTCAACAGCCGGTTCATCGCGAGGTAGCGCGGACTCGGCGTCATGTAGTCGAGCGAGAGGTGCGCCTTCTCGAGGGTCGGCAGGATGCCGCACAGCACGATCTGCGCCTGCTCCTCGGCGGCCGCCGCGCGCGCGCGTTCGAGCAGCATCGTCAGCTCGCCGTGCATGCGCGCGAAGCAGTCGCCTCCGAGCACCTGCGGGAGCAGGTTGGCCTCGAGGTTGAACAGGCCGAGCTCGGTCGTGTAGCTCTCGGCGCCGAGCTTGGCGAGCAGCACTTGCGCGAGCTTGGCCGGCTGCAGCGCGCGGTCGACGAGGAACATCTCCTGCTCGGCGCCGATGCGGCGCGTGCCGGACTCGATCTTGCCTTGCGCGAGCATCTGCTCGAGAGCGTGTACGTCGTCGAGGAGCGACTTGACGAAGCGCCGCATCTCGTGATGGTCGGCGCCATCGCTGATCTGTTGGAGGCCCATGAGGGTCTGCTTGCTTGCTGCGATCGGCCGGGGCAGGACGGTAGGGGCGGGGGTCGGCCGGAAAACGCGGCGCGGATTCTAGCAGGACGCGGCAGCGGCACGGCGCGGCGCGCCCGTGTAGGCACCCTAGGGCGGGCGCGCTACCTTCTCCCGCCCGCGCCGCACGGCGGGTCGCCCCGATGTCGCCTGACCACCGCGCCACGCTGCTCGCGCTCCTCGCCGCACCGCTCGCGAGCGGGACGCTCGCCGCCAAGCTCCCCCGGTCCGTGCCGCAAGCGAGCGCGCCGCGCGACTTCACGGACGACGGCCGAGTGTTCCTCGAGCTCGAGCCCGCCACATCGCAGGCCCACGTCGGCGTTCCTCAGCGCGTCGAGCTCCGAATCGGCATCGAGCGCGGCTTCCTCGAGAGCGATCTCGTCCCGCTGTTCGCGCGCTCGCTCGACCTGCCCGTCGAGGTGCGCGCACCGTGGCTGCGCGAGCCGCGCGGCGGCCGCTGGCTCGCACTACAGGCGTGCGCTCCCTCGCGCACTCTCGCGCTCGACGGCGGCATCGCGCTCGCCTGTGCGCGCGCGGACATCGAGCGCGACGGCCGCACCTTCGCGCTGCACGCGCTCGCCTTCGAGTGGTTGCCCGAGTCTCCCGGAGAGCTCGTGCTCGATGGCACGGAGCTGCGCTTGGCCTATGCGAGCGCCTTCGACGTCGACCCGTTTCGCGGGCGGGTGCCGCGCGATCGCGTCGACGCGCGCGTGCGCGGTCCGCTCGCGCGCCTGCGGGCCCTCGCGCTGCCCGAGCAGGGCCGCCCGCCGCAGTTCGGCGGCGCGGTGGGGAACTTCACGATCCTGACCGAAGCCGAGCCGCGCGAGGTGGAGGTCGGCGGCGTGCTGCTGCTCACCACGCAGATCGCGGGCCAAGGCAACTTCGGCCACTTCGCGGCGCCGCGCATCGGCCCGTTCGACGGCCTGCACGTGGTGTCCGAGCGTTCCGAGCTCGGGGACGGCAGTCTGCGCATCGAGTGCGAGCTGCGTGTGACCGAGGAGCGCGTGCGCGAGATCCCGCCCGTGGAGCTCGCCTACTTCACGCCCGCCGCCCCCGGACGCTATGAAATAGCCCGCGCGCCGCCCCTGCCGTTGCGCGTCCGCCGCCCCATGCTCCCCGCGCTCACCGACATCTCCGCGCCCGCGCCGCCGCTGTCGTCTCCGCTGGTGCTGGTCGTGGCCGGTGGCCTCGCGCTGATCGCGATCGGCCTCGTGCTGCGCGCGCGCAGCCGCCGCGGCCCGCCGAGCGCCAACGAGCACGCCATGGCCGCGGACTTCGAGACGCGCTTGATTCGCCCCGGCGGCGACGTGACGCGTCTGTATCCGGCGTACCTCGCCGCGCGCCTCGGCGACGATCCGGCCACGGTCGTGACGCCCGATCTCGCGCAGCGCCTCGAGCGCGAAGGCGCGCCCGCGGAGCTCGCCTCGCGCGCGGCGGCGCTCGCGCTCGAGCTCGCGGCGGCCAACTACGGCCGCAAGGCGCCCAAGGACGTGCTCGAGCGCGCGCGCGCCACCGTGCGCGAGCTCGATCACCACTCGTTGCGCGGCTAGCCCCGCGTCTCGCGCCCCGATCGAGCGCGCTCAGCCTCGATGGAGCGTGCTCGGCTTCGATGGAGCGCGCTCGGCTTCGATGGAGCGCGCTCAGAGGGCGAGTTCCGCGCCCAGTCCCACGCGCGCCAGAGTGGAGAGCCTGTCCCGTTCGAGCGCGAAGCCGCCGCGGAAGGGGTCGCGTGCGAGGTCGAAGCTGCCGTCGAGGTCGAGCCACGCCGTCGCGCGCAGCGCGAGCGCACAGTGCAGCGCCGCCGCGATGCCGAGCACGCTCTCGTCCATGCAGCCCCACAGCAGCCGATAGCCCGCGGCCTGCGCGGCGCGCGCGAGCTCGAGTGCGCCGCCGGGGCCGCCGCTCTTCATCAGCTTGACGTTGAGGCCGCCGTAGGGGCTGCCGCAGCTCGCAAGGCGCGCGAGGTCGCGCGTGGAATGCACGCTCTCGTCCGCGACCAGTCGCGCGCGCAGTGATGCGAACGCGGCCAGCTCGCCGTCGAGCTCGGGCCGCATCGGCTGTTCGATCAGTGCGAGGTCGAGCACGTCGGCGCGCGCCGCGAGCTTGCGAAACGCCGCGAGGTCGTAGCCCTGATTCGCGTCGATCCGCAGCTCCACGCGCGCCCCGAATCGCTCGCGCAGCTTCGCGAGCCGCTCGAGGTCGAGCTCGATGTCCGCGCCGGTCTTGACCTTGAGCAGCGCGAAGCCGCGCGCGACGTACTCGTCCGCTTCCGCGAGCGTCTCGGAGACGCTCTTGAGCCCGATCGTGATCGACGTGCGCAGCGAGCCATGGGCGCGCCCCAGCCACTCGACCAGCGGTTTTCCTGCGGCTCGCGAGGCGAGGTCGTGCAGCGCCATGTCGACGCCCGCGCGCGTCGCAGGACCGTCGATGCGCTGTTGCAGCTCGAGCTTCAGCGCCTCGAACTCGCCGAGCTCGCGACCGATGAGCCACTCGAGTCGCGTGGGAGCGAGCGCACGCGCCGCCTGCTCCGCGCTCTCGCCCGTCACTTCCTCCGCCGGCGACGCTTGGCCGTACGCGAGCGTGCCGTCGTCGCCCTCGAGCTCGACGAGCACCATCTCGACCTTGTCCCAGCTCCCGCCCGCGATCGCGTAGGGACGCGTGAGCGGAATGCGCACGAGGCGCGAACGGAGCGCGGCGATCCTCACGCGCGCGTCTCGCGCTTCACATAGGCCTGCACGGCGTCGAGCAGCGGATCGAGCGGTTCGAGCAGCGGGTACGCGACGGGCAGGCCTGTTTCGCGCGCGATGCGCTCGCGCGTCGCGGCGCGCTCGGATTCCTCGAGGTGTTCGTGGTTGAGCGCGATGCCGAGCACCTGCGCGCCGTACATGCCGACGAGCGCGATCTCGGAGGCGAGCGAGGGAATCAGGTTGCCGAGGCGCTCCTGATCTTCGAAGAAGCGCCGCGCGCTCGCGTGCTGCAGGATCACGCCGCGCGCGCCTCCCGAGAGGATCAACTCCGCGCCGCACGGTCCCGACGGATTGCGCAGCGCCGACTGGCCTTCGAGCACGATCAGGTCGGGCCGCGCTTCGCGGTCGGCCTCGACGATCGCGTGCTCGAGCTCGCCCGACACGAAGTCGTTGGGCGTCGAATCGAGCACGAAGCCCCAGCCGCAGCCCTGCATCCAGCCGGTCTGGCCGGTGTAGATCACCTCGGTCGCGATGCCGCGCTCGCGCGCCGCTTTGGCGAGCAACTGGCTCGTCGTGCGCTTGCCGAGCGCGCAATCGGTGCCGAGCAGCGCCAGCCGCGGCGCTCGGACCTGAGCGATCGCGCCGCTCCAAAAGTGCAGCTCCGCGCGGGATTTCGGGCGGCGTACATCGATGATCTTCGCACCGCTGCGCTCGGCGGCGGCGCGCAGCTGTGGCTCGTCGCCGACCAAGTGGTGCAGGCCGTTGACCACGCCGATGCCGCGCTCGAGTGCCGCGAGCAGGGTCGCGCGCAGCGCCTGTGGCAGCACTCCTCCGGGCGTCGCGACGCCGACCACGACCACGTCGGGCCTGCGACCGGTGGCGAGCAGCGCATCGAGGGACGCGAACGAGGGAATCTCGCGCGCGCGTCCGTCGAGCAGCTCGCCCGCGTCGCGCCCGGCGGCGAGCGCATCGATGAGCGCGATCACTTCGAAGCGGCAGGGACCGCGCACGAGGCCGTGCGCCGTCTTGGCGTCCGACGTGGCGAAGCGATCGAGGGTCAGGACGGCGGCGGTCTCGCGCATGCGAGCGCCAAGGATAGCCGCGGCGTGCTAGCGCTGCGTCGCGACGAACGGTGCGAGGGCGCGCGCGAGCGGCGCGGCGGCCCGCGACACGCGCTCGGCATCCGTGGCGAGCTCGACGAACGGCACGAACTCGCGCACCAGCAGGTCGCGGCGCACTTCGAGGCACAGCGCGGAAGCCGGACGTTGCGCCGCGAACTCGTGCGCCAGCGTGACGGGATGCAGCGGATAGGCGCTGTTGCGAGACACCTCGAAGCCCTCGGCCGTGAACTCGCGCTCGGCGCGCGCCGCGAGCTCTGGCAGCGCCAGCTCGACTCCCTCGGGATCCGCCGTGATCAGGTCGATCTCGGGTCGCAGCGGCCAGCGGCCGATGCGCTCGGGTGCGTAGGCCGCGCGCAGCGACTGCGCGATGTGCTCGTCGATCGCCACGTCGATCGAGCGCGGCGCGTAGCTGTGCACGAAGAGCGTCGCGCCTCCCCGAGCGCGCACGCCCTCGAAGGTGCGCGAAACCGTCTCGCGGTAGGCGAAGTAGCGCTCGAGCAGCAGCGCGCGATCGCGCTCGTCCTGCACCCAAGGTTGCAGTCCCGGCGTCATCTCCTCGGCCGTGCTCGCGCGGGCGAGCGTGTCGCGAGAGATGCGTCGGTTGCAGTCGAGGAACGTGCGCGGGACGCGACAGCGCACGACGGCGAGCACGCATTCCGGCCGCGCGCGCACGATCGCGCGCGCGACCGCGCTCGCAAGCTCCGGCGCGCCGACGTCGGTGTTCACGAAGAAAAACTCGCGCAGCAGGGGCGGGAACGGGCCGCGCAGCACGCGGGCGAGCTCGTCGAAGTCCGCCGCGCTCGTCGCGCCATGGGCCACCTCGAGCAGCGCGCCCGCCGGCGCGTCCTTCGCCGCCGCCGCTCCGCGCACCAGCTCGACGTCGCACACTCCCTCGATGACCTGCCGGGAACTCTCCATCGCGCACGGAGTACCCTCTCGACCGTCACGGTTGCAAGGGAGCAGATCCAATGGCTCGCGTCCGACGTACCATGGTCCCACGATCGCCATGGCACTCCTCCGCGCGCTCCTCGTGCTCGCCTGCCTCGTCGCCACGCTCGCGCCGACCCGCGCCGCGCAGGGCGGCTACACGCGCGAGCGTTTTCCCGAGCTCGGCATCGACCTCGATCGCCCGCGCGACTACGAGGCGATTCCGACCCAGCCCGACGAGCAGTTCGTCGCGCTGTACTTCGCCGAGAAGCTCGATCCCGATCCCGCCAAGCGCCGCTCCGCGCGCCCCGAGCTCTCGGTGGTCGACATCGCGTTCGTGCCCGACCCGCCGCCGCCCGATCCCGCGCCTGTCCCGCCCCCGGCGCCCGAGGAGGACGAGCAGGGCCGCAGCAAGGCCAAGCCCCTCGAGCGCGAGCCGCAAGCGCCGCCGCCGCCGCCCGTCAGCACGCTCGAGCGCTGGTTCGAGCGCCACACCGGCTGGGACCTCGGTCGCGCGCAGCCCGGCAAGCCGCGCCACGGCTGGAGCTCGACTCTCTACACGCTCACGCTGCGCCGACCCAGTGGTGCGCAGCTTGCCGGTTGGTGCTACGCGTACCGGCAGGACGGCGTGCGCACCGTCGCCTTCGTCGCGACCTGCGCGCCCACCGACCTCGTCGAACAGGAGAAGATCTGGCGCCACATGGCGGAGAAGGCCGACCTCGCCGAGCCCGAGGGTCAGGATCTCACGAAGTTGCAGCAGAAGTACGCGCGCTCGGCCCTGCGCGGCGTCGACTATCGCATCGAGGTGCGGCGCAAGATGGTGCGCGGCTGGAAGGCCGAGGACACCGAGAATTTCATCATCCTCTACCACACCAACGATCAGCCGCTGATTCGCACGCTGCTCGCGGACATCGAGTCGATCCGCAAGGAGTACATCAAGCTCTTCCCGCCCGCCGGGGAGATCAAGGCCGTCTCGACCGTGCGCGTGTGCCGCGATCGCAACGAGTACATGGCCTACGGCGGGCCGCCGGGTTCGGCGGGGTACTGGAATTACGCCGCCGAAGAGCTCGTCTTCTACGACGCGCAGGTGAAGGAGAAGGGCAAGCGTTCGAGCGATGCCAACACCTTCATCGTGCTCTACCACGAGGCCTTTCACCAATACATCCACTACTCCTCGGGCGAGGTGCCGCCGCACTCGTGGTTCAACGAGGGCCACGGCGATTACTTCTCGGGCGCGGACGTGGTCGGCTCGAAGGTGCGCAAGATCGGCGTGAACCCGTGGCGCTTTGGAACCATCCAGCGCGCCGTCGAGGAAGCCAAGTTCGTCCCGTGGAAGGACATCCTGCGCTTCGAGCAACCCGAGTACTACCGCGGCGATCGCGTCGGCCTGTGCTACGCGCAAGGCTGGTCGATGGTGTACTTCCTGCGCCAGTCGCCGCTCGTCGCGAAGCACCCGCAGTGGTCGAAGCTGCTCGACACCTACTTCAACGAGCTCAAGCTCGATTACGCGCGCAATCTCGCCCTGCTCGAGACCCAAGGCCGCAAGGACGACCGCCGCGCCAAGGCCGAGGTCGGCGTCGCCTCTCGCCGCTACGCCCTCGAAAAGGCCCTCGACGGCATCGACGTCGACGCCCTCGAAGCCGCTTGGGTCGACTTCATCTCCAAGCTCGAATTCAAGCGCTGACACGCGGACTCGCCCCCGAACTCGCCCCCGAACTCGTCCCCGAACTCGCCACTCGCCCGCGCGAGCGCGCCGCACGGCCGCCGACGCGGCTTCGATCCGCCTGCCAGCCGAGAGCTCGCGCCTGACGTCCGCGGCGCGCTCGCGTATGCTGCGAGGCCGATGCGCGCCGCCTCGAACCGCTCCCGCCGTCCGACGAGGCGCTCGATCCTCGCCCTCGCTTGGGCGCTGTGGGTCGTGCTGGTGCAGGCGCTCGGCGGAACGGCCGCGCTCGTGCACGCCCACGGCGGTGCGGGCGAGCACCTGCACCTCGTCGCCTCGCAGGTGCGCGACATGGACCACGCGGAGTGGCATCGCCGCGCGCACGCCGTGGAAGACAGCGAGCGCGACACGGAGCAAGAGCTCTCCGACGGCGCGCTCGAGCTGCTGCTCGAATTCCCCATCGCGCCTCAGCTCGGCCGCGGCGAGCGCGGCGGCGACCGCGACATCGAGCGCGACGTCGAGACCGCGGCGCGCGAGCTCGCGCCGTGTGTCTGGTTCGCTTGCGAGAGCGTCGACGCTCGCGCCCTCGTCTCCGCGTGCGCCTCGGCCCGAGGTTGGTGCCATTCCCGCGCCGGACCTCCGTCGCTGCTTCCGCTGCGCATCTAGCTTCGATCGCTCGTGCCCGCATCGCGTGCTCGCGATGCTCCGGCGTGCTCGTGCGAGCCGCCGCCGCCGCTCGAATCTCGTTGCATCGTGGAAGGTCCGCGCTTGAAGATCGTCTCTCTCCCTCTTGCCGTCGTCTCGATCGTCCTCCCGCTCGCCTCCTGCGATCGGAGCTGGCCGACGAGTGCCCCCGTGTTGGCGGCCTCGGAAGAATCGGACGAGGCGCCGCCGCGCGCGTGGACCGCGCACGGCGAGCGGCTCTCGACCCATGTCGAACACCCCGAGTTCGTCCGCGGCGAGTCAGCGCGCGTCCTCGTGCACCTCACGGTGCTCGCGAGCGGCGAGCCCGTGCGCGCGGGCTCGATCACCCTGCGGCTCGGCGAGACGAGCCACACGGTCGAGGCGCCCGCGCGCGAGGGCATTTTCATCGTCGAGCTCGTTCCCGCCGCCGCGGGCGAGTTCGCCCTCGCGGTCCAAGTGGCGAGCGCGCAGGCCAGCGAGGTGCTCGCGCTCGGGGACGCGACGGTACACGCGGATCGCATCACGGCCGACGCCGCGGCGCGCGCCGTCGAGCACATCGAGGGCGACGTGCCGTTCTCGTTCGAGCAGCAGTGGCAGATCGGTCTCCTGCACGAGCCCGCGCGCCGCGTCGATCTGAAACGCAGCCTGCTGGTGCCCGCCAGCGTGCGACTGCGCGACGGCGCGAGCGCGGACGTATTGCCTCCGGCCGCAGGTCGACTCGTGGCCGCGAAGGAGCGCGCCTTGCCGCGCGTCGGCGAGCGCGTGAAGGCGGGCGAAGTTCTGGCTTACGTCGAACCGCCGATCGACTCCGCCACGCTCGCCGCACTTCACACGCTGCGGCTCGAGCTCGAGATGCGCTTGCTCGATGCCAATCACGAGATCGAGCACTCCAAGCTGCGGCGCGGCTTCGCGCAGCGCGAGCTCGATCGACTGCTCGGGCTCCAACCGGACGGCCTCAGCACCCTGCCCGAGATCGAGGCTGCACGACGCGAGGTCGAACTCACGGTGCACGAGGAAGAGGTCGCCAACGCGCAGCGCCAAGCGGTGGAGCGACTGCTCGGCGAGCGCGCCCCCTTCGACGCCGCGAACGGCTCACCCGTGATGCGCTTGCCCGTGCTCGCCACGATCGACGGCGTGGTCGCGTCTGCGCCGCACGCGGTCGGCGCGAGCGTCGAAACGAGCACTTCGATCGCGCGCATCGTCGATGCTTCGCGCGTGTGGATCGAGGCTCGTGCCTCGGAATTCGACCTGCACAAGCTGCAACCGCAAGGGCGTGCATTCGCGAGCTTCCTCGCTCTCCCCGGTGAGCGACGCGAGCTCGTCGGGTCGCCCTGGATCGCGCCGCGGATCAACGAGGAATCGCGCACCTTGGCGCTGCGGTTCGAGCTCGACAACGCCGATGGCCGCTTGCGCGAAGGCATGCTGGCCGAGCTCGAACTCGCGACCGACAGCGTGGCGAACGCGCTCTCGATTCCGATTTCGGCCGTCGTCCCCGACAACGGAGTTTCGACGGCGTGGGTGCCGGTCGCAGGCGAGAGCTTCGCGCGGCGCGCGCTCTCGCTGGGCCTGCGCGATCACGAGCGCGTGCAAGTGCTCGGTGGTCTGGCCGACGGCGAGCGGGTCGTCACGCGCGGCGGCTACGTCGTGCGGCTCGTCTCGCTCGGCGGCGCGTCGATGGACCACGGTCACCAACACTGAGCGGGAGCGAAGCGTGGTCAACCTGCTCATCCGACTCGCGCTCGAGCGGCGCCTCACCGTCGTGGTCCTCGCGCTCGCGGCGATGGCACTGGGCGTGTTCGTCACGCTGCGCATGCCCGTCGACGTTTTTCCGGATCTGACGGCGCCGACCGTCACCGTGCTCGTCGAAGGCCACAGCCTCTCTCCGGTCGAGATGGAGACGCAGGTCACGTTCCCGATCGAGAGCGCCATGAACGGCGCATCGGGCGTGCGGCGCGTGCGCTCGGGCACGGCGCTGGGCATCACGGTCGTGTGGGTCGAGTTCGAGTGGGGCGTGGACATCCAGCGCGCGCGCCAGACGGTCGCCGAGCGACTCGGCACCGTCGCGGGCGCGATGCCCGATGGCGTCGAGCCGCCGAAGCTCGCGCCCGTTTCCAGCGTGATGGGCGAGATCCTCTTCATCTCGCTCACGTCGCCGACGCACGGAGCGCTCGAGTTGCGGACGACCGCGACCACGCAAGTGCGCCGCCGCCTGCTCTCGGTGCCCGGCGTCTCGCAGGTCACGCCGATCGGCGGTGACACCAAGCAGTACCAAGTGCAACTGCATCCCGATCGCCTGCGCGCCTTTGGCATCACCGCCGATGAGGTGCTCGAGGCGTTGCGCGCCTCGAACCAAAACGTCGCGGCCGGCGTGCTGCGCATGGGCGAGCAGGAGGTGCTCGTCGAAGGCATCGGCCGCATCGTGACCCTCGAGGACATCGGTGCGGTCGCGATCGCGCGCCGCGAGGGCGTGCCCGTGACCGTGCGCGACGTCGCGACCGTCTCGATCGGCGCCGCCCAGAAGCGCGGCACGGCAGCATCCTCGCGCCGCGACGAGAACTGGAAGCCCGTGATCGAGCCCGGCGTCGTGCTCGCCATCCAGAAGCAGCCGGGCGCGAACACGCTCGAGCTCACGGAGCGGCTCGACCTCGCGTTCGACGAGATCCAGTCGGCGCTGCCCGAGGGGATGAGGCTCCACCGCAACCTGTTTCGGCAGGCGACCTTCATCCAGAACTCGATCGACAACACCGTCACGGCGCTCGTCGAAGGAGCGTTGTTCGTCGTGCTCGTCGTGGCGGCGTTTCTCGCCAGCACTCGCGCGAGCGTGATCACGCTGCTGGCCTTGCCGCTCTCGCTGCTCATCACCGTGCTCGCGCTCGATGCTCTCGACGCCAACATCAACACGATGACGCTCGGCGGCATGGCGATCGCGATCGGCGCGCTCGTCGACGACGCCATCATCGACGTCGAAAACGTGCTGCGGCGGCTGCGCGAGAACGCGAAGCTGCCCGCGGAGCGCCGGGCGAAGGCCGCCGCCGTGATCTACGCGGCGAGCGTGGAAGTGCGCGGTTCGATCGTGCTCGCCACCTTCATCATCCTGCTGGCGTTCGCGCCGCTGTTCTTCCTCTCGGGCGTCGAGGGGCGGCTCCTGCGGCCGTTGGGAGTCGCGTTCACGGTTTCACTCGCGGCGTCGTTGCTCACGGCGCTCACTCTGACCCCGGCGCTGTGCAGCTTCCTGCTGCCCAAGAGCCGCGTCGTTCAGCAGGCCGGCGATCCGCCGCTCGTGCGGCTCCTGCAGCGGCTCTACGCGCGCCCGCTGGAGTGGGCGCTGCGCCATCCTTGGCTGGTCGCGGGCCCGAGCGCGGCGCTGTTGGCGTTCGCGACTTGGAAGGCGGCGACGATGGGGCGCGGCTTCCTGCCCGAGTTCAACGAAGGCGCGCTGGTGGTCGAGGTGGCGAGCGCGCCCGGCACGTCGATTCAGCAGGGTGACGAGCTCGCGCGGCTCGTCGAGCGCGCGCTGATGGAGGAACCGGAAATCGTCGCGATCGGGCGCCGAACCGGCCGCGCCGAAGAGGACGAGCACGTGCAGGGCGTCGAGGCGAGCGAGATCGACCTGACGCTCGACATGGACGCGCCGGCGCGGCTGGGGAAGCCGCGGCGCACGAAGGCCGAGCTGCTCGACGCGCTGCGAACGCGGCTCGCCACGATCCCCGGCCTTCAGGCGTCGTTCGGTCAGCCGATCGGACACCGCATCGACCACATGCTCTCGGGGACGCGCGCGAGCATCGCGGTCAAGATCTTCGGCGAAGACCTGAGCGAGCTGTGCGCGCTCGGCCAGCAGGTGGAGGGCGCGATGCGCCTCGTGCCCGGCGTCGTCGACCTCGCGGTCGAGCGTCAGGCGATGGTGCCGACGATGCGCATCGAGTTCGACCGTGCCGCGATCGCTCGGCACGGCCTGCGCGTCGAGGATGTGGCGCACGCCGTCGAGCTCGCCACGCAGGGCAGCGTCGCAGGTCAAGTGCTCGAAGGCACCAATCGCGTCGATCTCGTCGTGCGCACCTCGCAGGCGTCGACGTTCGATCCGCTCGAACTTCCCGACGTGCTCGTCGAGGGCCACGGTGGCGTGCGCATTCCGTTGCGCGCGCTCGCGAGCGTGCGCGAGGATCGCACGCCCAACTTCATCAGCCGCGAGAACGCGCAGCGCAAGATCGTCGTGATGTGCAACGTCACCGGTCGCGACCTGCGCGGCGTCGTCGAGGACATCCGTGCGCGCGTTGAGCGCGACGTGGAGTTGCCGCAGGGCTCGTGGATCGAGTACGGCGGGCAGTTCGAGAGCGCGCAGGCGACCGGCGAGCTGCTCGGTTGGCTCGGCGCGCTGATCGTCGCCAGCATCGCCTGTCTGCTCTACTTCGCGTTCGATTCCGTGCGCGATGCGGCGCTCATCCTGCTCAATTTGCCGCTGGCGCTGATCGGCGGAGTGGTCGGCGTCGAGCTCACCGGCGGGATTCTCACCGTCGCCTCGATCATCGGCTTCATCACCGTGTTCGGAGTCGCGGCGCGCAACGGGATCATGCTCGTCTCGCACATCCGCCAACTCCAGCGCCACGAGGGCGTGCGCGACTTCCGTGAAGCCGTGCGCCGCGGCGCGCTCGAGCGACTCGCGCCGATCCTGATGACGGCGTTCGCGGCGGGCCTCGCGCTGATTCCGCTGGCGCTGCGCGCGGACGCGCCCGGCAGCGAGATTCTGACGCCGATGGCCGTCGTGATCCTGTGGGGGCTCCTGTCCTCGACGCTGCTCAACATGCTGCTCGTTCCCGCGCTCTTCCTGCGCTTCGCGATTCCCGCGGAGGGCGGCGCGGCACTCGACCTGCCGATGGAGGTGACCGGTGCGCAAGCGTGAGTTCCTGCTCTGCGGTGCGACGTTCGCGCTCGGCGCGTGCGCGGCCACGGTCGATCCCGCTTCCGACTACGCGCTCGCGCGCGAGGCGGCGGCCGAGGTGACCGGCGTCGACGCGGCGCGCGTCCCCGGAGAGGCAGCGCTCGAACCGGCGGAGATCGAGGCGCTGCTCGCCGAGGGGCTCGCGCTCGACGAGGCGCGTGTGCTCGCGCTGCGCAACAGCCGACGCTTGCAGGTCGCGTTCCTGTCGGTGGGGGTCGCCAAGGCGGACTTCGAGCAGTCGCGGCTGCTGCGCAACCCGACGCTCGGACTTGCGTACCTCTGGCCCGACGGTGGCGGCCGCGAGCGCATCGGCGGTGAGGTCGTGCAAAGCCTCGGCGAGCTGTGGCAGCTCGAGTTTCGGTCCGAACTCGCTCGCTCGGAGCTCGGCGGGCGCGTGCTCGAAGTGGCTCGCGAGGCCGCGCTGCTCGTCGTCGAGGTCGAGCGGGAGTTTCTCGTGTTCGATGCCGTGCGCGCGCAAGCACGCGTCGCGGACGAGCAGTGGCTCGTGGCGACGCAGGCGCTCGGGCTCGTGGATCGCCGCTTCGCGGCCGGAGTTGGACTCTCGACGGAGGTCGCTCAAGCTCGCGCGGCACTCGCGCGCGCCGAGGTCGAGCTCTCGCTCGTCTCCCGCGCGCTGATCGAGAGCCGCCGACGCCTCGCGACGCTGCTGTCGTTGCCCGGCGATCCAGCGCGCCTCGTGCCGCTGCCGGTCGTGGACGAGGGAGCGCCCGCGCACAGCCCGCCGCTCGAAGCCCTGATCGCGCGCTCCCGCGAGCGGCGGCTCGACCTGCGCGCCGCGGAACTCGCCGTGCAGCGCGCGGAGGCGAGCGTCGCGCTCGAGCGTCGACGTGCTCGCCCCGACGTGAGCGTCGGCATCGAGGCCGAGCACCCTGAAGTCGGCACGAACACGCCGTTCGTCGCCGGTTTCAACGGTTCGATCGAGCTGCCGATCTTCGATTCGGGCGCCGTGGCCATCCGACGGGCCGAGCTCGTGCGCGAGGCTGCGCTCGAAGAGCAGGCCATCGTGCGCCTCGAAGCCGAACAGGAGGTCCGCGCCGCGCACGCGACGCTCGTCGGCGCGCTCGCGACGCTCGAACTCATCGACACGCGCTCGCTGCCCGCCGCCGAGCGCTCCGTCGAGCTCGCTCGCGCGGCCTTCGAACGCCAGAGCGCCACAGCGCTCGACCTCGCGCGCGCGCAGGGCGCTCTCGTCGAAGCTCGACGCGCGCAGGCCGAAGCTCGCTCCGCCGTGGCCCGCGCGCGCTTCGAGCTCGCCCGCGTCACGGGTGGGGGCGCCTGAGGCCCCGATCCCGCGCGCTCCGATTCCACGCCGCCCGATCCCACGCCGCCCGATTTCACGCCGTCCGATTCCACGCCGCTGCGGCGCTCCGCTCAGCAGGAGCGCGCGGGCGCGACCGCGGCGCGAGGGGCCAGCCGTTGCTGGATCCACGTGCCGAGGAGGATGCCGCCGATCGTCGGGAGCGCGTACAGCTTGCCCTCGCCGAGTTGCGCGAGCGCCGTGCCCGGGCAGGTGGCGGAGAGTCCCCAGCCGAGGCCGAAGATCACGCCGCCCACCACAACGGCGCGGTGGTAGGGCTTGGGCGCGAGGGCGATCGCCTCTCCGCTCGCGGTGCGCGCGCCGGAGCGCTTCAAGAGCGCGATGCCGAGCGCGGCGGTCGCGATCGCCGAGCCGATCACGCCGAACAGGTGCAGGTCCGTGAGGCGGAACATGCCGACGATCGCGGCCGCGTCCGTGGCGCGCGCCATGGAGAGCAGAAAGCCGAACACCGCGCCCGAGGCGATGAAAGCGAGCGGTTTCACGCGCGGGCTCCCGCGAGGGCGATCAGGAGCCACGTGGCGGCAAATCCGCCGAGCATGAAGCCGATCGTGGCCACGAGGCTCGACTTCGCGCCGAGCGCGATGCCGACGATCGAGTGACCGCTCGTGCAACCGCCCGCCGTGCGCGAGCCGTAGCCGACGAGCAGCCCGCCGAGCGCGAGCAGCAGGTATTGCCCAGCGTTGCCGACGTGGAAGTGCTCGACGAGCGCCGCCGACGTGCTCGCGACCTCTCCCTCGCCGCGCGCGAGGGTCGCGGCGAGCCCGCCGAGCGGCAGGCCGAGCGCGAACCACAGCTTCCAGCGCTCGCTGCCCGCGGGCTTGTGGAGCGCGCAGGCCTCCGCATAACCGCTCGAAATGCCGAGCAACTTGCCGGAAGTCCACGCGAAGAGCGGCACGAACGCTCCGAGCGCCATGCCCGCGATCCAGAAAGGCCAATTCTGCAAGGTCGTCTCCCGTTGTGTTCGAGTCGGTCGAATTCAGGCCTTCGCCGCCGCCGCGCCGCCCGACTGCAGCCGCGTCCACGCGTCCATGCCGCCGATGACGTCGACCGCGTCGCGCACGCCCGCCGCGTGCAGCAGGCTCGTCGCGATCGACGAGCGATAGCCGGAGCGGCAGATCACCGCGAGCTTCGCATCCCGCGGCACTTCCGCCATGCGTTGCTGAAGGCGGTTGAGCGGGATGTGGAGCGCGCCTTCGATGTGGCCGTTGCTCCACTCCGCTGGCGTGCGCACGTCGAGCACCCGCGGCGCAGGCTTCAGGGCGAGGCGCTCCGCGAGCGCCTGCACCGTGATGCGCGTCGAGCGCTCGACCAGCTCGGGCCGACTCTCGAGCGCGCTCAGGCCGCCCTTCAGGTGGCCCGCGACGCGCTCGAAGCCGACGCGACCCAGCCGCACCGCGGCTTCTCGCTCGCGGCCGACGTCTGCGATCACGACCACCGGACGCTTGGGATCGAGGATCGAGCCCGACCAGGTGGCGAAGCTGCCCTCGAGCCCGATGTGGATGCTGCCCGCGAGGTGGCCTCCGGAGAAGTCCGCCGCCGAGCGCACGTCGACGAGTTGCGCGCCTTGGTTCGCGAGCGAAAGCGCCGTCTCGAGCGCGAGCGGTTCGAGCGCCTGTTCCAGCCGCGTGTCGAGCGTCTCGCGCTGCGCGCGATTGAGCGTCGCGTTGTAGGCGAAGTACGCGGGCGCGTCGGGCTGGTCCGCCGTGACGAGCGCGACGAACTCGTCGCGCGTCATCGGCTGCAGCGCGTAGTTGTAGCGACGCTGCTCGCCGATCGTGGACACGCTCTCATTCGAGAGCCGCTTGCCGCACATCGAGCCCGCGCCGTGCGCGGGGTAGACCAGCGTCTCGTCGGGCAGCGCGAGCAACTTCCCGTGCAGCGACTCGTACAGCATCGAGCCGAGTTCGCTCGCCGTCACGCCGACCGACGCGAGCAGGTCCGGCCGCCCGACGTCGCCGATGAACAGCGTGTCGCCCGTCAGCACCGCGTGCGGCTTGCGCGGGTCCACGGCGACATCGTGGACCACGATCGAGATGCCCTCGGGCGTGTGCCCCGGCGTCTCGAGAATCGCCAGCCGCGTGTCTCCAAGCTCCAACACATCGCCGTCCTTCAACGCCGTGAACTCGTACTCGGCCTTCGCCCGAGCCCCCAGTCCGATGCGCGCCCCCGTGAGCGCACGCAGCTCGAGGTGCCCCGCGATGAAGTCGGCATGGAAGTGCGTCAGCAGCACATGCCGAATCTCGACGCCCAGCCTGCGCGCCTCCTCGACGTACTGCCCCACATCGCGCTGCGGATCCACCACCGCCGCAACCCTCGACCGCTCGTCCACGATCAAATACGAAGCGTGCGCCAGACACCCGAGGTAGTACTGCTTGACGATCATCCGCATCCCCCCAACCAAGTCTCCGCCACCCAATCCATCTCGGGACCCGTGGGCCGGTCACGACTCGACGACAACGAGGCCGACATCAAGAGCGAGTGTAATCGACCGGGGCCTGTGGGCCGTTCACAACTAGGGGGTGGGGCGGGTGTTTTCTTCGATTTTGATCTGACAGAGGGCGAGCTGGGCTTGCATTTTGACGAAGAGGGAGGCGCGGGTGCCGAGGTACCAGCCGAGGCTGCCTAGGAGGGCGATGCCGAGCATCACGCCGAGCGCGAGGAGGGGGAAATTCCATTCTCCGCCGTTGTTGTACGCGATGGCGCCGCCGATCAGCCCGCCGAGGGCGCTGAAGATCAGGGTGTAGAGCCATGTGACGATCGCGGCGCGGAAATAGAGTCGATCGACGAAATTGCGGATGATGGTGGGGTCGTATTGGACGTGGGCCATGGCGGGGCTCTTTTCGGGGGGGTGGTGGAAGGTGGTGGACGTGAGAGGGTGAGAAATCAGAGGGTTGGGGGTGCAGCGGGCATCGCTACGGGCGGCTCGGGGGCGTCGTGGCGGCGATGCGCTCGGCGGCGCGCAGGACGCGTAGAACGTTGTCGCCGAGCAGCTTGCGCAGGTCGGCGTCGCTCCAGCCGCGATCGATGAGCACTTGGGTCAGGTTGGGGTAGTCGTCGACGCTGTCGAGGCGCTCGGGCAGCAGTGAGACGCCGTCGAAGTCGGAGCCGATGCCGACGTGCTCGACGCCCGCGACAGCGGCGATGTGCTCGACGTGGTCGGCGACCTGTTCGACGGTTCCGCGCTCGAGAGGGCGGCTCGCGCGGTAGTCGGCCCACGCCTTGTCGTAGTCGGCCTTGTCCGGGAACTTGGCCGCGAGCTCGCGCTGCACCTTGAGGTTGTCGTGCGTCTTGGCGGCGGTGTCGGGATGGATGAAGCTCGAGCCGAAGTTGACCATCACCACGCCGTCGTGAGCGGCGATCTCGCGCAGCAGCTCGTCGGACAGGTTGCGCGGGTGGTCGGCGAGCGCGCGCGCTGAGGAGTGCGACGCGATCACCGGGGCGGTCGAGAGCGAGAGCACGTCGCGCACGCAGTCATCGGAGACGTGCGAGATGTCGACGAGCATCCCGAGGCGGTTCATCTCGCGCACGACGTCCTCGCCGAAGGGCGCGAGACCGCCGTGGCGCGGCGCGTCCGTCGAAGAGTCGGCCCACGCGGTCGAGAGCGAGTGCGTCAGCGTCATGTAGCGCACGCCGAGTCGGTGGAACATGCGCAGCGCCGCGAGCGAGCCCTCGATCGAATAGCCGCCTTCGATGCCCAGCATGCAGGCCAGCTTCCCACGGGCGCGGATGCGCTCGATGTCGGCGGCCGTCGACGCGAGCTCGAAGTGCTCCGGCCAGCGCTGCACCATGCGATGGACGAGGTCGACCTGTTCCAGCGTGCGCTCGAGCGCGTCGCCGGATGCTTCGGTGGACGCGGAGACGAACACGGACCAGAACTGCGCGCCGACGCCGCCCGCGAACAGCCGAGGAATGTCGGTGTGGAACTCTGGGCGCGGCTGGGAGAGGTCGCAGCTCTCGAAACCGGCGCGCGTGCGCTCGCGCATGGCGCCGGGGAGGTCGTTGTGTCCGTCGATGACGGGCCGCTCGGCGTGCAGGGCGCGCACGCGCGCGCCGAGCGCTCCGGTCGATCGCGAGGGCGACGCGGGTTGCGACGCGGGTTGCGACGGGGCCGCGCAGGCGACGGCGACGAGGAGCAGCGGGAGGGCTTGGCGCATGGGGCGATGGTAGCTCGCAGGACGCGGCGCGGCCGCTAGCCTGTGCTCGATGGCGAGCGACTTGCAACTCTTCGCGCTCACGTCGGACGGACTGCGTCCGCTCGCCCTCGAGGCGGGCACGGGCACGGGCACGGTCCACGACTTGCTCGAGCGCCTGCCCGGCGGCGTGTACTCCGCTCTGCGGACCTTCGGCCACGATCGGTTCCTGTGGCTGGCGGAGCACTTGGCTCGCACGGAGCGCTCGCTGTCGGGGCTCGGGTGGGAGAAGCGGCTCGACCGTGCGCGGCTGTGCGCTGGACTCGACGCCGCGGTGCGCGCCTATCCGCTCGCCGAGGCCCGCGTGCGCTTCGACGTGCTGTGCGCGGCGCATTCCGTGCAGGACACGAGCGCGGACATGTTCCTCGCGCTCTCGCCCTTCGTGCCGGTGCCCGAGAAGCTCGTCCGCGAAGGCGTCGCGCTCGACTTCGCGCCGCACCTGCGACGCGCGCAGCCCCTGATCAAGACCACCGACTTCGTGCGCGAGCGCAAGCCGCTGCCCCTCGGCGCGCAACAGCGTTACGAGCACGTGATGGTCGATGGCGATGACCGCCTGCTCGAGTGCTCGAGCTCGAACCTCGCGTTCTTCCGCGGCGACGAGCTCGTCACCGCGGGCGATGGAGTGCTCGAAGGCATCACGCTGATGGTGCTCCTGCACCTCGCGCCTCGACTCGGCTTGCGCATCCGGCGCGAGCGGCTGCGGCGCGCGGAGCTCGCGAGCGTCGACGAGTGCTTCCTCTCCAGCTCCGCGCGCGGCGTCGTGCCCGTCGTGCGTGTGGGGGAGCAGCGCATCGGCGGCGGCCAGCCCGGCGAGCGCACGCAGCGCCTCACGGCCGCGTACTACGAATACGCCGAGCGCGAGGCGCGGCGAGCGGTGTGACGCGCGCGCTCAGTACGGCAGCGTCAAGCGGAAGAACCGCGTGCTGCCATCGGACGGAATCACGATGCCGATTTCCTGACCACGCCAGCCGCCGTTGGGGGAAAGCCCGACGCGCACGGTCCCCCCGGCGTGGAGGAAGCGGAAGGCGCCGTTCTCGGTGGCGAAGTAGCGACCCGCGGTCTGAGTGAGCTGCTGCCCCGGGATGAAGCGCGGCTCGGGCGCGAACGCGCGACCGTCGATGTCGCGCGCGCTCGCGGGACCGTCTCTCGAGGCGACGCCGTCGGGGTTGACGAACTCGACCGTGATCTCGTGCGCCACGGGGAGCCGCACATCGAGGTCGCGCGCGAGATCGAGCGTTGCCTTGGGCAGCGGCAACGAGTGGTGGTGCACGAGGCCGTCGCGTTGGGGGAAGACGAGCAGCGTGGCGTCGAGAAGCCCGGGAGAGTTGCGACGCGGGCCGTGGATCTCGTAGCGGCCATCGGGACCGGTCGTCACGAACGGCGGATGCAGCTCGGCTTCGAGCTCGACGTTCGGCTGGCCGTCGCGCGTCGCGAGGCGGGCGAAGCGGGACGCTCCGGCGGCGCCGTTGCGACGGATGTCGATCATCACCAGCGCGCCCGCGAGCGGCTGGCCTTCGGGAGTGAGGATGCGACCTCGAATCGGAGCGCCGATCGGCTCGAGCACGACCTGCACGCTGTCTTCGATTTCGTGGCGCTCGAGATCGAGCACGAACGTGCGCGAGTGGTGGCCTTCCGCCCGCACCTGCACGAGATGGACCGCCCCGGCAAGCGTCGTGAAGCTCGCCTGCCCGCGCGCATCGGTCGAGGCCGTCGGCGCGCCTTTGTAGAGCGGGCATCCGACGTGGGCGGCAGCATCGTCGTTGACGGCCACGACGCGCACTTCGGCGCCTTCGAGCGGCTCGAGCGCGTCACCCCGCGAGGTCCACGCCCGCAGCGGGAGCGGTGCTCCGCCGAGCTCTCGCGTGAAGCTCGCCGTTCGACCCTGCTCGAGCACGATGTGCTCGCACCATCCGGCGTGAACGGGCGGCGTCGCCGTGACGCGCACCAGTCCAGGCTTCACTTCCAGCGTGAAACGACCCTGGGCATCCGTGCGAGCGCGGCGCACGCCCCGCCCCTCGAGTGCGCCTTCGATCGCCAACTGCGCGACCGGTCGGTCGCGCACCGCCTCGACCACCAGCCCGTGCACCTTCTCGACGTCCGACCACGACTCGTCGCGCGTGTTCGCATCCGTTCGCACGGGCTCGGGAGCCGCGAGCGCCGCTTCGATGCTCCGCGCCGCGGGCTCGGCCGACGCCTCCGGGCTGGCCACGCCGTCGGGCTGTGCCGCATCGCCCACGGGGCGCAGCAGCGGCGCGACGAGCGCAAGCAGCGCGACGGCCAGTCCGACGAGGAGCTTTTTCACCGTCTCAAGACTATTCCGGATCCACGGCGCTGCTGCGATGGAGGCACACAAGCGTGCGCTCGCGGCGGGCAAGACGCCGCCGCGAGCGGAAGAACTTTCCAGTTCGACGCGCTCCGACGCCTCACGGAAGCTGGACGCGCACTTGGCGCGATGCCGCTGCGCGCACTTGGCGCGACGCTGCTGCGCGCACTTGGCCCGACGCCGCTGCGCGCACTTGGCGCGACGCCGCTGCGCGCGTCATCATCTCCGAGCGATGTCGCTCCTCTCGATCGATGGCATTTCCAAGAGCTACGGCGACCGCGCCTTGCTCTCCGGCGTCTCGCTGATGATCGGCGAGGGCGAGCGAGTGGGGCTCGTCGGCCCCAACGGCTGCGGCAAGTCGACGCTGATGAAGATCCTGTGCGGGCTCGAACAGCCGGACGAGGGCACGCGCGTGCTGCGCCGCGACCTGCGGCTGGGCTACCTCGAGCAGGATCCGCGGCTCGACGACGCCGCGACGGCGCGCGAGGTCGTGCGCGGCGGACTCGTCGAGCGTGAACGCGTGCTGCGGGAGCTCGAGCGCGTTCACGAAGAGCTCGGCCGCGCGCAGGGTGACGCGCTCGAGCGGGCCATCGCGCGCCAAGCGCGTTTGGACGCGGAGCTCGATCGACTCGGCGGGCACGATGTCGAGCACAAGGTCGAGAGCACGCTCCAAGCGCTCGGTCTGCGCGATCCCGAGGCGCGCTGCGCCTCGATGTCGGGCGGCGAGCGCCGCCGCGTCGCGCTCGCGCGGCTGCTGCTCGCCGGCCCGGAGCTGCTGCTGCTCGACGAACCCACCAACCACCTCGACGCGCTCGTCACGGACTGGCTGGAGGACTGGTTCCTCGAGACGCGCACGCCGCTGCTCCTCGTCACGCACGACCGCTACTTCCTCGATCGCGTCTGCGACCGCATCGTCGAGCTCGATCGCGGCTCGCTGTGCTCCTACGCGGGCGGCTACGCGGAGTATCTCGAGCAGCGCGCCGAACGCCTGGCGAGCGAGCGCAAGGCCGAGGATTCGCGCCTCAACTTGCTGCGGCGCGAGACGGCGTGGATGCGCCGCGGCGCTCCGGCGCGCACGACCAAGCAGAAGGCGCGCATCCGGCGCTTTCACCAGACGGTCGATGCGGCGCCGATCGCGCTCTCGGCCGAGCTCGAGATGCAGTTTCCGACCGGGCCGCGACTGGGGACGCGCGTGCTCGAGCTCAACGGCATCTCCAAGCGCTTCGGCGCTCGACACGTCGTGCCCAAGCTCGATCTCGAACTGCGGCCGGGCACGCGCTTGGGACTCGTCGGGCCCAACGGCGCCGGAAAGACGACGCTCGTGCGCATGATTCAGGGCGAGCTCGCGCCGGACACCGGCACGCGCAGCGTCGGCGAGACGGTGCGCTTCGCGGGCGTCGACCAGCTGCGCACCGACGTCAAGCTCGACGCGACGCTGCTCGAGGAGCTCGCGGGCCGCAGCGACGTCGTGAAGGTGGGGGAGCGCGTCGTGCGCGCGGAGAGCTACCTCGACCGCTTCGGATTTTCCGTGTCGCAGCAGCGCTCGACCGTGCGCCAACTCTCCGGTGGCGAGCGCAACCGCCTGATGCTCGCCAAGCTCATGCTGCAGGGCGGCAACGTGCTCGTGCTCGACGAGCCGACCAACGACCTCGACCTCTCGACGCTGCGCGCACTCGAGGAGGCGCTGCTCGCGTTCGAGGGCGCCGCGATCTTGGTCAGCCACGACCGCTGGTTCCTCGATCGCGTCGCGACGCAGGTGCTGTATCTCGACGGCGAGGGTCACGCGCGGCTGCACTTCGGCGACATGTCCGGCCTGCTCGAACAGCTCGCGGCAGAGCGCGAGGAGGCGCGCGCGACGAAGGCGCGTGCGAAACCCGTTGCGAGCGCGAGCGCTTTCGCCCCCGCTCCCTCGCGCAAGAAGATCACGCCGTGGCAGGAGCAGGAGCTCGCGACCATCGAAGCCCGCATCCCGCAGCTCGAAACCTCGATCGCAGCGGCCGACGCGGAGCTCGCCGACCCCTCGCTCTACACAGGTCCGCGCGCGGCGCTCGACAAGGCGCGCGCGCGGCGCCTGGAGTTGCAGACCGAGCTCGATCAGGCCTACGCGCGCTGGGAAGCGCTCGAGTCGCTGCGTTCCACCTAGCTAGCGGCCGCCGCTCCTCGGCACTCCGCACTCTGGTAGGCCCGTGCGGACTCTGGCACGCTCGCGATCGACGCGACGATTCCCGCTCGCTCAAGTCCTGCGGGCGCGGCGCGTTCCGTGGCGGATCGTCATGACCAGCGCGAGCAGGCAGGCGAGCGTCAGCGCGACGGCGATCCGGAAGCTGCGGGGCTCGTACTCGAGGACCACGACCCCGTCTCCCGGAGCCAGATCGACGCCGCAGAAGGCGTGGTTGGCTCGCAGGAGCTCGACCTCGCGGCCGTCGACCGTGGCGCGCCAGCCGGGGAAGTGGGTCAGCGCGGCGACGAGGAAGGCGGGGCGTTGCGTCGAGTAGCTCCAGACCCTCCGTCGCGGTTCGCGTTCCAGCTCGCGCAGCGTGGCGCCCGGTCCGAGCTCGTCCGTTCGCGCCGCGCCGCGCTCGAGCAGTACGGTCGAGAGCGGATCGAACTCCTCCGAGAGCACGCGCTCGAGGGTGCGGTCCGACGCCGGCTCGACCTCGCTCGAGCCGACGAGCCAGGCCTGACCGGCCGACCCACGGAAGCGGTGCACGACGAAATCGGCGTGCTCGCCGACGATTTCGAACAGATCCTCGTCGTAGGCGACGTCGAGCACGAACCCCGCGCCGAGCCCACGGCCGGGCACCGTGCGACCCTCGCGCGAGCGCTTGCGCGCTGCGCCGGACTCGGCCTCGCCGCCGTCGTCCCGCGGCTCGACCTGCTCGGGCGCACGCTCGCGGCCACCGCGCCCGCGCAGGAGCCGCAGCCGTTGGAGGGGCGCGAGTCCCGTAGCCGTGACTTCGAGCGTGTAGGCGCACGCGCGCGAGTCCGCCTGCTCGGGGAAGCGCAGCACGAGCTCGCGTCGCGTACCGAACACGCGGCGGAGCTCGCCGAACCGGATCGAGCGCGTGGCGAGCGCGCGTGCGTCGCCATCGCGTCGCAGCGTCAGCGTCAACTGTGGCGCGTCGAGTTCAGGCGTGTCCTCGAAGTGCACGACGAGCGCGTGCATCCCGTCGAACGACGGCACGAAGCGCTGGACGGCGCTGGGGGCCTCCGGCGTGAGCTCCTCGGCGCCCGTCTGACCTGCGGCTCCGATTTCCGCGGCCGCCATCCACGAACGCTGTCCCACCGCCGACCCGCGTCGGCAGCGCTCCGTGTCGACGGGCAGCCACTCGGCGCGCGCTCCGACGAACTCGACGCCGAACAGCTCGAGTCCGCGCCGCGCCGCGAACGAACTGACCGCGCGGTAGGAGCCGACGCCGAACACTTCCGTGCGCAGCTCGTCGAGCCGAGCGACCTCGAGTGCGTCGTAGGACTGGACGAGATCGATGCCGTAGAGCAGGTTCGCGTCGGCGCGCAGACCCAGCGGGGAGAACAGTGCCACGCGTGCGTCGTCGACGGTCTCAGCGAAGCCCTCGATGGCCTTGGTGCGCGGCAGCACGCAGCGATCTTCTGACGTCGGAACGTAGTCGTGGAACGCCTCGATCGAACTCGCCGCAGCGAGCGTGAGTGCAGCGACGAAGCCGAGGGTGCGCGTCGAGCGGCGACGCAAGCACGCGTGGAGCGCGACCGCGGCGAGCCCCAGCCCGATGGCCCATGCCGTGAACCGCACGTGCGCCTCGAGCTCCGGCGCGAGCACGGCGAAGTCGCCGGGGGCCTTGGCTTCCAGGTCGCGCCAGATCGACGGCACGCGCGCGAGCGCGAGCGCCACCAGCACCGCCGCGCCGAGCACGAACGCGCTCGCTCGCGCACGCAACACATCGAGCGCGAATAGCCGGTCGGCGGCCGAAGAGGCGAGCACGGCAGCGGCGACGCTCCACACGACACACGCGCGCGGAGCCGGAACCAGCGCACCTCCCGCGATCCACGACAGTGCTTCGTTCACGACCGACGCATCGAACGCGAACAGGAGCACGGTGGCGCCGAGCGTCACGAAGATCCAGTCGCGCGAGGCCGCGCGGGGGAACAGCAGGACTCCGGTCGCCAGCAGCGCGTGCAGGCCGCCGACATGGAACGCGTTCACCTCCGGATAGCGCGGCCGCAGGGCGAGCGGGATCCAGGGCGCGTCCCGCGTCGTCGTCGCGACGTTGGGGAAAAGCTGCAGAACGAGCTGGTAGGGCTGCAGGCGTTCGACATCCCGCTCGCCGGACAGGATCGCGGAGCTGTGGAGCAGGTACTCGGCGAACGGGAGGACCTGCACGCCACCCAGCCCGACACCGAGCAGCGCGAACGTCGCGAGGAGCGCGACGTGCCTCAGCGTCAGGGACAGGCCCACGCCCGCGCGCCGGTGCTCGAGCGCCACGGTCGCGCAGCGCAACAGCGCGTAACCTCCGACGAGCAACCCGGAGAACAGCAGGCTCTCGGGGTGTCCCGCGAGCGCGAGCGCACCGAGCGCGAACGAGACGCAGGCGAGCCGCGTCCACGGGACGCGCTTGGGCTCGCGCTGCGCCGAGCGGCACACCAGTTCCACGCAGGCGAGCGCGAGCGGCACCAGCGCCTGCACGCCGACGTGGGGATGCAACAGGCACAGCCAGTGAAAGCCGCTGAGCGCGAAACCCGACGCGCCGAGGGCCGAGGCCCATCGCGAACGGCCGAGCAGACGCAGGAACAGGAACATCGAGCCTGCGGCGGTCGCGAGCTTCGCGGCGGCCGACAGCAGCACCGCGAGCGCGAGCGGCGCGACATAGTGCGGGAGCGTGAACGGCGAGAGCAGCGCCGACTGGTAGTTCGCGAGCAGCGGCATGCCGCAGCCGTTGTCGTCGAGCCACAGTGGAGCCTCGCCCTTCCAGAACTCGCCGGCCGCGAACTCCGCCCACGGCAGCATCTGCCGCACGGGGTCCTCCATCGCGTGCGTGCGAACTTCGGGCGGCGGATCGAGCGCCGTCAGCGTCGACGATTGCGCCAACCAGTCCCAGGGGCCGAGCGTGTGCGTCGGGAACTGGACGATCGGGCGCCAGAGCATGCACAGCACGCACGCGAGCGCCACGAGCACCGCCCATGCCAATTCCGTGCGCCACGCGAGCGGCGGCTCTGGGGTCCAGCGATCGGGGGAGTGGCTCGTCACGACGACTGGATCCCGCGGCGGTGCATCCTAGCTCGCCGACCCACTCCCGCCTCGCCGTTAGCGAGTCGCGGCGAATTCCACGGCAGTCGGAGCTGGAACACGCTTGTGGCCCCGTTTCGTCCGAGGCCGCTGTGGCGACCCAGTGGGCAGGCGGGAGCGACCGGGCACGCGCGCGAGCGTCCCAGTCCGTAGGATCGAGGGCCGCGATGCGCCTCGAATTCCCCCAGATCGCCCTCGGCATCGCGGGCGCGGCGCTGGTCCTGTGGACCACGTCCGCTTCCGGGTTCGCGATGGTGCAACTTGGCATGCACAACGCCGTCGCCGCGGAGTGCCTGCTGCGGGGCGAGGAATGGCAGACCGTCCGCGGGGAAGCGTTCGCGCACTGGCCGCCCCTGTTCGTGGTTCTGCTGGCGGCGGGGCGGGCACTGGGCGCGAGCTACGAGACGACGGCGCGTCTGCTCAACGCCGTCTCTCTGCTCGCGACCGTGATGCTCGCGATGCACTGGAGCCGGCGCTTCGCCGCCGCGCGCTGGGTGGGGTGGGTGGTAGGAGCGGGGCTCGTGTTCCAGCCGAGCCTGCTCGCGATCCACGGCACGCTCGCCAGCGAGCCGTTGTTCCTGCCGCTGGTGCTCGGCAGCCTCGTCGCGGGACAGGCGCATGCGGAACGGCCGCGGCCCGCGCTGCTCGTGCTCGCGACCCTGCTCGCTGCGCTCGCTTGCCTCCAGCGTTACGTCGGCGTCGTCGACGTGTTCGTGCTCGCCGCGCTCGGGTTCTGGTCGTGGCCCGAGCGCACGCGCTGGCGCGACACGACGCTCTTCCTCGTGGGCTCGCTCGCGCCGCTGGGAGGCTGGCTCGCGCGCAACTTCGTGCTCACGGGTTCGCTGACGGGCACGCGGCCGCCGTCAGACATCGAGTTCGACCAGAACCTACTCGACGGCTGGAGCGCGATTCGGACCTCGTGGACCGGAGCCACCGACGACGGCTGGCTCGGCACCGCACTCGCGCTCGCGACGATCCTGCTCGCGCTCGTCGGCGGGCTCTCGATGCTCCTGACTCCCCAGCGGCGCCGCATCGCGCTTTGGGCGCTCGCGTTCCCCGCCGCCTATGCGTCGTTCCTGCTCGGGCTGGCGAGCTGGATCTGGCTCGATCCACTCGACGCGCGCCTCTTGTCGCCGCTGATCGTGTGGACCTGCCTGCTCGCTCCGGTCGGGTTGCACGCGTGGCTCGAGCGGGCTGCGACGCTCCGGCCCTGGCTCCGCCCAGTGTCCATCGCCGTCGCGGCGGCGGGCGCCTTGGCGTTGCTCTCCAAGGGGTCCGTCGCCATTCACGATCGGATGGAGGCGGTCCGCGTCGTGGCCTCCGAGGGCGTGGCGCGGAGTAGCGAGTTCCTGCGCTGGCTGGCCGAGCACCCGCTCGAGGGCACCGTGCACTCCAACGCACCGGAGGCCTACGCGCTCGCGACCTGGCGGCCGGCCCAACTCGTGCCGACGCGTCACGTCGTCGAGGCGCTGCTAGCCTTGCCCGAGTCCGCGTTCCCGATGCAACTCGTCTGGTTCGACCCCAAGGGCACGACCACGCTGCTTGGGAAACCCGTTCGCAAGCGCCTTTCGATCGAGGTCGAACGCGAGTTCCCCGACGGCGCGATCCTCGAGGTCCGCCGCCGCCAGCCGTGACGTTTGGGGCGCAGCCTTCCTTGGCCAGTGCCTGCTCGGCGAGGCGTCGGCGGCTGCGCCGCTGGCCCGAGGGGCGTACGCAGTTGGGCGCAGTCCGGGCGAACGCGCCGCGCCCGACAATCCCTCCGCCATGCCCCGCTACATCACCGTCGACGGCAACGAAGCCGTCGCCAGCGTCGCCCATCGCTCCAGCGAAGTCATCGCCATCTACCCCATCACGCCCTCGTCGAGCATGGGTGAGTTGGCGGATGAGTGGTCCGCCAAGGGGCAAGTGAACTTGTGGGGGTTGGTTCCCGAAGTGATGGAGATGCAGTCGGAGGGCGGCGCCGCGGGCGCGGTTCACGGCGCCCTTCAGGCGGGCTCGCTCTCGACGACCTTCACGGCGTCGCAGGGTCTGCTGCTGATGATCCCGAACATGTACAAGATCGCCGGCGAGCTCACGGCGTTCTGCATGCATGTCGCGGCCCGCACGGTTGCGAGTCACGCGCTGTCGATCTTCGGCGATCACTCCGACGTGATGGCCTGTCGGCAGACGGGCTTCGCGATGCTCGCCTCGGCCTCGGTGCAGGAGGCGCAGGACCTCGCCTGCATCTCCCACGCGGCGACTCTCGAAGCGCGCGTGCCGTTCCTGCACTTCTTCGATGGTTTCCGCACGTCGCACGAAGTGGCGAAAATCGAAGCGCTCGACGACGACGTGCTGCGCGCGATGTACGACGAGTCGAAGATCGCCGAGCATCGCGCGCGAGCGCTTTCGCCGGACCGGCCGGTGTTGCGCGGGTCGGCGCAGAATCCCGACACGTACTTTCAGGCACGCGAGGCCTGCAATCCGTTCTACGACTCGTGCGCGGCGGTGGTCGAGCGCTGTTGCGAGCGCTTCGAGGGGCTCACCGGACGTCGCTACGGGCTGTTCGAGTACGTCGGCGACAGGCGAGCCGAGCGTGTGATCGTGCTGATGGGATCGGGCGCGGGGCCCGTAGAGGAGTGTGTGGAGCGCCTCAACGAGCAGGGCGCGCGCGTGGGCCTCTTGAAAGTCCGCTTGTTCCGACCGTTCTCGGTCGCACGCCTCGTCGCGGCGCTACCGACGAGCACGCGCTCGATCGCCGTGCTCGACCGCACCAAGGAACCGGGCGCTGTCGGCGAGCCGCTGTACCTCGAGGTCCTGGCCGCGCTTCGAGAAGCGAGCGAAGAGGGCTTCGCGAAGTTCGAGCGCGATCCGCGCGTGATCGGCGGTCGCTACGGACTTTCGTCCAAGGAGTTCACGCCGGGCATGGCAAAGGCCGTGTTCGACGAGCTCGCGCGCGAGAAGCCGCGCAACCACTTCACGATCGGGATCGTCGACGACGTGACGCGCCGCTCGCTCGAGTGGGACCCCGAGTTCGAAGTCGAGGCCCCCGACGTCGTGCGCGCGGTGTTCTTCGGCCTGGGAGCCGACGGCACGGTCGGCGCGAACAAGAACTCGATCAAGATCATCGGTGAGCAGACACCGCTGTACGCCCAGGGCTACTTCGTCTACGACTCGAAGAAGTCGGGTTCGATCACGATCTCGCATCTGCGCTTGGGGCCGCGACCGATCCGCTCGAGCTACCTAGTGCGGCGCGCGAACTTCGTCGCCTGTCATCAGTTTGGGTTCCTCGAGCGTTACGACGTGGTCGAGCAGGCGGAGGACGCAGCGGTGTTGTTGCTCAACTCCCCCTACGCGGCCGATGACGTGTGGAACGAGCTCCCGCGCGAGGTCCAAGAGCAGGTCGTGGCCCGACGGCTGGCGCTGTGGACGATCGACGCCGCGCGCGTCGCCGCCGAGAGCGGCATGGGCAACCGCATCAACACGGTGATGCAGACGTGCTTCTTCGCGATCAGTGGAGTTCTGCCGCGCGACGAGGCGATCGCGAAGATCAAGCAGGCGATTTCGAAGACGTACGGCAAGAAGGGCGCGGAACTCGTCGAGCGCAACTTCAAGGCCGTCGACAGCGCGCTCGCGCACTTGCACCGAGTCGAGGTCCCGGCGCAGGCCAGCTCGACGCGCCGCCGCATCCCGGCCATGACCGGCGACGCAAACGAGTTCGTGCAGCGCGTGTGCGGTGCGATGGCTGCGGGGCACGGCGATCTGCTCCCGGTCAGCGCATTCCCCCCCGACGGAACGTGGCCGACGGGAACCAGCCGCTTCGAGAAGCGCAACATCGCGGCCGAGATCCCCGACTGGGACGCGTCGATCTGCATCCAGTGCAACAAGTGCGCGCAGATGTGCCCGCATGCGGCGATTCGAGCCAAGAGCTACGACGAACCGGCGTTCGCGGGCGCGCCGCCGACCTTCAAGAGCGTCGCCGCGCGCGGCAAGGACCTGCCCGGGTCGCGCTTCACCCTTCAGGTCGCGCCGGAGGACTGCACCGGTTGCGCGCTGTGCGTCGCGGTGTGTCCGGCCAAGGACAAGTCGAACCCGCGCCACAAGGCGATCGACATGGTTGCGCAGGCGCCGCTGCTCGCGAAGGAGCGCACGAACTACGACTTCTTCCTCGCCATTCCAGAGGCGGATCGCACGCGCGTCAAGTTCGACCACAAGGGCGTGCAGTTGCTCGAGCCGTTGTTCGAGTACTCGGGGGCGTGCGCCGGCTGCGGTGAGACGCCGTACATCAAGCTCCTCACCCAGATCGTCGGCGATCGACTCCTGATCGCGAACGCGACGGGCTGCTCGTCGATCTACGGCGGGAACCTGCCGACGACGCCGTACACGCGCAATCGCGACGGCCGCGGACCGGCTTGGGCCAACTCGCTGTTCGAGGACAATGCCGAGTTCGGGCTCGGAATGCGCCTGTCAGTGGATGCTCTGACACGCGAAGCGCGCGCGCTCGCGACGGAGCTCGCGAGTTCGATCGGCCAGGACGAGCTGGTCGCCGCGCTACTGAACGCGCACAGCGCCAACGAAGCCGACCTGCGCGCGCAGCGCGCGCGCATCGAGTTGTTGCGCGCCGCGCTCACTCGCTCGAGCGATTCCAAGGCTGCGCGCCTAGCGCAGGTCGCCGACTACCTCGCGCCCAAGAGCGTTTGGATCGTCGGCGGCGATGGCTGGGCCTACGACATCGGCTTCGGCGGGCTCGACCACGTGCTCAGCACTGGCCGCAAGGTGAAGGTGCTCGTGCTCGACACGGAGGTCTACTCCAACACGGGTGGACAACAGTCGAAGGCCACGCCGCGCGCCGCGTCGGCGAGGTTCGCCGTGGCGGGCAAGGCGCTCGGCAAGAAAGACCTCGCGTCGATGATGATGGGGTATGGACACGTGTACGTAGCCCGCATCGCGCTCGGCGCGAAGGACAATCAGGCTGTGAAGGCGCTGCTCGAGGCCGAGAGCTACGACGGTCCGGCGCTGGTGATCGCCTACAGCCACTGCATCGCGCACGGCTACGACATGGCGCTCGGCGCCGAGCAGCAAAGGCTCGCGGTGAGCAGCGGCGCGTGGCCGCTGTATCGCTTCGATCCGCGGCGCGTACGCGAGGGGCGGCCTGCGCTCGTGCTCGACTCCGGTGCGCCGACGCCGACTCTCGAGCAGTACATGCGCGGCGAGACGCGCTTCCGAATGGTGGAGCAGGCCGACGGCGGACGCTATCAGGGCCTCGTCGCGCAAACCGAGCGCGAGATCAAGGAACGTTGGAGCGTGCTCGAACGACTCGCGGTGGGAACGAGCGCGCAGGACACCGTCGCCACCAGCGGTTGATGCGATGGACGCCTCGACGAATTACCTGGCACTGGCGCTCGCCACCCGCTGATGGTCGGTGCATCGGCGCTCGTCGACGAGCGCGAGTCGGTGCGCCGTTGTCTCGATGCTGGCGCGAGCTCGATCGTCGCGCACTCGCTGCTCGAGAGCACATTCGAGGCGAAGCTCTGGCCCGCGCGAACCACGGCGAGGCGCTCCCGTACCTGCCCGAGCTCGACGAGTTCCGTCTGGGGCCCGCTGAGTACCACGAGCGCATCCGGCGCCTGCGCGCGATGAGCTCCGTGCCCGTCAGCGCCTCGCTCAACGGCACGACCGAGGGTTCGTGGCTGGGCAGGGCGCGTTCGATGGAGGAGGCGCGCGCGTCCGCGCCGGAGCTGAACCCCTACGCACTCGAGATCGACCCGCGGGGGTGAGCGCGGCAGTGTCGTGACGACAACGAGCCGGCGACGCGCGCAATTCTCGTCGGAGCTCATCTCGCTCCGTCGAACTGCGGAGCTTGGGCTAGCGGCCCATCAGCGCGATTCGTCCGAGCTTCGCGTCGGCGCCGAGCACGTCGATCGCGAACGCGCGCGGGCGGCGGTCGAGCAGCAAGTAGACCTCGAACGGCAGTTGCGGCCACGCATCCCTCGCGCCCGCTGGTCCAAAGCGCAGTTGCACCTCGCGCCCGTCGCTCTCGAACTCGAAGCCAAACGGCACCTGCGCGGGCCACGGTCCCAGCGGCATGACGCGCTTGAACTCAGGCTCGTGCCACACGCCTTCGGGACTCGCCACGAGCGTCGTGGTCAGCATCTGCAGTTCGTCGCCCATGCACACGAGCTTGAGCGCGGCGCCCGTCGATCGGCCCGCGTCGAAGCGCAGCAGGGCCTCGCTCGGGCCCGCGCCGGTCGGGGGCAGCTCGAGCGTGCCCGAGATCATCCACTTGCCGCGCGGCAGCTCGTTCGGCGTGCCTGTGCGCGCGACGAGCTCGAGCTCTTGTCCAGCGGGGAGCGGGACCGAGGCGGGATCGCAGGTGACATCGACATGGTGGCGCGCCTTGCCCTCGCCGCCGCCCGCGTCGCGGACGGTGAGCTCGAGGTCGAGCCCATAGGGGCCCTCGTGCTCAGGCGTGATGAACAGCGCCTGCAGGCGCTCGGCCCCGTCGATGGCGATGCGCGGGCCGTCGCCGACCTGACGCCAAGTCGCGCTCACCGCTTGCATGATCTCGTTTTGCGCCTGTCCGGTGAGCGAGATCATCTCGCCGCACTCGCACGCGCTCACGGCCGCGATTTCCGCACTCGGCGGATTGTCGGGAGCGCGCAGGCGAATCGTGCGCTGCGCCGTCGCGACGCGCTCTCCAGCCCGCGCCAGAACTTCGAGCACCAGATCGACATCCGCGAACCACTGCGGCGCCACCAGAGTCTGCACCGCCCCGCCCTGCGCGACGACCTCGAGGCGCGGCTGCACCCCCAAGTGACTCCAGATGTACTCCACCGGCGCGCCGTCGAAGCCGCTCGCCTTGCATTCGACATTGAACGACTCGCCCTCGAACACACCGTCGGGAGCGAGCAGCTCGACCGTGGGTCCGACCGCCTTGGGGGCGCCATCCTCGCAAGCAGCGAGGAGTAGCAGCGGGAGCGCGCGCGCGGGCTTCACGCGGCGCATGGTAGCAACGCGGACGGGCTCGCTGCGTAGGATGCTGCCATGAAGCACGCCGTTCTCGCCGCCGTTTCTCTCGCTGCCTTGCAGTCGTGCCGCGTCTCTGGAACGCCTGAGCGCATTCATCTGCTCGAGCGCGTCGACGATGCCGCCATCGTGCGCGTGTATGCCGACGGCTTCGAGCGGCTCGCGCCGCGCGAGCGGGCTCTGTGCTGGCATCTCTACCAAGCGGCGGTCGCCGGTCGTCCGATCTACCTCCAACAGCGCTGCGCGGAGGGGCTCGACATCCAGCAACTCGGCGAGGAGCTCCTCGTGCACTCGCGCGGCATCGAGCCCGCGACGCTATTCGAGCTGCGGCGCTACATGAAGCTCTTTTGGATTCACAACTCGCCCTACCACAACACGACGGCGCGCAAGTTCTGTCTGCAGCTCGCTCCGAGCGCGCTGGTGGCCGCGGCGGAAGCGGCGCAGCGCAGCGGCGCGCGCATCTCGCTGCGCGAAGGCGAGAGCGCGAGCACTCTCGTCGCGCGCCTCGGGCCGATGCTCTTCGATCCCGAGCACAAGCCGATGGTCACCGCCAAGCGCGGCTTTGGCGGCCTCGACATCGTGCAGGCGTCCGCCGCGACCTTCTACGGCTCCGGCATCTCGCTGCGTCGGCTCGAGGGCTTCGACGAACAGTACGCGCTCAACTCGACTGTGGTGATCGGTGCGAGCGGCGACATCGAAGAGCGTCCGTGGCGCATCGGTCTCCCGGATGCGGGGATTCCGGCAGGCCTGTATGCCCTCGAGCTCGAGCAGATCGTCGCGCACCTCGAAGCTGCGCTTCCGCTCGCGAGCGATCCGATGCGCCGCGCGCTCGCGGCACAGATCCGCTTCTACCGCACGGGCGCGCGCGAAGATCGCGTTGCCTACGATGTCGCGTGGGTCGCGGACGCGCAGTCGCCGGTCGATACGGTGAACTCGTTCGTCGAGGTCTATGTCGATCCGCGCGGCGTGAAGGGCGCGTGGGAGGGGATCGTCAGCTACGAGGACCCGCGCAAGGCCGCGCAGATCAAGGCCATCGCCGCGAATGCGCAGTGGTTCGAGGATCACATGCCCTACGCGCCGGAGTACCGCAAGCCCGATGTCATCGGCATCAGCGCGCGTTCGATCGATGTCATCATCGAGACGGGCGATTCAGGCCCGATCACTCCGATCGGGATCAACCTGCCCAACGATCCGTGGGTGCGCGAGCATCACGGCTCGAAGTCGGTGAGCCTCGCGAATGTGATCGAGGCGCAGGATCGCTCGGCCTCGCCGCGTGCGCGCGCCGAGTTTGCGTGGGACGCGGCGGAGCTCGCGCGCGCGGAGCGCTGGCAGTCGGCGACCATGGACACGCTGGTCAACATGCACGAGGTGATCGGGCACGCCTCTGGCCGACAGGCGCCGGAGCGGCAAGGCGACGCCGCGCAGTGGATTCGCGAGCACTACTCGACGCTCGAGGAAGCGCGTGCGGACCTCGTCGCGCTGTGGTTCATCGCCGAACCGAAGCTCGCGGAGCTGGGGCTGCTCGAGAATGTGGAGGAAGCGTCGCTGGCCTGCTACGAGCAGTATGTGCGCAACGGTGGACTGCAGCAGCTGCGTCGCGTGCCCGCCGGTGACGCGCTCGAAGAGGACCACATGCGCAACCGGCAGCTCGTGGTGCACTGGATCGAGAAGCAGCACCCCGATGCGCTCGCGCGCGTCGATCGCGACGGCAAGACCTACCTGCGAGTGCTCGATGCGCGCAAGTTCCGTGCGGCCTGCGGCGAGCTGCTCGCCCTCGTGCAGCGCATCAAGAGCACTGGCGACTACGCGGCCGCGAAGGAGCTCATCGAGGGCCACGGCGTTCACTTCGATCCGCGCCTGCGCGACGAGGTGGTCGCGCGCTATGCGATGCTCGATGTCCCCGCTTACAGCGCGTTCGTCTTCCCGCGGCTCGAAGCGTTGCGGGACGAGCAGGGCAATGTGATCGACGCGAAGCTCTCGTATCCCGAGTCGCTCGAGCAGCAGATGCTCGAGTGGAGCGGTCGTCGCTAGCGACGAACATAGTCGAGCGCGACGATCGTGGTGCTCTCGTCGCGGCTCGGTTGTGCGCTGTACGAATAGTCGCGGTCGTCGGGCACGATCTGCACATAGATGTGGCGCATCTGGCCGCCGACGGCGTGGCTGTGCCAGTCGTGGCCGACGCCCTGCCCGCCTTCCGCCACGAGCCCG
>Ga0194120_10001474_pt1 | contig 42702 bp, 35 predicted proteins | sample TA2MahCa65mmetaG_FD_148642 | JGI IMG/M metagenome (GOLD analysis project Ga0194120, IMG submission 148642) | Freshwater microbial communities from Lake Tanganyika, Tanzania - TA2015019 Mahale Deep Cast 65m | ecosystem: Environmental > Aquatic > Freshwater > Lake | place: Tanzania: Lake...
CCCGCTTCACCTTCCTTCAAGAAACCAATAATCTGCTCTTCTGTAAATCGACTCTTCTTCATTTCATCCACTCCTAAAAGTGGACTTTACTAACTTTTAATTGGTACGGCAAATAGGGAGCAGGTCAAATGTGCTCTTGGGTAAGCGAAGATAAAAAATCAGGGATTGTTATACGACATAGTAAAATTACAAATAAGGTTAGGGATGGCAAAAGAAAATTAAAAGACTACCCATCCCTTTACGTCTCCCTTGGTGAAATAGAAATGTCAAAAGAGTTCTTTAAGCTACGTCAGGAAGCTCATTGGGAAAAAGAGCAAAAGCGGTTGGGTGATTTCTAGTTATAGGCTCTAGTCTGTAACACGAACCCAGCCCAAGGTTAACCCATGTGAAGGTAGAAGGGCGTCCCATGCACCCCCCTTATTCAGACTTGAATAGGTGTCCCAAGTCCAATCCCTTGTAGCTCAACTTAACGATTTCCTCGTACAAAGGCTCTAGAGGGAACGTAGAGAGTCCATAGGACTTAAACTCAACAGTGTTGGGTGTGTGACCCTCAATGATGCGCCTTAGCTCGGTATCCATCCTGCTACGTCTACCGTGTTCAATGAATGAGTGTCTGAATCCATGGAAAGGTTTAGGGATGCGCTTAATGCCAAGTTCATTCCTAACATAACCTGACCATTCGCTTCCCCATTTATCACCAAGCTTTCCATCCTTGCGGGTTATTTTGAGTTCAGGGAATAGTTGCTGGTGTTTTTCATCTTTAACTTTGGTGCAGTAATCAATAAAGCCCATTTTAATCAGGTCAGGGTGGATGGGAACCCTGCGTCTTTCACCAGTTTTATTAGTTCTACCTGTGGCTTCCTCAGGGGTAATCACTAGGTAATTGATACCGTCTTCTTCTCCAAAGTCACCGGTAAATAGCTGTGCTAGTTCATTAAGTCTTGCGCCAGTGTAAAGTCCTAGGAGAGGAAGCCAGTAGATAGCTTCACCTTGGAATCTCTTTGGGCGAAACCCTTTGGTGAACACTGGGGAATTAAATATGGTTTGTAGCTCTTCAATCGTGTAGGGTTTCTCTACTTCACTCTTGGATATGGGTAGCTTCTCCATGTCAGTACATGGGTTTGTGGCAATCTTACGGTTTCTCTTGGCGGTGCTGAACATAGCAGCCAAGACTCCACGAGCTTTGTTGATGGTTGCAGGAGATGAACCGTCAGCCAGCATCTTATCTTTGAGTTGAACTATGTGTTCCTCAGTTATCTTGTTTGGGGGAATGTCGCCAACAAAGTCTCTAAACTTTCTAATGACTGAAGTAGCTTCAGCACTAGATGTACGTCCCTTATTGTTTCCTGTGGCTTTAGAGGGTTGGAGCAACCAGTATTCCCTTAGAGCTTCTAAGGTGTCGAAGGCTTGAGGTGTACCTGAGGTTTGAACTGGAGGTGGAGCAGGGGGTGTCTCAACAATTTCCCCAGCATGACGAGCCTTCATCAAATCAGTAGCTTTCTTGCTAACCTTTAGGAGAGCTAGTGCGACTTTTCTATACTGGTCTGAGTCATGGTCAAGCTTGATGCCATATGATTCAAGGAAGTCAGCCACTTCAAAATCATCAAGGTTAGGACGTCCACGGGCAAGCCTTTTAGCTTGGTCATCACCCACTATTTCATAGGACTCCTCAAGGCTTTTGTACTCAGCGTCAGACAGCCCTTCATTGCGGTACTCTTCGTCTTCCTCAAGGAGGTGGTTCAGGTACAGGGCAGCTAGACGGTCAACCTCAATCTGGGTAAATGCTGACTCTCGGCTTCCTGTTTCTTCTATGCGCTTGAACTCTTGGTGAAGCTCAGCCCATCTCTCATGGACTAGCCTAATGGCATCCTTGAGCGTTACTGCTTGGAGTTTTTCGTAGATTAACGGTTTGGGGTAGTGCGAAAGATAAGCCTTTGGAATACGGGCTTGGAAGTAGTAACCGTTTGGACGGTTGAGCAAACCTTTAGGAAGAGACATGTTGTCCATTTCGTCATAATAGCTCAATGTATGCAGCTTTGTATGCAAAAAAGAATGCTCTAAGTCTTTGTTACTAGTGATTTTATTTGCGAATCAACCAGTTAAGGTTGTAATGGCGTCCCCACGGGGATTCGAACCCCGGTCGCCTCCGTGAAAGGGAGGTGTCCTAGGCCTCTAGACGATGGGGACCTAAGAATTATTACCGAACTGCAAGTGCGACATTCTACTACATGTCGTTAAACATTTCTAAGAGAAATATTAACTTTTATTGGTGGAGATAAGCGGGATCGAACCGCTGACCTCTTGCATGCCATGCAAGCGCTCTCCCAGCTGAGCTATACCCCCGAATCTACATCCGTTTCGCTTTAAAAAGTTGCGATGTCAGCGAGGCGCCATAATAAAGATGGCTGGTGTGCTTGTCAATAATTTTCACGATATTTTGCTTAAATTATCTGAAAGCGAGATTGTTTTAGATTGGTTGTTAGCCGTGGGTGTTAGATTGACTCTCAAACTGGGTGAGTTCAACACGCGGTTGTGGTTGCCAGCCGGTCTTGCGGTGTTCAGCGATTACATTGGTGAAGATGCCGCCACGTACATAGAATTTGGCTGTGACGCGCATAAACTTTGGTTGGGTAGCTGCTACAAGGTCATCCAGAATGCGGTTAGTCACAGCCTCGTGGAAGCAACCTTCATCGCGGAAAGACCACATATAGAGTTTTAAGCTTTTTAGTTCTACACATAATTGATCTGGTATGTAGTCCAGATATATCACCGCGAAGTCTGGCTGCCCTGTTTTTGGGCACAGGCAGGTGAATTCTGGTATCTCCATGTGGATATGAAACTCACGCAATGGATTGGGATTTTCGAAAGTTTCCAGTGTTTTTGTTGGTTGCGCGGTTGGTTTTGCGCCTAATGATAGATCTGTCATGGTGGAAAGTGCTGTATTCGGCTTAAAAAACGTTATTATAGCGCTTAAAGTAGAAACTAAATTTTACAAGTATCTCTTAAAATATTTATCTTGCGTCTCACTCATCTCAAGCTCACTGGTTTTAAGTCGTTTGTTGACTCGACAACGTTGCATATCCATGGGCAGCGTGTGGGGGTCGTAGGTCCGAACGGATGTGGCAAATCTAATGTCATGGAATCGGTCCGTTGGGTGCTGGGGGAGGCTTCTGCTAAGGAGATGCGTGCGGATGCGATGGATGCGGTGATTTTTAATGGATCCGCTCATCGTAATCCAATTTCGCGTGCCAGTGTCGAGTTGGTGTTTGATAACAGCCTGGGCGGAGCTTCTGGAGCGTGGTCGCAATATGCCGAGATTTCGGTCAAGCGAGTCATCGAGCGGGATAAGGGGTCAACTTATTACATCAATAATGCCGTGGTTCGTCGCCGCGATGTAACGGATTTGTTCTTAGGGACAGGGTTGGGTGGTCGCGCGTATGCCATCATCGGGCAAAATACCATTAGCCGTATCGTTGAGGCCAAGCCGGAAGAAATGCGTATTTTTCTGGAAGAGGCGGCGGGGGTCAGCAAATATAAAGAGCGTAGAAGGGAAACTGAGCTACGCCTGCGGGATACCCGAGAAAATCTGACGCGTGTTGAAGATATTCTGCAAGAGCTAGATAAGCAGATTGTGCGTTTGCAGGCGCAATCTGTGATTGCTGAGCAGTACTATCGTTTGCAGGAGTCATTGCATCTGATCAAAGGGTTAGTCTGGCTGGTGAAAAGGCGTGATGCAGGGGTGCAGTGGGAGCGTGCGCAACGCGGTGTTGAAAATCTGGTAATCGAATTGGAAGCGCAGATGGCCAATTTGCGTAGTAGCGAGTATGCGCTGGAGGTGGCAAGGCAGCAGCATTTGGCTTCTACTGAGGCGGTTAATCAGGCGCAGTCGGCTTATTATGAGGCGAATGCTACGGTGTCTAATTTGGAGAATCAGTTCAAAAACACCACTGAGGCGCGTGAGCGTATGCAGCAGCAGTTGCAACAGTTGTTCACACAGCGTGATAAAAATGCTGACCAGCAAGGAGATGTCCAGAATTTGATCAGCTTGGCTGAGGCGAATCTGCAAGCGGCTAGCGCTGCCTTGGAGGTCGCACAAGAGGATGTGTTATCTGCTCAGGCATCTGTGCCGATGCAGTTAGATCATTATCAGTCCGCGTTGGCCGCTTTTAATGCAAGCCAGTCCTCTTGGTTGAATGCAGAACATAGATTGCGTATTGAGCAGGCGAACATCAGCCACCTCAATCGTGCTGTCGCAGAGACCAAAGAGCAGTTGAGGCGATTCCAAGAGAGTTTGGCTGGATTGCAGGTGCCATCAGATGGGATGCTGCAACAAAAGCGCGACGAGTTGTTGCATCATGAGGCTGAAGTCGAGAGGTTGGAAACCGAGCATGCCAATCGCTTGAAACAAGAGCAGCAGCTACATGCGGAGATACGCACCTTGCGTGAAATCCTTCAGCAGACGCAACGTGAGCAACATGTTATTGAGGCTGAGATCGTCTCTTTGCAAAAAATCCAGCAGGCGATGCGTGAAAGTAATCATGAGGTTGGTTTTGCTGATTGGCTCAAAGCTGCCGGGTTGACTGAAAGCGCCAGAATTTGGGAGATGGTTCGAATCAAGCCAGGGTGGGAAACCGCATTTGAGGTGACACTGGGGGCGCGATTGAATGCGATCGTCCTTAAGGAGATGACTGCAGTGCGTCAGTTTCAAGATCGGCCATCTGTCGCACTGAGTTTGGCTTGGGGTGGGGGTGTCGGTGACTTTTCTGTGGCAGGTTCCACAGAGTTTACACCACTTGATACCATGATTGAGCGGGCAGAGTCAGCGCAACAAACTATCTTGCAAGATTGGTTGTCAGGGGTTTATCTATTGGAGGAGGGTGTGAACGCGCTTGAGGCCAGCGAGAGGCTGCAGTCTGGAGAGTGTTTGGTCAACCAGCAAGGGGATATCTTTACCCGCCATAGCGTCACCTATTATTATGCGGCTCAGACTGTGATGCATGGTGTGCTTGAGCGTCAGTCAAGATTAGAAGCCTTGCAGGCAGAGTTGCCAAGTGTCCAACAGCGACTGGCAGGGGAGGCGAGAAATCTCGCCCAGCTTGAGTCCAATTTACAGGCGTTGCACTCTGGGCAACATGCGCATCAGCAGTCGTTAAAATCGGCGACACAGCAGGTGCATCAACTGAGTCTGAGTCTGCAGCAATTGCAACAGCAGCAAAGCAATGCATTGCAACAAGAGAAGGTGTTGCTAACAGACACGACGCTTGCGGAGGAGAAGTTAGGACGTCTGCATGAGGAGGGTGTCTTAAAGACCAAGCTCGTCAGTGAGATCGCTGAGAGTTTGGCCGGGTTGCAACAGGAAAGAATAGATGCTGAGTTAAGTAAGCAATTGGCAGAGTCGGCACTTAACGAGGCAAGGCAGCATCAGCAACACATCGAAAAACAGCACCAAGAGATGAGTTTTAACGTCAAGTTAATAATAAATAATATCAATGAGTTAAGTAAAAGATTTGAGTTTTTACATGAGGAGATGGCTTCATTAAGTCTGCGGGCTGCGGAGTTGGAAGCCACACTGGCCGCTACCAAGATGGAAACGCTTAAAACTCATTTGCAAGCGGCATTGGATGAAAAACATACACGTGAATCGGTGTTGGCGCAGGCACGCAACGCTATGAGTGAGTGCGAATCTACATTGCTACAGCATGAAAGGGCACGTTTACAGAATGAGCAATCGCTACATCCACTGCGGGATCGCTTGGAGTCTGGACGACTCAACGAGCAAGAAGCTAGGTTGATTTTCGAGCAATGTCAGTCTGGGTTGTCTGTAGCAGGGATTGAAGAAGCCGTGCTGGAGACACATTTAAAGCAGTCGCTGGGCGGTGCGCCTAAAATGATTGATTTGCAGAAGCATCAGGATCAGCTGGAATTGAACATCGAAGCATTGGGTGCAGTCAATCTGGCTGCGATTGAGGAACTGACCACCGAACAGGCCCGTAAATACTATCTTGATAGTCAATGCCTTGATCTGAAAGAGGCCAGTGAGACGCTGGAAGATGCGATCAGGAAAATAGACCGCGAGACGCGCGGTCGGCTGCAAACGACTTTTGATGAGGCCAATCAACACTTCAACGACTTATTTACCACCTTATTTGGTGGCGGTCAGGCACGACTGGAATTGCTTGGAGATGAAATACTGGATATGGGGATGCAGGTATTTGCCCAGCCTCCTGGCAAGAAAAACAGCACCATTCATTTATTATCTGGTGGGGAGAAGGCATTGACGGCACTGGCTTTGGTGTTTGCTTTATTCAGATTAAATCCTGCACCTTTTTGCTTGATGGACGAGGTGGACGCGCCTTTGGATGATAGTAATACGGAGCGTTTCTGTGCCATGGTGAAAAAAATGTCCGAGAAAACACAGTTTTTGTATGTAAGTCATAATAAAATCACAATGGAAATGGCACAGCAGCTTATCGGAGTTACTATGCAGGAGTCGGGCGTTTCGCGTATTGTGGATGTTGATATAGAAGCCGCGATCAAAATGGCGGAGGCGGCGTGAATCGCCAAGAGTAAAGGTTCAATCGAATGAGTGATTTGCAATTCATTTTAATTGTTGTCGGAATATGCATTATTGCGGCAGTGTTAATGTTTAACTGGTGGCAGGAGCGTCGATTTCATCAGCAAATAGCGCAGGGTTTTAGTCGCTTAAATAATGACGCATTGATGGATGAGCCGTCGCTTGATGTCAGCAAGTTAGATGAGCCGGTGGATGTGTTCAGTGATCAGCTTGATTTTAAGCGCCTTGACCATGCCGCCGATGATGCTGATGACGCTCAGCAACAGGTCAGATCCCTATCGCAGCCGCACGTTGAGGTGCATCCCCAGCCAGCAGTCGATTCTCCAGTAGTCGATTCTATGGATGAGTTTGATCAATTAAGTCAAAACACCCATGAGGAAGTTACTATTGACACAGTGCCCTCTGAGGCGTCACACAAGGCTACTGAGCATCAGTATGACATAATGCACGAATCCGTTGTTCAGCATGAAGCGTTGGCTACTCAGCATGAAGAGATCAAGGCGATCTTTAATGAGGTTTTTAATCACGCCAACGAGAGCGCTCGTCAGGATGTGGGTGCTCAGGTGGATAAAGATCCCCCGAATTTAGAAGAGGCGTTGAGTGAGCCGGAGCTTGCGTTGCCTGAGATAGTACATGCGCAAATGGACTTGAGCGTGATTTTGTACTTAGCGAAGGATATGATGGTGCGAGAGCTTAAGATTGCGATCAGTAGCCGGTTTGAAGGGTATGATAAGCCTGTCTTTGTGCATCTGCTGGATGCGAACAAGCAATGGGTTTTGTTGCAAGAGCTTGCAGATAAATTGCAACATGGCAATGCATTAGTTTCGCGTATTGTCTGTAGTATCCAATTGGCCGATCGAGGGGGGGCTATCCAGCGTGAGATGTTGAATCGATTCCAGCAGTCGGTGATTGCCTTAGGGGTGGAGATCGGCGCTCAGGTTGAATGGCAAAGTAGTGGCGATGCCATGGAGGCTGCGAACGATTTGGATGCTTTTTGTGCCGATGTGGACAAGAGCATGGGATTTCATCTGGTGCATGGGGAAAGTGGGGCGTTTACTGGCATCAAACTGCGAGGCTTGGTAGAAGCGCATGGAATGGTGTTGGATGCTGACGGTAGTTTCAAATATTATGATGAGGCGAGCCTGAATCAGTCGACTGGACCAAAGTTAGCATCGTTTATTATAAAAAATCGCGATCAATATCCTTTTACTCCAGAAATGCTCAGGATGTCGGTGGTGAAAGCGGTTAGCTTTCAACTGGACATTCCACATGTCAAACATTGTGCAGAATCATTTAATCAAATGGTGCAAGTGGCTAGGCAAATGGAGGTTGGTCTGCGTGCTGTATTGGTTGATGATAATAATCGACCTCTGAACGATATTCAAATCGAGAAGATTAGGCAGCAACTTAAGATCATCCATGCCAAGTTGTTGGCGCGCGGTATCATGCCTGGCTCCGAGAGCGCACTCAGGCTTTTCTCTTAGTTGTTCAGTATGTTAGGATAGGTTCGTAAATGTCGGGTAGTATAGAGCAAAGACTGCTTGCATTACGTCAATTGATTGAGCGTTACGATGACGAGTATTACGTTTTAGATGCGCCTACTGTGCCTGATAGTGAATATGATAGGTGCTTTCGGGAGTTGCAATCACTGGAGCGTGATTTTCCTAATCTAATCACCTTGGATTCACCTACCCAGCGCGTGGGTGGGATGGCGATCAATGCCTTTAATAGTATTACGCATCGTCAGGCGATGCTCTCCTTGAACAATGCATTTGACGAGAGAGAATTGGAAAGCTTTGATCAGCGCATCTCCGATGCCTTAGGCCATGCTCCAGTTGAGTATGCGGTTGAACCCAAGTTTGATGGTCTGGCGGTTACACTCACCTACGAAAAGGGGATATTTACTCAGGGGGCTACGCGTGGTGATGGCTATACCGGTGAAGACGTGACCCATAACTTGCGTACCGTGCGCGCAATCCCGATGCGTTTGCGTATGGAATCTCCGCCGAGATTACTGGAGGTACGTGGTGAAGTGCTGATGCTAAAGCGGGACTTCGAGCGCTTGAATCAGCTGCAATCGGAAAAGGGTGAAAAACTTTTTGTAAATCCTCGCAATGCGGCGGCAGGTAGTTTACGTCAACTGGACGCCAAGATCACGGCAACTCGACCACTGACCTTTTTTGCGTATGGCTTAGGCGCTACGGAAGGGGTTCCTGTGCTGATGTCACACCAAGCGGCAATGGATTATCTTGCAGCCCTACATTTCCCTGTCAGTCATGAGCGCACTGTAGTCCATGGCGCAGCAGGACTGAAGGTCTATTATGAACAGATTGGTCAGATTCGTCATCAGCTCCCATATGACATTGATGGCGTGGTCTATAAAGTAAATCTTTTCAACTATCAGAAAGAGCTTGGATTTGTTTCGCGCGCGCCCCGTTGGGCCATTGCGCATAAGTTTCCTGCACAGGAAGCTCTGACGGTGGTTGAAGATATTACCGTGCAAGTAGGGCGTACCGGTGCGATCACGCCAGTGGCGCGTTTGAAGCCTGTGTTTGTAGGAGGGGTAACCGTCACCAACGCTACTTTGCATAATGAAGATGAAGTGCGTCGCAAGGATATTTACATCGGGGATACCGTCAGTGTGCGTAGGGCAGGGGACGTAATCCCTGAGGTGGTAGCTGTCATTCTTGAGAAGCGCCCTGCAACCGTACGTTATTTTGAAATGCCGACAGTGTGTCCAGAGTGTGGATCGCACATTCTGAAGCAGGCTGATGAGGCCGTGGCGCGCTGTACAGGTGGCTTGTATTGTCCTGCACAGCGTAAACAGGCAATCACACATTATGCGTCACGGCGCGCGATGGACATTGAAGGTCTGGGGGAGAAACTGGTAGATCAACTGGTGGAAGCTGACCTGGTGCATACACTGGCCGACATTTACAAGCTGGACCAGCTGACGCTGAGTAGTCTCGAGCGTATGGCAGAGAAATCTGCTCAAAATATTCTAAATGCCTTAGCAGCAAGTAAGCACACAACATTAGCACGATTCATTTATGCATTGGGTATGCGCAATGTGGGTGAGGCAACCGCGAAGGATTTAGCCAAACATTTCGGTAGCTTGACGGCTTTGATGCAAGCAAGTGTCGATGACTTGCTTGCAGTCAACGATGTCGGTCCTGTGGTGGCTGAATCCATCAATAATTTTCTTTCTGAGGCTCATAACCAAAGCATCATTGCTGATTTAATTGCGGCTGGGATTACTTGGCCGGAATCAAGTGGCAAACAGTTGGCGAGTGGCGCTCTTTCAGGAAAGACTTTGGTTTTGACTGGCACCTTGCCGAACTTGTCCCGAGATGAGGCAAAAGAGAGGATTGAGAATGCCGGTGGCAAAGTGAGTGGTAGTGTTTCCAAAAAGACCGACTATGTCGTAGCCGGAGAGGATGCTGGCAGTAAGCTGACGAAAGCCCAAGAATTGGGTGTTCTTGTCATTGACGAATCGGATTTTCTGGCGTTGTTGGAGTAGTCACGATTAGTACATACTCTCAAGAAACGCTGTTGAAAGCGGTGATTGACATTGCTAAACAGGCAGGTGATGCGATTTTAAATGTCTATAACACGCATTTTGATGTCACCAGTAAAGAAGATCATTCGCCACTGACACAAGCGGATTTGGCGGCACATGATGTGATTGTGTCTCAACTTGAGTTGTTAACACCTCACATTCCAGTATTGACAGAAGAATCGGAAACGGTCGATGCTAGCGTTCGGATGTCATGGCATCGTTACTGGCTTATAGACCCGTTAGATGGCACGCGAGAGTTTGTGAAACGTAATGGCGAGTTTACTGTCAACATTGCGATGATAGAAGCGCATGCGCCAGTGCTTGGGGTAGTATATGCGCCAGTCACTGGCTTGCTTTATTCCGCAGTAAGCGGGCAGGGGGCCTATAAGCAGCTGAATGGTCAGGAAACTAGGATACACACGAGAACCTTTAACCATCGCGATCTTGTGATTGCTGGCAGTCGATCACACCAAGATTCACGCTTTCAACAATTCTTAGCGAACGTACAGCGCGCTACCGGCATTGTGCCGGAGCTGATTAGTATGGGTAGTTCTCTAAAGATTGGTTTGGTTGCAGAAGGGGTAGCTGATGTGTACCCTAGAATTGGTCCAACAAGTGAGTGGGACACAGCGGCTGCACATTGCATATTAAACGAAGCCGGTGGTGATATAGTCGATGTGCATGGGAACACTCTGTGCTATAACACTAAAAAATCACTGTTAAATCCCGTATTTTTTGCCAGCGCCATACCTTCGTTAGGTTGGCATAATTTTCTATAGAAATTTTATAATCCATAAAAGTCCTGATAAGAGTCGTAGCGCATGAAAAAACATTTTACTTTAGCTTTTCTTTTTAATTTATTGATTATAAACAACTCATATGCAATATCACCAGATGCTGCGGATTGCAATATCGCTTTCGAACGTGGTGATTTGCAGAAAGCAATTGCTAAGTCAGCTAATGCGTTGAGTGTGGATGGAAAAGATCGTGATGCGCTGATGTGCCGTGGGCGCATTCATGGCGTGCAGAAAAATCTTGCTGCGGCTTTAGCAGATCTTACAGCGGCAGATGCATTGTCGTCCCATCCTTTTGATAAGGCGGTGATTGCGTTACTAAGCAGCCATGCCTATAAGGCGTCTCAGCAGTATGAGCAGGCCATCGCCAGTTATCAGCAGACGATTACATTGGCACAAGTGGCAAAACATAAAGGTTTTGAGCGCTTGAGCAATTTGGCAATTGGTGATATCCGTTTTAATGATAAGCAATATGATCAGGCGTTGGATCATTATTTAAAAGCAAATCTATTGGATGCCAATGATAATGAACGTGCTGATAGCTTTGAGCGGATCGCATTGGCTTATCACAAAAAAGGGCAGCATGATGCTGCGATAGAAAATGGGGTTAAAGCGTTCTTAATGCGGGAAAAATCCGGTTCGCTAGATCAGTATGCGCAAACCAGTATTCAATTAGGGCGCTACTATGTAGCGGCCAAGGATTATGTCAAGGCAGAAAGCACTCTCAACAGAATTATCAAGTTTGCTAAAGAAAGAGGCGGGGCTTATTACGAGGCACAAGGAAGTTATGTGATGGCTCAAGTTAAAGCAGCAACTGGCGATAAAGCAAGTGCGAAAACATTGATCGAACATGCCAAATCGATTGCTACTAATAGTCGAGACAGCGAGTTGGCAACTGAGATAGAAACAGAAACGCGAGATTTGCTGGATCGATGATGTGCAGATATCTGGCTGTAGGGAGTTTGTATCATGTCCGACAAGGTGTAATCATTTCCTTAATTTCGCTACTCCAAAAATCAGAATAGAAAAGGTTAATCACCGCAACCACTTTTTTTCATTAATTTCGTATAATGTATATTATGTAAAATTAAGTAAATGTACGCGAATTTGATCTATTTGTGGATTAGGGCAATGAGTGGAACTGCTCAATAAGAGACTTAAGCTCTCCAGAAGCTAAGCGTCTTGAGTTTTTGTCATTACGGAACAAAATTGCTTGCGCCTGTAATTGTGGATTTTTAGCATCCTCAATCGCTTGGTCAATCAAGTGTCGATGGGGTGATTTAGTGCAAACAGGATCAGCTGCTTCTGCATCCCCTGTCAGCAGGAAAGACTGACAACGACAGCCACCTAAGTCCTTTTCCTTATCCTCACAACTGCGACAAGGTTCTTTCATCCACTCTGTCCCACGATACTTGTTAAACGCGGGTGAATCTTTCCAAGACCAACCTAGGTCTGCATCTTTCACATTTGGAAACTGCATATTAGGCAATGAACGAGCAGAATGGCATGGCAACACATCGCCGTTGGCAGTGACAATCATGAATACCTCACCCCACCCGTTCATACACTTTTTAGGACGGTCATTGAAGTAGTCTGGCACCACATACAACGCTTTAACATTGGGATTGGTCGCGCGGAATTCATTGGTAACCGCCTCTGCCCGATCTAATTGCTCGCGTGTTGGCATCAACTGACTGCGGTTCACCAATGACCAGCCGTAATATTGGTTATTGGCCAGCTCGATATAATCTGCCCCAATCGCCTCCGCCATCTCGAGGATTTGCTTCATGTGATCAATATTAAACCGATGGATCACTACGTTCAGCACCATCGGGTAGCCGTGTGCTTTAATCATAGTCGCTACTTTTTGTTTAAGCTGGAATGTCTTGGTGTTGGTAATGAAGTTATTGATATCTTCAGTGACGTCGTGCATGGAGAGTTGGATATGATCCAAGCCCCCTGCTTTCAAAGCTTGAATTCGCTGCTCGGTCAACCCAACGCCTGAAGTGATCAAGTTGCTGTAGTAACCCAGTTTGTGCGCTTCAATGACAATTTCTTCAATATCATCACGTAGCAATGGCTCGCCACCTGAAATGCCCAATTGGATCGCCCCCAGTTTACGCGCATCGCGCAGGGCTTGAATCCACTGCGCTGTCGTCAGTTCATTTTGCGTATGCTTGTCATAATCCGTCGGGTTGTAACAAAAAGCGCAGTGTAAAGGACAACGATAGGTTACTTCAGCTAGCAGCCATAATGGCGTGGTTTGCGTGGCACTGGTCGATACGCCGTTGTTGACTTGCACGTTTGTATTTTGTGTCATTACAGCACTCCTTAAACCTTACGCAACCAGCCTTTGCTCAACGCCAATTCCAGCATTCCCATAATGTCGCTCTCAATGTCCTCAGCATCAGGAAAAGTGGTTTTCAGGTCTTCAACTATCTCCCCTACGGAAACTTTTCCATCAATGCGCTTCAGTATCTCGCCCGCACTACCGTGCAATTTAACCATCCCCTCAGGAAAGAGGATAACATAATTTTGCTGTGCATCTTCCCACTGGAAACGGTGATGCAGTCCGATTGAGAAAACATCTGAAAGTTGTATTTGAGTTGTCATAACTGCTTTCTTAACTGACTTGCATCACTGGCTGGCGCAAATAATCACGACCTTCTACCTTAATATCCGCAGATTGCAACATGATCGCATCCGCCATCACCCACAGTACATTCAATTTGAACTGAAGAATTTCCAAAGCACGCTCTTGCAATTCTCGGCTTCGTCCAAAATACTCCAAGGTCACCTCCAAGCCTTGCTGTACATCTCGACGCGCTTGAGTCAAACGATTCTTAAAGTATTGCATGCCTTCTGGATTGATCCAAGGATACATATCAGGCCATGAGTCAATGCGCTGTTGATGGATGTGTGGTGCAAATAGTTCCGTCAGACTGGAACATACAGACTCTTGCCATGGGCGCTGTTTACAGAAATTGATATAGGCATCCACCGCAAAGAAGGTGCCAGGCGCCACCAGCTTCAAGGACATAATATCCTCACGGCTCAGGCCGACTGCCGCACCTAGATGTATCCATGCTTCAATACCGCCCTCCCCGCCTTCGTTGATATGACCGCTACCATCATGATCAAATATGCGTTGTATCCAACCACGACGAATCTCACGATCAGGACAGTTTGAAAGAATCGCCGCATCCTTCATGGGAATAGCGATTTGATAGTAATAACGGTTTGCCACCCAAGCCTGCATTTGCGCTTGTGTGAGCTTGCCTTCGTACATCAAGACGTGAATCGGATGGTAGATATGGTAGCCCTTGCCTTTCTCACGCAGCTTAGCTTCAAATTCTTCTCTACTCCATGGGGCCAGTTTATCAGTCATTTTACTTTTCCTTTTTTACAATTCAGAACGTGAAATACGTGCTGCGTTTTTTACAAAATAATATCCATACCATCATAGGCAACTTCAATCTTATGCGCATTCAAAATCGCGCGCTCGGCAGAATCTTCCCTTAAGATCGGATTGGTATTGTTGATATGAATCAACACCTTGCGCACATCGCCAAACTTATCCAGATCTTCAATCATCCCGTTAGGTCCTGATTGCGGATTATGGCCAATGCTTCGTGCGGTTTTAGTCATCAAGCCCAAGTCTATCATCTCAGTATCTGTCCAGAACGTACCATCCACCATGATGCAATCTGCCTGATTCATCAGTACTGGAAGATGCGGCTCTATTTCAGCCAAACCCGGTGAATACCAGCACTTCTTACCGGTACTGATCTCTTCTATTAATACGCCTATCGTATCTCCAGGTTGTGGATTGTTACGATGAGGAGAATACGGCGGTGCTGCACTCTTCAGTGATACTGTGGTAAATTTCAAATTAGGAACATTGGGTATGGTAAAGCTCGTTTCACCATCAATCGGCACATGGTGATGATTGATACCACAATAATGCCCCAGAATATTGAGTATCTGGTTACCCGAAGTCAAATCGCCGTATACCGCATCTGTACAGTAAATCTCACGTTTAACCAAACCTTCGCGCAACATGAACAAACCCGTTGTGTGATCGATTTGCGCGTCAATGAGTACAACCGCCTGAATGCCGGTGTCACGAATCGCCCGACCTGGCTGTAACGGCGGAAAGTCTTGAATCTGCTGCAACACATCGGGCGAAGCGTTGAACAACACCCAATTCACCCCGTCACTACTCACACAAATAGAAGACTGTGTCCGTTTGGTGGCGTTGATTGTTCCTTTACGTAAGCCATCACAGTTATAACAATTGCAATTCCATTGCGGAAAACCTCCGCCGGCACCTGAACCTAAAACGTGTATATGCATAAACTCTACATTCTTATAAAACAGTCAGATTATTGAATCAGAAGTGCATGAGAACTCCACTCACTCACTCACTCACCTCTATAAAAAAAGGCTGTCTTACGGCAGCCTTTTTGTTGAGCATAACCCTCAGATTATTTATTCATTACGTACATTGTAACTTCAAAGCCGAAACGCATTTCAGTCGCTGCTGGTTTAATCCACATGATAAATCCTTTAAGTAGTTGTTTATTTATCTCATTACAACTTAATCGTCATAATGTTGAATGAATTTTGCGCGCTTTCCGGTCAACATAACACTGCAAACTTACCGAATAGTGACTAAGTAAATTCATGATGCACGGCATTGAATTTACTTAGTCACTAAGATGTCATCACTGTTTTTTCCAAAACCTGGCCCAGCACTGTCAGAAACTTCTCATTTTCAGAAAACAGGCCAACACTGACTCTTAAGTATTCTGGCATTTCATAGTTGGCAACTGGGCGAACAATCACACCATTTTGTAGTAGCTGACGATTGATTTCAGCGGCATTCCCAACTTTGACACTGATAAAGTTGGCATAAGAGTGGATATATTCCAGCCCCAAATGATCAAACCCCTGTTTCAACTGCATCATGCCAGCCTGATTAAGCGCATAGCTACGCTCAACAAAATCGCCATCTGCAAGCGATGCTATTGCTGCGACCTGAGCAATGCTGTTGACATTAAAAGGCTGGCGTACTCGGTTCATCATGTCTGCCACTTGCGAATGACACAATGCAAACCCCACGCGTAGACCCGCCAATCCATAGGCTTTAGAAAATGTTCGAGAGATAAGCAAATGATCAAATTCTGACAACCAGCTAATAGCTTCTGACTTGTGTTCTGCAGGTAGGTATTCATCATACGCCTCATCCAGTACCACCAGCACATGCGACGGCACTTGTTGTAAAAAGCGATATAACTGTTCTTTACCAATCAAAGTCCCCGTAGGGTTATTCGGATTGGCAATAAAGATGATCTTGGTTCTTGGGGTGATAGCCGCCAGCATGGCATCCAAGTCATGACCAAACTGTTTGGCGGGCACGACTACACCTTGAGCGCCTGTCGATTGCGTCACCAATGGATAGACGGCAAATGCATGCTGTGAATAAATAGTCTCACAATCTTTCGTCAAGAATGCACGTGCCGCTAACTCCAAGATGTCATTCGAACCATTGCCAAACACAATCTGATTGGCGGCGACTGCAAACTTCTTACTCACCGCATCTCTGAGCTCGAAACAGTTGCCATCTGGATAATGCGCCACTTCCAGTAAGGCTTCTTGGATGGCAAAGTCAGCCTTGGGGCTGATACCAAGCGGATTTTCGTTAGAAGCCAACTTAACGATGTCTTCAACACGCAAGTTCATTTCGCGTGCGAGTTCGGTAATGGGCTTTCCTCCTTGGTAGGGGGCGATATCTTGGATATACTGCGGTGCTGATATTGTCATAACTTTGGGTTGATTAACAGTAATGCGATTTAGACCAGCGAGCGATATGCTACGCCAGAAAATAAAATGAATTAGAGTAAGGCGAGCGGGTACGATCCCAAGTGCTTAAGATAAGCTGCACGATTACCCACCTCTTTGACGGCCTCTGCCACACAAGGTTCTTGCACATGACCCTCGATATCAACATAGAACACATATTCCCACATTCCGCTTTTGGCAGGACGAGATTCGAGCTTAGTCATACTGACACCATGTAGCGCAAACGGCTCTAATAAGGACAGCACTGCTCCCGGCTGATTCTTTGCAGCCATCACTAATGAGGTTTTATCCTGTCCGGAAGGTGCCACTTCATGTTTAGACAACACCAAGAAACGAGTGGTGTTTTTGGGATCATCCTCGATGTTCTCTGCGAGAATGTTGAGATTAAATAACTCAGCAGCTCGCCTACTGGCAATAGCCGCAGCAAAGGTACCATCGGACACAATGAGATCATGAATCATCTGCGCCGCACGTGCATTACTGGTAACCGCCTCACGTTCAGCGCTAGGCAATATTTTATTCAGCCATTCATGACATTGCGCAAGAGACTGTGCGTGTGAAAACACATGCGATATCTGAGCAATGTCCGACTGTTTAGACAGTAGGCAATGGTGAATAGGAATTGTGACTTCACCACAGATTTTCAACGGGCTAGTCAGTAGTAAGTCTAACGTAAGACCAACCGCGCCTTCATTGGAATTTTCTACTGGGACAATACCGTAATCAGCCTGACTGGCTTCCACTGTGCGGAACACTTCATCAATAGAACCACAGACCACCGCATTTCTACCCACGCCAAACTGTTTGAGTGCCGCTTCTTCGCTATAAGTGCCTAATGGACCTAGAAAGGCCACCGTCAACTCTTTTTCCAGAGCGCGACAATTCGACATAATGCTACGGAAAATGTTGGTTACTGCATCGGCTGGCAGTGGGCCTGCATTCAGTTCGCACAAACGACGCAACACCTGAGCCTCACGCTCAGGTCTATAAATGACACCATCATCTTTCAACTCACCGATATGTCGTGCATGATTAGCACGTTCATTAACGAGTTTCAGTATTTGCTCATCGATTGCATCAATTTGATCGCGATGTTGCTTCAGTTGCTGGTTAGCCATTGATTAATGTGCGCTTTCAAATGCTTTCATGTATTGGATTAGAGTTTCAACACCTTCTATCGGCATGGCATTATAAATGCTCGCCCGCATACCTCCTACCATACGATGCCCCTTCAACTGCAGAAGACCTTGAGCATCTGCGCCTTTCAAAAAGGCATCATTTAATGACTCATCCGCTAAAAAGAATGGAATATTCATGCGGGAACGATTGCTAACGACGACATGATTGGCATAGAAATCTGTGCTGTCGATGTAGTTATAAAGCAAGTTCGCTTTCTTGATATTCACTTGCTCAATCGCATCAACGCCGCCCTGAGCCAATAACCATTCAAACACCAATCCGGCAATGTAGATGCTATAGGTGGGTGGCGTATTAATCATAGATTGATTTTCAGACTGTGTTTTCCAGTTGAATACGGCTGGAGTGATGGGGGAAGCACGGTCGAGCAAATCTTCTCGCACGATCACAATACACAAGCCTGCTGGACCGATATTTTTCTGTGCACCACCATAAATCACACCATATCGACTGACGTCCACAGGACGAGATAATATATGAGATGACATATCGGCGACAATCGGCACCGATCCCGCATCCGGTAGCCCATCAAATTCAACACCATTGATCGTCTCATTGGTACAAATATGCAGGTAAGCCGCATCGTGATGCAATTGCCAACTTGAATAAGCGGGGACGTGTGTAAACTTGTCAGCCTCGCTACTGGCAATAACGTTGATTTTGCCGTAGGCGCGAGCATCTTCCACGCTACGCTTAGACCAAGCCCCAGTGACCACATAATCCGCTTCGCCACCGTTGAGCAGGTTCATTGGAATCATCGCATTTTCCGCAATCGCCCCACCCTGTAAAAACAACACGTTGTAATTTTTTGGAATGTTCATCAACTGACGCAAATCTGCCTCGGTCTTAGCCAAGATCTCCATGAACTCTTTACCGCGATGAGACATTTCCATCACACTCATACCCGAGCCTTGCCAATCCAACATCTCGGCTTGCGCACGCTCAAGCACTGGCCTAGGTAGAACCGCAGGCCCTGCGGAAAAGTTATAAATTTTCTTTGTCATTGCTATTTAACCATCGTCATACAAGATATCCATCATGCTAACGATCTTATTGTTCCTATTCTTCCTCGTCAGTCTCTACAACTTTCTCGATTCCAGAAAGTTTTTCACCCTCACCCAAGTTGATAAGCGTCACGCCTTGCGTTGCACGACCTAACTCACGAATCTCTTTTACTCTGGTTCGAATCAAGATGCCTCCTGTCGTGATCAGCATAATCTCATCATCATCGCTCACGAGCTTTGCCGCCACTACTAATCCATTGCGCTCACTGACGGCGATCGCTTTCACGCCCTGTGTGCCACGCCCTGAATGGCGGAAATCAGCCAGAACAGTACGTTTACCAAAGCCATTCTCAGTCGCCACCAACACCGTCTGCTTATCGTCATCTGCGATCAACAATGACAGCACCTGCTGTTTTTGCCCCAACTTCATTCCACGAACACCACGGGTAGCACGTCCCATTTGGCGGACTTCTTCCTCATCAAACCACACCGCTTTGCCGCCGTTAGAAACAAGAACGATATCATTAGCACCATTGGTCACTTCTGCACCAATCAGATAATCGCCCTCGTCCAGATTGATCGCGATGATGCCTGATTTGCGCGGGTTAGCAAACTCATTCAGTGCAGTTTTCTTCACCGTTCCTAAAGCGGTGGCCATAAAGATAAAGTGATTCTCATCAAACTCCTTCACAGAAAGAATCGCATTGATCTTCTCTCCATCCTCCAACGGGAACAGGTTCACAATAGGCTTACCACGGCTGGCACGACCGCCTTGTGGTACTTCATATACCTTGAGCCAATAGACACGTCCACGGCTGGAGAAGCACAAAATGTAATCATGAGTGTTCGCAACGAACATTTTATCAATGAAGTCATCTTCTTTTGTGCTCGCCGCCTGCTTGCCACGCCCACCGCGTTTTTGCGCACGATATTCATCTAAGGGCTGAGATTTGATGTAGCCAGAATGAGACAACGTCACTACCACATCGGTTGGTGTAATCAGATCTTCTAGCGACAGGTCTTGGGCGTTGACCACGATCTCACTGCGACGTTTATCACCGAATTGCCTGCGAATCTCAGTCAACTCATCGGTAATAATCGTTGTCACACGTGCTGGTGTGGCCAAAATGTCCAACAAGTCAGCAATAATATCCATCACCTCTTTATATTCGTTGACGATCTTATCTTGCTCTAGACCAGTCAAGCGTTGCAAACGCATTTGCAGAATTTCTTGCGCTTGAACATCACTTAATTGATAGCCATTTGGTTTCAAGCCAAACTCCACGCCCAACCCCTCTGGACGTGAAGCTTCCATCGCCGCACGTTTCAACATTTCTTCTACCACAGGTGAATGCCAAGCTTTCGCCATCAAGGCCACTTTCGCTTCTGGTGGCGTTGGAGCAGCCTTGATGATGGCAATCATTTCATCCACGTTCGCCAGTGCCACTGCCAGACCTTCCAGCACATGTCCACGTGCACGTGCCTTACGCAACTCAAACACAGTACGACGTGTGACGACCTCTCGCCGGTGACGCAGAAACGCTTCCAGCATCTGTTTCAAATTCAATAAACGCGGTTGCCCATCCAACAGAGCGACCATATTCATACCGAATGTGTCTTGGAGCTGCGTTTGCTTATACAAATTATTGAGGATAACCTCAGGAATTTCACCACGCTTAAGCTCAATAACCACGCGCATACCAGACTTATCTGACTCATCACGCAGATCAGAAATCCCCTCGATCTTCTTTTCATTGACCAGCTCGGCGATTTTTTCGACGAATGTTTTCTTATTGACCTGATAAGGCAACTCATCTACCACCAACATTTGGCGACCACTTTTATCCATGTCTTCTACATGTGTGCGACCACGCATCACAACTCGACCACGACCTGTGCGATACCCTTCTTTCACGCCAGCCGTACCATAAATAATGCCCGCTGTCGGAAAATCTGGTGCTGGTACTAGATCTATCAGCTCCTCAATTCCAGTATCTGGATTTTTCAACAAGATTAAGCATGCATCCAGTACTTCATTCAGATTGTGCGGCGGGATATTGGTTGCCATCCCGACAGCAATGCCAGAACTGCCATTGATCAATAAGTTAGGAATGCGCGCCGGCATAATGAGCGGCTCTTGCTCAGATCCGTCATAGTTAGGACCAAAATCTACGGTTTCTTTATCGATATCTGCCAGCAGCTCGTGGGCGATCTTAGCCATACGAATTTCGGTATAACGCATCGCCGCCGCATTATCGCCATCCACAGAACCAAAGTTCCCCTGACCATCTACCAGCATGTAACGCAAGCTGAAATCTTGCGCCATACGTACAATGGTGTCATACACAGCAGTATCTCCGTGTGGGTGGTATTTGCCGATCACATCCCCAACGATACGCGCTGATTTTTTATACGGTTTATTGTAGTCATTCGATAACTCGTGCATCGCGTATAACACACGACGGTGTACGGGTTTTAAACCATCTCGCACATCAGGTAGGGCGCGACCCACGATCACACTCATGGCGTAATCAAGATAAGAGCGACGCATCTCATCTTCTAAACTAATTGGGAGGGTTTCTTTGGCAAATTGATCCATGTGTAGACTGACTTATAATGGTTTTTTATGTGCTGCAAATTTTAGCATGAATAGCGTTTATTGAGCCGTTTCTTAGTGCCTCAAAATTCCGCGATTTATTTTCGTAGCAACTCACCTTGCATTCCCGGTAAGCCAAATACTGGCTTACGGGAAATACTGCATCTCAAACTCTGCATTTATAGAAGTGCCCTCAAGGTTAAACCGCTCCTACGAATGCTGATGCTATTTATTCAACAAGGCTAAGTCTGCTTTCAAATCCTCAATATGTTCCAAACCAACAGCGATACGCACTAGTCCATCTGTAACACCTGCTATTGCACGCGCGTCTGGCGTTACACGACTGTGCGTCGTGGTAGCAGGGTGTGTAATGGTGCTTTTCGCATCCCCTAGGTTTGCTGTGATGGAAATTAATTTAGTCGCATCAATCAATGCCCAAGCGGCCTCTTGTGGCGCTTGCCCTGCCTTGGTCTTGACCTCAAAAGTCACAATACCGCCACCACTGACCTGTTGGCGCAATGCCAAAGCATGCTGTGGGTGCGAAGGCAAGCCAGGATAGTAGACGCGCGTCACTTGGGGTTGTGTTTCTAACCACGTGGCAAGCGCCAGTGCATTTTTAGCGTGCGCTTCCATGCGAATATGAAGTGTTTCCAGTCCTTTCAGAAACACCCATGCATTAAATGCACTCATGGTGACCCCAGCAGTACGTAAGAAACCGTAAACTGGCTCCATCAATGCTTTTGATCCCAACACAGCACCACCCAAGCACCGCCCCTGTCCATCGATGTATTTTGTGGCAGAATGAATCACAATATCAGCGCCTAACGCCAATGGCTGCTGGATTGCTGGTGTACAAAAACAGTTATCAACCACCAAATGTGCACCTGCTTTGTGGGCAATATCTGCCAGCAGGCGAATATCACAGATCTCGGTCAGTGGATTTGATGGCGTTTCCACAAAAAATAGCTTAGTTTTAGGCGTAACGGCAGTCTGCCATTCATCAGCATTCGTCAATGAAACGAACGTCACATCCAAGCCCCAACGCTTGAGAATATTGCCGAACAACTGCACGCTAGTACCAAAAATACTGCGTGAAGCAACCACATGATCCCCGGCCGAGCATAAACCCATGACGCATGCCAAAATCGCAGACATGCCGCTGGAGGTTGCCACGCACTGCTCAGCGCCTTCAAGCGCCGCTAATTTGTTTTGAAACATGGTCACTGTAGGGTTGGTAAAGCGTGAGTAAATGTTGCCTGCCTCCGTGCCACCAAAGCGTGCTGCAGCTTGTGCTGCGCTATTAAACCTGAAGCTTGAGTTTAAAAACAGTGCTTCAGAGTTCTCGCCAAATTCAGTAGATTCGCTCCCTGCACGTACGCTTAGAGTTTCTGGATGGTATTGTTGTGTTGTCATAAAATTCTCGCAATCGAAAAATTAAAAGCTTTAAGCAGGGCAAGGTGTAAATCTACTTCTTGAGCGCGACATCCTGTTGATATGTAAGCGATAAAAGTGAGTTTGCAATACAGTATTGCGACAAGGTTTATTTTCCCAATAAAAAACCCGTTAAGGCTTTTCGCCAAAACGGGTTCTTTCTTTTACTCGCTTTAGCTGTATTTCTAACGCGCCCGCAAGCTGAGTGATGCCTCGATTGAATGTAGCAACCTCAAATCAGCGCAGCTTTATGTTAGCCCTAAGCTTACTGTTAGTCAAGGGCATGGAGCACAAAATTCACACGCGCCTATTCTACGCGCCGACCTCATCCGTCTCGCCCGTATTAATCAGATTCAAATCCAACTGTGTACTTGAGTTGCCGGGTTTCTGGCTCCTTTTTGCATCGCCACGTGTGGACTCTATCTTCGTCATATAGACCTCATCAATATCGCCCGTCACATATTTTCCATCAAAACATGAACAATCAAAATCTTTGATTTTAGGGTTTCTGAATTTTACATCTTTAATTAAAGCATCCAAATCTTGATAAATCAAAGCATCTGCGCCAATTTCCTTGCAGATTTCATCATCGGTACGACCTGTCGCAAGCAATTCTTCACGGCTTGGCATATCAATGCCATATACATTCGGAAAACGCACTGGTGGCGCGGCAGAAGCAAAATAGACCTTATTGGCACCGGCATCGCGCGCCATTTGTACAATTTGTTGAGAGGTTGTTCCGCGCACGATTGAATCATCTACAAGCAAGACGTTCTTGCCTTTGAATTCAATACCGATCGGATTCAGCTTTTGACGAACTGACTTTGTACGTAAAGCCTGTCCCGGCATAATGAATGTGCGACCGATATAACGATTCTTAATAAATCCCTCACGATAATCAAGACCTAAATCTATCGCCAGTTGCAATGCACTCGGTCGACTGGTGTCAGGGATCGGAATCACGACATCAATCTGCTTATCAGCCCATTCTCGTCGAATCTTGTCTGCCAAGCTTTTACCCATGTCTAATCTCGTCTGATAAACAGACACCCCATCGATCACTGAATCCGGTCTAGCCAAATAGACATACTCGAAAATACATGAGTTTAGTTTCGCCACATCTGAACATTGCCGCGAATGGAAATTACCCTCTAAATCGATAAAGATTGCCTCGCCTGGCTCTACATCACGAAGCATCTCGAAGCCCAACACATCCAAGGCAACACTTTCGGATGCCACGATATACTCAACCCCTTTTTCGGTGTTAGCCTTACCAATGACCAATGGACGTATGCCATTAGGATCACGGAATGCCAGCAAGCCAAAATTCGCAATCATCGCCACAACAGCGTAGGCTCCCTTACAGCGCCTATGTACGCTACTCACCGCATCAAACACCATATCGGTATTTAACACGGCATTGCGAGATGTTTTTTCAATTTCATGCGCCAGCACATTCAGCAACACCTCTGAATCTGAACTGGTATTGACATGACGCAAATCCTGACGAAACATCTCCAGTTTAAGCTGATCAGAGTTGGTTAGATTGCCGTTATGCCCTAATACAATGCCAAAAGGTGAATTCACGTAAAATGGTTGGGCCTCAGCAGCATTTGAAGAGCCTGCCGTGGGGTAACGTACATGAGCAATGCCCGCATGGCCAATCAGACTGCGCATATGGCGTGTTTGGAATACATCTTTGACCAAGCCGTTATTTTTATGCATGAAAAACGTATTGCCATCGCAAGTAACGATGCCAGCAGCATCCTGACCTCGATGCTGCAACACCAGCAATCCATCATAAAGCAATTGATTAACCGGGTTTTTACCTACGATACCGATGATTCCGCACATAACATCAACCTTAAACTAATGGGCACTTCTATGAATTTATAGAGGCACCCTAATTAAACTCACAATTCCCGACTAAACATAGTCAAACTTCACATGTTTAGCAATGTTCTCTGGCACCCAAGGTAGAAGGCTAATGACCAATGCCTCAATTGGGGCACTGAACATCGCATTACGCCAACGTACATCGTGGGGCAAACTGGTCATCCCTGCAAAAAAAACCAAGATGCATACAATCAGCACTCCGCGAAACATTCCAAATATCGCCCCTAAAGTACGATCCAACCAGCTGATCCCTATCTTTCTGATAATGGCTGATATTGCAATACTAAGTAGGCTTGACACTAGCAATGTAGCCAAGAACAAAATCAGGAACGCTGCTAACACACGCAAAGATTCAGTAGGAATTTCTATCGGCATCATCGGCAACAATTCTGTCGAATAGGTACGCCCCACATAAAAAGCAGCTATCCAACCTGCAATTGCCAGCACCTCTTTCACCATGCCACGCAACACACTCAGAATGACTGACGCGCCTATCACCATCAAAACCGCATAATCGAAACTGGTCATTATGTATCATTCACTGATTATTAATCATTGATTACCATCCCAGGTAATCCAATTGTTTTCAGTTTAGCAAGGGCATCAACAGCATCTTGACGGGATGCAAAACTCCCCGCTTTAAGCCGAATGCCCTCCCCTTTCAGCGTGATTAATTTCTCTGTCGTCGTGCTATATCCAGCCTGTTTTAGCTGCTCCTGCAAGCGCTTGATATTGGCCATATCTGAATAGACACCAATCTGAAGGCTAAAACGATCACTTTGCTTTATCGCCTGCTTATTCTCAACAGCTTTCGTTTCAGGTTTTTCCGCTAGTTTTGTGGTCTCAGGGTTTGCATCGGCGGCTTTAACCTCTAGTGCGCTGACATGCGCCGTCTTGTCTTGAGCTATCTTATCAACCTTCGCTTCCTGTCCAACGGAATCTGGCAATTTAGACTCACTTGAGCGAGCGTTAGCTACTTCTTGCGAAGTATCCTTGCTCGCCATCAAGTCATCCAGATTAGTCGAATGCTGAGCTTCCTCTTCAGTAACTGGCGCTTGGAGAGAATTCGATGGATGTTCAGGAGTGATAGTAGAGTCGGTCTGTTTCGACTTAGTCACGATACTCTCTTCAGCAGGATCAACCTCTTGAGCGACAATCGTCTCAGGCATCGTGACGGTAATTCTCTCCTGCTGTGTAAGCGCCACTCGATCTTGTAAAACCTGCGGTAAAAAGATCACCATGATCACCACTAGAGCGATTGCGCCGACCAATCGACGTCGCGCACGTTTTTTTAAACTCAACTCTTGGTCATTAGACAACTCGGGGGGCATCGCTGCTTCCTTATAGGTGAAGATTGATCGACTCATCCAGATGCTGCATTACATCGGCAACCGTGAAAAATGAGCCAAACACGATTATTTTATCATTTTCATTCACATCCATACAGGCTTGCCTGAGGGCGACTGATGCAGAGTCAAAAACCTGAATCTTCGCTTCCGAGATTATCTTCGCAATCTTTTCGTACAGCTCAGAAGCAGAGGCGCCACGCGCATGATGGACACTTGCTACATACCAAACATCAATCACATCTTTGACAGCATGTACTACACCGCCAATATCCTTATCTGCCAGCATCGCAAACACCGCAACCGTTTTACCTGTTGCGGATTTAATGCCCTCTAGATTTTGTGCTAAGGCACGTGCTGCATGTGGGTTATGTGCCACATCTAAAATGACCCTAGGTCGTTCTGACACGATCTGAAAGCGTCCAGCCAAGACCACCTGACACATAGCAGCGATCATCGATGACTCGGCGACTGGAAGCACTTTTTGCAATGACTCAATTGCCGCAATGGCACAGGATGCGTTATTGAGTTGATAGCTTCCCTTTAGCATGGGTAATGGCAATGTATACTTCACAGTGCCATTTACCAAGAACTGCCAATGTGCATTTAAACACTGCTGGTTAAAATCCCTGTGTATACATTGCAAGTCAGCTTCAACTAGTCGGGCATATTCTATTAAGCTCTGTGGTGGACTGTTATCACCACAAATGGCAGGTTTATCCCTACGGTAAACTCCCGCCTTTTCATATCCAATCTCCTCACGCGTTTCACCGAGAAACTCCTGATGATCCAAATCAATACTTGTGACAACCGAACAATCTGGCTCAAAGGCATTCACCGCATCCAGCCTGCCCCCCAATCCTACTTCTAAGACCGCCACATCGACCCCGATTTTCATAAAGTACCAGATTGCAGCCAAAGTCCCCATTTCAAAATAGGTCAAAGGAATTTCTACATCATGCTCAACACATCGCGCAGCATCCACAATGGAAAATGCTTCACATAGTGCTGCATCTGAGACTTCCACGCCGCCCACTCGCACACGTTCGTTATATCGCAGCAAATGCGGTGATGTGTAGCAACCTACCTGATATCCAGCCTGCAAATAAATTTGCGACATCATTGCACAGGTTGAGCCTTTACCGTTAGTCCCGGCAACCGTAATGATTCTGAAGTTCGGATATAGCTTTAAACGCTCGATCATTATATGGACGCGATCCAGCCCCATATCGATCGATTTGGGATGTAAGCGCTCGATATGCGCCAACCAAGAAGAGAGATCTTCAGGTGCTTGTAGCTGGGCCATATTAAGCACCTAGAACGCGAAACACAGTCAGCCGGCTCAGATTCAATCTAAGAGACAGGTCATTTATTAGGCCGCAACCGGCAACCGCATCAGTTGGGACAGCAAAGACGCCAGTTTATCGCGCATCTCACGACGATCAATAATCATGTCGATGGCGCCATGCTCTAATAAGAACTCCGCACGTTGGAATCCATCTGGCAACGTTTCTCGCACTGTCTGTTCGATGACACGTGGACCAGCAAACCCAATCAATGCCTGCGGCTCTGCCACAATCAGGTCTCCTAACATCGCGAAACTTGCCGACACGCCCCCCATCGTTGGATCAGTCAGTACCGAGATGTAGGGTAACCCAGCTTTACTCAATTGAGTCAATGCAGCACTGGTTTTCGCCATCTGCATCAGTGAAAACAAACCTTCTTGCATACGCGCCCCGCCACTGGCCGAAACGCAAACGAATGCCATCTTATTGTCAATTGCGGTCTGCACTCCCCGTGCAAAACGCTCACCAACCACAGACCCCATGGAACCGCCCATGTACTTGAATTCAAACACAGCCACAACGGCTGGCACAGACTTGATACTCCCCTGCATCACCACCAATGAATCTTTCTCATTTACTGCCTTTTGTGACTCTCTGGTACGTTCTGCGTAACTTTTACTGTCTTTAAACTTCAACGGATCAACAGGCTGAATCTCGGCACCCACCTCAAATTGTCCTTCCGCATCCAATAACAACGCAAGACGAGCCCTAGCGCCAATCCGATTATGATGGTCACATTTCGGGCACACTTCAGCGTTATCTTCCAGATCTTTTTTATACAGCACAGACTGACACGATGGACACTTACTCCAAAGCCCCTCAGGCATTGTCTTCTTCTCACCACTTACAACGCGCTTAATTTTTTGCGGTAACTTATTGAGCCATCCCATGACTTATTCCTTTTTCATTTAAATTACTGCTTGACTACTGAATCTACCGCAGACTTTAACTCATCCATCAATAAGGCAACGTTATTCATCAAGTTATCATCATCTGATGCTTCAATTGCCAAGACCATACGACTACCCACGACCACTGCATCCGCGATCGCTGCAGTCGCTTTCGCAGTTGCCGCATCACGAATACCAAACCCCACGCCGACTGGCAGATCAGTTTGTTTGCGAATTGAAGCCACCCTGTTTGAAACCTCGCTAATATTCAGATTAGCAGCCCCGGTGACGCCTTTGAGTGAAACGTAATACACAAAACCACTGGCCTGACTCACAATCAGATCAACCCGTTTAGGCTCAGTAGTGGGTGACAATAAGAACACTGGATCAATGTCCCGTGCCCGCAATGCTTTAATAAAATCAGCGCATTCTTCCGGTGGATAATCCACGGTAATGACGCCATCCACATCAGCTATTTTGGCGCTATCGGCAAACACTGTAGCACCCATTGCCTCAATTGGATTCGCATAACCCATCAAAATGATAGGCGTTTTGGCATCAGTTTTGCGAAACTCTTTGACCATTTCCAGCACTGCTGTCAACCCAACTTTGTGAACCAAAGCACGCTCGCTGGCACGCTGAATCACCGGACCATCCGCCATCGGATCAGAAAACGGCACCCCCAGCTCTATCATGTCTGCGCCATGTTTCACTAAGGTATGCATGAGGTTAACGGTATGCTTAGGGTGCGGATCACCCGCAGTAATATAAGGAATTAGAGCCGTCTTTCCTTGTTGTTTCAATGTTGCAAAAGTTGATTGAATGCGTGACATAGGTAGTTTTGTTGTACTGTTAATAAAGGTAGAAAATGCAAGTCGCTAAACAAGATAAGGCGTAAGTAAAAAATAAGTGTGCGGCATATCTAGTATATGTAAGCACTAATTTTTAAGAAGCAACGCAATATTGTAACGGGCTTTGCATTTTATAAAGTGATGTTGGCAAGTTTAGCTACAGTATTGATGTCTTTGTCGCCACGTCCAGACAAATTGACCAAGACAATTTCATCTTTACGCATGGTTTTGGCTAATTTTTCAGCATAAGCAAGCGCATGGCTGGACTCTAGCGCAGGGATAATGCCCTCTGTGCGACACAGGTTATGAAATGCCGCCATCGCCTCATCATCGGTAATCGCTACATATTCCGCACGCTTGATGTCTTTCAGCCAAGCATGTTCTGGCCCCACCCCTGGATAATCTAGACCAGCCGAAATCGAATGCGTTTCTATGATATTGCCATCGGCATCCTGCATCAAATAAGTACGATTGCCATGTAATACCCCCACAGGACTATTGGCTGTTAATGGTGCAGCGTGCATTCCAGATGAGATGCCGTGACCTGCCGCCTCCACGCCTATCAGGCGCACATTCGGCACATCGATGTATGGATAGAAAATCCCCATGGCATTGGAACCACCACCCACACAGGCAACCACTGCATCAGGTTGACGACCCACCATCTCCATCATCTGCTGTTTGGCCTCCTGACCAATCACCGCTTGGAAATCGCGCACCATCATCGGATAGGGATGTGGTCCAGCCACTGTGCCGATAATGTAGAAGGTCGTTTCGATATTAGTTACCCAATCACGCATTGCCTCATTCAATGCATCTTTTAAGGTCTTGGAGCCACTCTCTACGGGAACAACAGTCGCACCCAGCAATTTCATTCTAAAGACATTCGGCGCTTGGCGCTTTACGTCCTCACTCCCCATATATACGACACACTCCAACCCTAATCGCGCTGCAATTGTAGCTGTCGCTACTCCATGCTGCCCTGCACCGGTCTCAGCAATCACTCTTGGCTTACCCATGCGCTTTGCTAATAGCGCCTGTCCAATGGTATTGTTTACCTTGTGCGCTCCCGTGTGATTCAAATCCTCACGTTTTAAATAGATTTGTGCCCCACCGATTTTATTAGACAAACGCTCCGCATGGTAAATCGGACTTGGGCGACCAACAAAATGTTTTAAATCATAAGCATACTCAGCTAAGAAACTGGGGTCATGGCGATACTTCTCATACATCACGCGCAACTCTTCTAGTGCCTCTACCAATGTTTCGGCGACGAAGGTGCCTCCAAATTGACCAAAATGCCCTCGTGCATCTGGCATATCATAAAGCTGCATACGACTCTCCACTTAAACTGCTACTTAATTATCGCGTATATATTTGTTGCATAAATGCCGCAATTTTAACGGCGTCTTTGATTCCTTTGGCGCATTCGACACCTCCACTAACATCGACTGCGTAAGGATTAACCTTGGCAATAGCATCTTGCACATTCTCCGCACATAAGCCGCCTGCCAGAATCACGGGTTTATCTAACTCGGCTGGGATCAAATCCCAATCAAACACTAATCCTGTTCCACCAGCCACACCCTTGGTATAAGTGTCTAACAACAAGGCCTTTGCATTAGCATAATCTTTTGAACATTGTACCAAATTTGTATCTGCCTTGACGCGAATTGCTTTGATATAGGGCAGTCCGTAACGACCACATTCCTCAGGCGACTCATCGCCGTGAAACTGCAAAAGATCCAAGCGTACCTGAGAAGTCACATCCCTAATCAAGTCAGCTGAGGCATTGACAAACAAGCCAACCACACTAATAAACGGCGGAATCACCTTTACGATATTGATTGCTTGAGCAAGGTGAACGCTACGCGGACTTGGCTCATAAAACACCAACCCTATCGCATCCGCCCCATGATCAATTGCAGACAAGGCATCTTCTGCACGCGTGATGCCGCAAATCTTAGCTCTAATCCTCAAAATAATGCCTTTATTAAAGTATTGATTAACAAGGAAGCGCTATTGTAGCGCTAAATTAAGACTTTTAATTCTGATTTGGACATGTCTGGAAGACCCCACTTGCCATCATAGCCAACACCAGTGAAATAAAGTCCATAGGGGGAAAAAGTGGGGGGCGACAATGTGCGATCGCGATGTTCCAATAAGTGTTTGATAAACACTGGAGGGTGCGCATCCTTACCCACATAAATGAGAGCGCCGACCATATTTCGTACCTGATGTTGGAGGAAGGCATTGGCAGAAAATTCGAACACAAAATAGTTCCCAACGGCTGTAATTTTCGCTCGTGTTAAATGACGCACGGGTGAATTAGCCTGGCATTCGGACGCTCTAAAAGCACTAAAATCATGCTCTCCTACCAAATATGTAGCCGCCTCCTGCATGGCAGCCAAGTCTAGTGGCAAATGAAACCAACCGGCCTTCGTGGCCATCAGTGCAGAGGCTACTGGAGCACAATAAAGCAGATATTGATAACTGCGGCTAAAGGCTGAAAATCTGGCATGGAACCCTGCATCCACTTCGCGAGCCCACTCAACGCGCACTGTAGCAGGCAGGTGCGCATTAACACCACGTACCCAAGCCGTTAGCGGCCTAACCGCATCTGTCTCAAAATGAACCACTTGCGCATACGCGTGGACGCCAGTATCTGTGCGGCCGGCCGCATGGACTCTCACTTTTTCCTGAGCTATTTTAGCAATTGCCGACTCCAAGGCATCTTGCACTCCACAGCCATTCGGCTGACTTTGCCAACCGCAAAAATGTGCGCCGTCATATGAAACTCCCAATGCAAATCGCAAGCTGACACTCCTCAATGAAGCAACTTAATAAAAATGAATGTCGCGATCAACAGCATCAATAATAGCAGCAACATTTTATCCGCTGTATGGAATGGCAGATCTTCTATGTTCACCATTTTACTTTTTTGGTGTGTGATAACTCCTGCATTTAGCTCATCCAAACGATCAAAACTGATTGCATGACGTTGATGCAATGCTATCTCATCGACATACTCCAGCGTCAAAACCAAACGCACAGCTAACCTTTCCACGTTGCACCCCAAATATTTGAGCGGGCGACATAACATATACAGCGCTGATATCAACTGCACTTTAGAACTCGTCATTAAAAGCAATGTCATTGTAGCCAATGCTGACGACAACCTCATCACCTGCAATGCGCCCTGATACAAACCTTCAATGGTTGGTGCGAACGTCGCCGGAAGATAGGAGACAAACTCACCAGGTGTGGCATAAGCGTAAATCATCAAAATCGACAAGAATATCCATTTCAGACGAATCACCATGACTAAAAATTGCTTGGGTCGTATCACCAATGCAAGAGTGCTTAATAATACGAACAATACGGACAGCAATACTTCGCTTACTACTCCCATCGCAATCAGAACGAAAAAAAAATACAAAATACTAACAAAAGGATGCATAGGAATTACCGCAATGGGAACCTCAATTTTACCAAAAGAGATCTTTGCAAAAGGCTATTTAAACAAAAAAGCCGGGCAGAAGCTCGACCTGATTCAACAATGGAGAGATCAAAGGTACTTTTATAAATACAGAGTTTGATTGTAGTACAAGGCGCATACTCGTGCGGGACATCTTCAACCTCGCTAGATGCTAAAGTATCAAATCGGTTGTGACGGAACGCAAAGAGCGCAAGGACCTTTTCCGTAGAACATCGCTACTTTCAATCACTTTTCATACGCGAAACCCGAGAAAACCAATGCGATGTTGGGCATAGCGACCAAAGCCATAGTAGTGACATACAGCGAGGTTGCGAAAACCGGCAGCAATGCGCTCAAGTAGTTCTAGCAGGCAATCAGCGAAGCTGATGCTCTTAAAAAATGTATTTTTAGAAGTATCTCTAAGCTAAATCGGCCAGCAACTTCTCTGCCCGCTCGCGCTGCTGACCCCCACCTTCTTTAATGACCTCTTCAAGTAACTCACGCGCACCTTCCTTGTCATCCATCTCTATATAAGCAGCAACCAGATCTAATTTAACCTCGACTTCTTGATTCTCAGAGCCACCAACAGAAGTCATCTCTTTCACATCACTCACTGGGAAATCAAACGTAACTTCTTCAGTTTCTGGAACAATTTCCTCCATTAGTTTTTCCTCTGGTTCAGACTGCGTCAAATCAAGATTGATGCCGTCTAGTGAAATCTTAGGCGCCTGCAATGTGGGCGCTGATTCTAGAGTTTCCGCCTCTTCTTCCGATGAATAGATCTCCTTCCTGCGTTTGTTACGTAAATACATCCACGCAGCACTCAACAATGTCACCGTTGCCGCGCCACCTACTATTGCAAGATTACCTTGGGTATCCAACAAGCGATTGATAAAGCTTGCTTCAACCACGAGTTCAGGAACAGTCTCTACTTTGATCACTTTATCGGTTGCTTTTGCTGCAGGCTTCATCTCTGCCACTTGTGCCTTAGCCTCTACGTTCTTTTGCATATCGGCCATTGACTGATTCCTCAATGCCAGCAACTGCTGCAAATCCGCAATCTGTTTTTCTAATTCGGACGTTCTGTCCTGAACTTCCTTCAATGCCTTTTCACGCGCGGCCGCATCTTCTTGTAATGTCGCAATCTTGGCTGACAGCTCCGTGTCTGCTTTTAGTGATGAATCATTAACTGTCGTTCCCGCAGAGAGTTTAACTACATCCTTAGGGCTAACTTTGGAAGCTTGAGCCTTATCTTCAGCAGAGGCAATCTTGCCGGATGAAACTTGCTTCTGTTCCGATGAGTCTGCGAGCGTTGGGGATTTTTTCACTATATCCGACAGCGACTGGCGATATTGATTCCAGCTAGATAAATGCAACTTGATTAATTGCTTGGCTTGTTGGTTATCAATCGCTGTCAGCACCTCCTTCTCGGGCGCCTTAATAATCTGACCGACCTTTAAGCGATTCATATTGCCATCAACGAAGACCTCTTTATTAGCTTCATACAAGCCAACCAGCATCTGGTCCTGACTGACCCCCTCCACCAGCACATCTCTTGCCAATGAATGTAGTGTGTCCCCACGCTTGGTCACCACACCAGCACTCGAAACTGGTTCAGCAGGATCTTTAGTCTTTACTGGAGCTTCACTTTTGATTTCCTTTGCAATTAGTTCAGACTCTGATGTAGATGACTTGCTTGCCTCTACTGCTTGAGAAGCAACTGTAGCGGAGAGTGGTACTGCAGGTAAGCTGACTGTTGAAGGAGCTAACTCCTGAATAGTATCTTTGTATCCTGGAGGATCAAGTAGCACTGTATATTCTCTTAGGAGTCTGCCAGAGGCCCAGTCCAATTGAATCAGCACATCAAGATAGGGGTCATCAATCGGCAATGCTGTGCGCAGTTTCAAGACGGACACACCATTTGCGTTATTAACAAGATCGACCTTGATGTTGCTGTGCACATCAAGACGTGTAATCCCCTGGTTGTTATAAGCATCTTCAGAAGCGACCGAGCCTACAAGTGTAGAAAGCTCATCTGGTGTGACAGACACTAACTCAATCTCCGCTTTGAGAGGCTCCCCTAGACCTGAGCTGACATTCAACTTACCTAAGCCCGCCGCATTGCCGTAGAACGGCATAAATGCCAAGCAGACTGCCAGTGATATTTTCTTTAAATTTGATTTATACACACTGCTACCTTTAAGAGAACGTATATTCTCAGTATGAAACTAACATCAAATAATTAGCTATGCAAGCTCATAATGTACATGATATTCAATGGCCATCTACTTGCTAGGGTTGATGGTTGTGTCCCTTACAACAATCAACATAGTTGCCATGCTTATTTTTCTATTAAAATCCGCAACATACGACGTAGCGGCTCTGCTGCCCCCCATAACAACTGATCACCTACCGTAAAAGCGGAAATATACTCATCTCCCATATTTAGCTTACGAATGCGCCCTACTGGAGTTGTCAATGTCCCGGTGACCGCTGCTGGTGTCAACGCCTTCATGCTCGCCTCACGCTCGTTGGGAATGACCCTCGCCCACTGATTCGCTTCTGACAGCATCTGATGTATCTCATCTATCGGCACATTTTTTCTTAGTTTAATAGTCAACGCCTGACTATGGCAACGCATCGCACCGATCCGTACACATAGGCCGTCAATTACAATAGGATTGAACTCGCGACCAAGAATCTTATTCGTTTCTACTCCAGCTTTCCACTCTTCTTTACTTTGACCCTTACCCAGATCTTTATCAATCCAAGGAATCAGACTGCCAGCCAGCGGCACACCAAAGTGTGCGGTAGGAAACGCATCATCACGTAAAGTGCCTGCTACCTCACGATCGATATCCAAAATGGCAGAAGCGGGATCCTCCAAAAAAGAACTCGCAACGCGATGTACTTCACCCATTTGTTTGAGTAGTTCACGCATATTCTGCGCACCAGCACCCGATGCCGCCTGATAAGTCATGGAAGTCGCCCACTCCACCAAATCAGCTTTGAATAAACCATTCAGTGCCATCAGCATAAGGGATACCGTGCAATTGCCCCCTACCCAATTTCTGCCACCCTTGTGCATCGCATCTTTGATGACATGCATATTTACTGGGTCAAGAATAATGACCGAATCTTTTTCCATGCGCAAAGTTGAGGCCGCATCAATCCAATGCCCATTCCAGCCTGCTGAGCGTAACTGTGGAAAAATCTCGGTGGTATAGTCGCCGCCTTGACATGAGACGATCGCATCCATTGCTTTAAGTGCGCTGATATCTTTAGCATCCAGCAAGGCTGGGGTATCTTTACCAACATTCGGTCCTTTTCCACCGACTTGGGAAGTGGTGAAAAACTGTGGCTCAATGTGTGTAAAATCACCTTCTTCCATCATGCGTTGCATCAACACTGAACCCACCATGCCGCGCCAACCGACAAATCCTACTTTTAACATGCTATCAATCCATCTCTAAGGCTTATTGCCAAATAATTATTTACTTGATTTCTGAACGACTTCGCCCGCTTTTTCCAAATCCTTACCGATGCCATTAATCGTATTACAAGCTGTCAGCAGTATAATCGATGAACTTAGCGCAAATCTTTTCCATATCATACACACCCCGCTACAAAGTTATATTGGAATACATGGGTTCGAGCCTTTTTAAAAGCGCCCATCAATCTTGAGGTCAGGGCGCTTCAACTTAAACGACTCTATTACATTGCGGCAACGATTTGATCACCCATTTCAGAGCATGATACGCGTTTCATGCCATCTTCATAGATGTCACCAGTACGGTAACCTGCGGCCAATACCTTTTTAACCGCATTTTCAATGCGCTGTGCAGCAGCTTCATTATCAAAGCTATAACGCAACATCATTGCCGCTGAAAGAATAGTCGCAATCGGATTTGCCAGATTTTTACCAGCGATATCCGGAGCAGAGCCGTGTGATGGCTCATACAAGCCTTTTTTGGTTTCATTCAGTGAAGCTGAAGCTAACATACCGATAGAGCCAGTCAACATAGAAGCCTCATCCGACAAAATGTCACCAAAGATGTTACCAGTCACCATCACATCAAATTGTTTAGGATTGCGAATAAGCTGCATCGCTGCATTGTCAACGTACATGTGAGTAAGCTCCACTTCTGGGTACTCTTTAGCCACGTCAATCACGATTTCTTTCCAGAACTCAGTGGTTTCCAACACATTAGCTTTATCGACTGAACATAGTTTCTTCTGACGCTTCATTGCAATCTGGAAAGCCACGTGTGCGATGCGACGCACTTCTGGCTCACTATAGATCATGGTATTGAAGCCTTCACGCACACCTTGCTCGTTAGTACGCATGCCGCGTGGCTGACCAAAATACACGTCGCCAGTTAATTCACGCACGATCATAATATCCAAACCTGCCACCACTTCAGGTTTTAAAGTAGACGCATTGGCCAACTCCGGATACAGCACGGCTGGACGCAGATTGGCAAACAAACCTAAATCTTTACGAATCCCCAACAAACCACGCTCTGGCCGCAACGGGCGATCTAAATTGTCATATTGCGGACCACCAACAGCGCCCAACAACACCGCATCTGCATCACGGCAGATCTTCTGCGTAAACTCCGGGTACGGATGACCAAACTGGTCATAAGCCTGCCCACCCAAAGGCGCTTCGGTAAAGGTCATGTCCATACCTTCGTTTTTAAACACATCTAATACGCGTAACGCTTGTGTGATAATTTCTGGACCGATGCCATCACCTGGCAACACTGCAATTTTCATTGTCATGATTAATTCCTTAAAAAAATTCTTCTCTAAATTAACTAAAAGCTGATAAAAAAACTGGTAAAAACTGTCACGAGAGATTGAGTGATTCGGCGCACGGAGCTCAGAAACCGAAATGTACATGCAGTACATGAGGGTTGTTAGCAGCGTGCAACAAAGTCAATCAATGCTCAATAGGTTTCAAGCGAATAACCAAGGCTGACTTGCCTTATGTTTAACCTCAAACGCCTTGATCTCATCTGCATGCTGCAGAGTCAAACCAATCTCATCCAACCCATTCAACAAATTATGTTTGCGTGTTGGCGTAATTTCAAACGTAAAGCTATCGCCACTTGGCAATGTCACGGTTTGTGATGACAAGTCCACGTTCAGCTTGTAGCCCTCGTTCGCTTGGCACTCTTTAAACAAGCGGTCTACCACAGCCGCATCGGCCACAATCGGCAAAATACCGTTTTTGTAGCAATTGTTAAAGAAAATATCGGCGAAACTGGGGGCAATAATTACGCGGAAACCTTGGTCTTCAATCGCCCAAGGCGCGTGCTCACGGCTGGAACCACAGCCAAAATTATCACGTGCCAACATGACTTGTGCACCTTGATAGCGAGCTTGATTGAGCGCAAAATCCGGATTAATCGGACGCGTACTGCAATCCATACCTGGCTCGCCATAATTGGTATAACGCCATTCATCAAACAAATAAGGACCAAAACCTGAGCGTTTGATCGATTTCAAAAACTGCTTCGGAATAATCGCATCGGTGTCAACGTTTGCACGGTCGATCGGGCAAACCAAACCATTAATCTGTGTAAAAGCTTTCATATCTTCTCCTATAGACTACAAGCTGCGCACATCAACAAAATGACCTGCAATCGCTGCGGCAGCGGCCATTTCCGGGCTCACCAAATGTGTACGGCCTCCTGGACCTTGACGACCTTCAAAGTTACGATTTGAGGTAGAAGCGCAGCGCTCACCAGCACTCAAGCGATCTGAGTTCATCGCCAGACACATAGAACAACCTGGCTCACGCCACTCAAAACCTGCCTCAATAAAGACCTTATCAAGACCTTCCGCTTCAGCTTGGCGCTTCACCTGACCGGAACCAGGCACGACCATCGCCAACACGACATTGCCAGCCACCTTCTTGCCTTTAGCCACACTAGCAGCCGCACGCAGGTCCTCGATACGTGAATTGGTGCATGAACCGATAAACACTTTATCCACCTTGATTTTCTCGATCGGCGTATTGGCAGCCAAGCCCATATACTTGAGCGCATTTTCAATGCTGGTGCGCTTGGTCGTGTCTACCTCTTTAGCTGGATCCGGCACTGTCGCACCAATCGGCAGCACTTGCTCAGGCGAAGTTCCCCAAGTAACTTGAGGGGCAATCTCCTCGCCTTTGAGCTCAACCACACAATCAAATACTGCGTCTGCGTCTGACTTCAACGTATTCCAGTAAGCCACGGCTTGTTCCCATTGCTCTGGTTTAGGCGCATATTGACGGCCTTTTAAGTATTCCGCCGTTTTCTCATCCGGCGCGATAATACCTGCGCGAGCACCTGCCTCGATCGCCATATTACAAATGGTCATCCGGCCTTCCATGGTCAACGCACGAATCACTTCGCCACCAAATTCAATGGCATATCCTGTACCGCCAGCAGTACCAATCTTGCCAATTACCGCCAAAGCCACATCCTTTGCAGTTACACCCTTACCCAATTGACCATCCACTTTTACCAACATGCGTTTGGATTTTTTAGCGATCAGAGTTTGTGTGGCCATCACATGCTCAACTTCAGATGTGCCAATGCCATGCGCCAACGCGCCAAAAGCACCATGTGTAGAGGTATGACTATCACCACAAACAACCGTCATACCTGGCAGCGTAGTACCATTCTCAGGCCCGATCACATGGATAATTCCCTGATTCGCATGTTTGAACGGGAAATAAACCAAAGCTCCTGTTTCCTTGATGTTGCTATCTAGCGTTTCAACCTGCAATCGCGAAATTGGATCTTCGATGCCTTTATCCCAGTCTTTGGTTGGCGTGTTGTGATCGGGATTAGCGACCAGTGTATCTGCACGCCAAGGCTTACGCCCTGCCATTCTTAAGCCTTCAAATGCCTGAGGGCTAGTGACTTCATGCACCAAATGCCGATCGATATAGATCAAGCAAGTGCCATCAGATTCCTCATGCACGACATGAGAATCCCACAATTTATCGTAAAGCGTTTTTCCTGCCATGGTGTACTCCTTTAGAGGGGTTATTTTTAAAACATGGCGCATTCTAAAGTAAAGCCAATACCTGAACAAGAATATAGTTTATACTAGTATCAAGAATAACAGGATAATAAAATCAAATGGATACAAGACGCAAAGAATTGTCAGAATTCCTGCAAGCACTCCGACAACGAGGCACTCCAGAAGCCTTTGGCTTTCCTACCGGCACACGCAGACGCACGCAAGGATTACGGCGTGAAGAAGTCGCACAACTCGCAGGCATCAGCGCCACCTGGTACACCTGGATAGAACAAGGACGCGAGGTTAATGTGTCGGCGGATGCGCTGGAAAGGCTTGCCACTGCACTCAAGCTGAGCAAGTCTGAACGCACCTATCTGTTTGACATGGCCGACCGGCGAGACCCGCAAGCACACAACCTTGAAACCGATACCGCACCAGACACTCTAGTGGAGATGCTAACAAACATTCATATCCCCGCTTACATCATGGGGCGCACATGGGACATACTGGCATGGAATGCCGCTGCAAGTGAGTTATTTATCAACTGGCTGGATCAAGCTTCAAACGACGCACGCCCCAACCTGCTCCGCTATGTATTCCAGCATCAGGATGCTAAACAGTTTGTGGTGGATTGGGAAATGCGCGCCAGACGTCTAGTCGCAGAATTTAGAGCTGATTGCCGCAGCCGACTGGAAGAACCGGAGCTGAAGCGACTGGTGAACGAGCTCTCTCAGATTAGTCCTGACTTTGAACGCTTCTGGAAGTTACATGACGTGCTAGAAAGGCAAGGTGGCAAAAGACAATTTCACCATCCTAGGCATGGGCTGATCAGTTACAGCCAAGTGACTCTAAGACCAGTAGAGCAGGAGCAGTTGAAGTTGGTGTTATTACAGCCGCAGTGACAGCGCTGTATCTATGCGGCAGGGAACGGAACGAAACATCTATTCCGATTTTAACTCAAGCAACAACTTATACTCCACCGCATCTTTCAACGCCAGCCACGACGCTTCAATAATATCAGTCGATACACCTATAGTAGTCCAATTATACTGATGATCGACCGATTCAATAATCACCCGAACTTTAGCCGCAGTAGCCTGACTGCTATCCAGCACACGTACTTTGTAGTCCATTAGCTTGATTTCGTTGATAGCAGGATAAAACTTCTCTAGCGCTTTACGCATCGCCTTGTCTAGCGCGTTCACTGGCCCATCACCCTGAGCGGTAGCGGTAGCATCCTGCCCATTGACGTTCACATGAATGGTGGCGGAAGAATTTAAACCATCCGCTGATGGTTCAAAAATACTTACATGGTATTGCTTCAGGCTGAAAAACGGCTCGAACTTACCTAACAACTTGTGCATCAGCAAATCGAACGAGCTTTCCGCACCTTCAAACTGATAGCCTTCATGCTCCAACGCTTTGAGTTTTTCCAATACGCGAATGGTGTCAGGTGAATCTTTTGTGAGAGTGGGTTCAATTTGCTGCAACTTATTGAGCAATGCGCCCCTCCCCGCCACTTCTGACACCAAAATGTGGCGCTCATTGCCAACTTGGTTAGGGTTGATGTGCTCGTAAGAGATAGGATTCTTATTCACCGCATCGATATGCATGCCACCCTTATGGGCAAAGGCATCATGGCCGACATAAGGCGCTTTATCATTAAATGGCATATTGGCCACTTCGCTCACAAAGCGCGCTGTGGTCGTGAGGTTTTCCATATGATGGGGTGGTATACACGCCATGCCGAGCTTGAGCTGAACATTTGGAATAATGGACACCAGATTGGCATTGCCGCAACGCTCACCGATGCCATTAATAGTACCTTGTACTTGAGTTGCACCGGCTTGCACTGCGACTACCGAATTTGCCACCGCCATCTCGCAATCGTTATGACAATGGATGCCAATTTGCACTTTAGGGAACTGCGCGACTACTTTTTGCGTAATCTCAAAAATCTCATTGGGGAAAGTGCCGCCATTGGTATCACACAACGCCAATACATCAGCACCCGCATCGGCTGCCACCTGCAAGGTTTGCATAGCGTAGTCAGCATTGGTTTTATAGCCATCGTAAAAATGCTCGGCGTCAAACACCACTTCTTTGCCCTGCGCCTTCAGGTACGCTATGGTGTCGCCAATCATGGCAAGATTTTCTTGCAGCGTAGTCCGCAAAATATCGGTCACTTGGTAATCCCAACTTTTACCAAAAATCGCCACCGCACTGGTCTTAGCGCTCAACAGAGACTGTAGATTCCTGTCATCTTCAACTTTTATGCCAATACGGCGCGTACTACCAAACGCAATGATTTTTGCGTGCTGCAACTTAAGCTCAGCAACACGCTCAAAAAATTCGAGATCTTTGGGGTTAGAGCCAGGATTGCCTGCCTCAACATAGCCGATGCCCAACTCATCCAGCCGCTTAACGATTTTGAGCTTATCCTCTACAGTGAATGAAACCCCCTGCGCCTGCGCACCATCGCGCAATGTAGAGTCATAAGCGGTAACTGCTCTTTGTACCATAAGTGACTTCTTTTAATCCCTAAAATTACCAAACTGCATCGGAAAATCTGTCACACTCTTCTTCACAAATGCAATCGCATCCTGCAAAACATCGCGTTTCACACCATTAACACGCACGGTATCCCCTTGAATACTCGCCTGCACTTTCAAACCAGAGTCTTTGATCAGCTTGGTAATACGCTTAGCTAAATCGCTATCGATACCTGCACGGATTTTCAATTCTTGCTTAACTTTATTACCAGAAACCTTTTGCACATCTTTGTGCTCAAGGCGCTTGGAAGAGTCTGGTTCTTTTTTCTCCATCGCAGGCAACAGAATATCTTTCACCTGATC
>Ga0194120_10001477_pt1 | contig 42656 bp, 29 predicted proteins | sample TA2MahCa65mmetaG_FD_148642 | JGI IMG/M metagenome (GOLD analysis project Ga0194120, IMG submission 148642) | Freshwater microbial communities from Lake Tanganyika, Tanzania - TA2015019 Mahale Deep Cast 65m | ecosystem: Environmental > Aquatic > Freshwater > Lake | place: Tanzania: Lake...
TCGGGCCGCGCTGGGCGCTGGGCCGCCTGTGGGCACCGCTCGGCTGCCAGCAGGCGCCCATCGACGGGCTCTCGGTCGCCCACCCCCTGGGGGCGTCGGCGGAGTTGTCCGCGTTCGCCGGCCTGGTACCGTCCGCGGGCAGTACCGCACCGCAGGGCGACCTGTGGCGCGTTGGCGCAGCGGCGCACGGCAGGGCGATCGCCGGCGACTGGCAGGCGCAAGGGCAGGTCGCGGCGAGCGCAGGCGGCGGCGACCGGGCCACCGTGGGCGTTTCGATGCGTGCGGCCCACCCCAGGTGGGGGTCTGCCGACGGCGCGGTCGACCTCGGCCTCGGCGCGCCAACATTGTCGCGAACGGCGTGGTCCTCGCTCGCGGCGCCGACGGGCGTGCGCCCGACCTACGGCACCGCCCAATGGCAGGCGCCTGCGTGGAGCGGCTGGCTGGCGCGCGCACGCTACACTCACGCCCAAGTCGAACCGACACGCGACGCGGCGCTCGGCTTGCCTGGCATTGGCGCTCACAGTGCCAGCTTCGACGATGTCGCGGTGTCGGTGCAGGCGCCGCAGTGGCGGCGTTGGCTGGCCTCGGGGTCGGTTTGGGGTACCTGGTGGCGCTCTGCCGACCCTTGGCTCGACCGGCGCTTGGGAGGCACGGTGACGGTGCGCATGCCAAGCTGGCCGGCAGCCAATGGCAACGTCGACCTTGCCTTGGTTGGCCAGTACGGGGCGCTTCTCAGCGGCGCGAGTGCAGCGATTGGCGCCGAATTCAGCCCGAGCGATCCGTGGCGTTGGCACGGCCGAGTGCGCTGGTCCGTCGATCGGGTGGAGGCGGTCGCTGTCGTCAGCCAGGCGATTGACGCGCGCATGGGCGCAGACTTCGGTCGGCATCCGTGGATCGTGAGTGCATCCGCGGGCGTACGTCAAACGCTCACCGGCGCCGCCGCGAACTGGCTCGATGCCACACTGGCCGTTGCCCGCAGGTTGTGATCGATGCGCACCCCCCGCCGCCTGGCTCAAACCACTGTCGATTTCGCGCTTTTTGCCCTGGCTTCGGTCGCTGTCGCGGCAGTCTACCTGCACGCCAGTGGTTTTTACGAAACTGCCGGCGAAACGCAACTCGACCATCCGATGTACGAGGCGTGGCGCTCGGCCGGCCCCGTCGGTCGATGGCTCGGCACAGTGGCGGTGGTGGCATTTGTCGCCAACCTCGCATACCTGCTGCGCCGCCGCTTGCGGTCGTGGCAGCGCATGGGCGCGTTGCGCGATTGGATGAGCGCCCACGTCTTCTTCGGCATCCTCGGCGGCGGGCTGGTTCTGCTCCATGCGACCTTTCGGACCGCAAGCGAGGCGGGTCGCTGGTCGGCGTGGGCCGTCGCGGTGCTGGTGGCGACCGGGGTCATCGGCCGCTACCTGTACGCGCTGGTTCCGCACACCGCGTCGGGCCAAGAGGACGCGCAAGGTCTGCGCGGTCGGGCCGAAGCCAAGCTGGCCGAGCTGCGCGCGGCGTGGCCCGACGGGTCGCGAGCGGTCGATGCGTTGGCGGAGCTCGCCCACCTCGGCAAGCGGGCCAGCGTGGCGCGCGGCGTAGCCCTGCTGCTGTCCGGCCCGGTCGCGCTCGTCTGGAGATGGTGGCGTGTTTGGCGTTGGCAGCGCCACTGCGGCAGAGCGTCGTCAGGCGTCCACGCCAGGCAAGTGCAGGCGCTTGCGCTCGAAGTCGTCGCATTGTCGCAGGCCGTGCAGGTCGCGGCCACGGCGGCTTGGGTGTTGCGCCGCTGGCGCGCCGTGCATCTGCTCGCGGCCGGATGGATGGCGTGGGCGACCTGGCTGCACGTGCGCAGCGCGTTGGCCCATGGCTACCGCTGGCCGCTGCCGGGCCCAATTGGGCTATGGGGCGCGGCCGTCGCTGCTTTGGTCGTCGTCGCGCTCGTCCGCGAACTGTGGTGGCGGCGCACCGTCCAGCGCGGCCTGGCCAAGGCCCGCCCCAAGCAGGATGGACCGCCACCCGAGCCGCCGCCGACCCTGCATCCGTGGGTCGACCCCAGTCGCTGCATGGCCAGCGCGGCCTGCGTGGCATCGTGCCCCGAGGGCGACATCCTGGCGTTGGTGGAGGGCCGCGGGCGTCTCGACGAGCCCAGCCACTGCATCGGCCACGGCGCGTGCGCGGCCAATTGTCCGGTCGAGGCGATCTCGCTCGTGTTCGGCAGTCTCAAGCGCGGCGCCGACATTCCCGACGTGTCGCCGACGTTCCAGGCGTCCGTGCCCGGCATCTACCTGGCCGGCGAGTTGACCGGCATGGGGCTGATTCGCAACGCGGTCGAGCAGGCCCGCCAAGCTGTCGGTTTCATCGCCGACGACCTGCGGCGCGACCAGCGACCGAATGCGCACGGTGTACGCGACCTGTGCATCGTCGGCGCCGGGCCTGCAGGCTTCTCCGCCGCGCTGGCAGCCCTCGAGCGCAAGATCGACGCCGTTACGCTGGAGCAAGCAGACAGCATCGGTGGCGCCATCCGACGCTATCCGCGCCGCAAGCTGGTCATGACGGCGCCGATGCGCATGCCGTTGCACGGGTCGGTGGCGATGTACAACGTCGTCAAGGAAGACTTGGTGGCGTTCATCGACGGCTTGCACGCCAAGCACCGGCCGCCCGTCGAGTTTGGCGCAGCCGTGGACCGGCTCGATGTCACCGCAGACGGCTTCGTCATCGGCGCTGGATCGCGCACCTGGCAGGCGAGGCGGGTTTTGCTGTGCCTGGGCCGGCGGGGCACGCCGATCCCGTTGGTGGCGCCGGGCGCAGACCAGGCCCACGTCGTCTATGAATTGGGCGATCCCGATGCGTACCGGGGCCGGCAGGTCGCGGTGCTTGGCGGCGGCGATTCGGCGCTCGAAGCTGCGCTCGCCATCGCCCAGGCCGGCGCGGCCAAGGTCTGGCTCGTCCACCGCCGCGACGGTTTCGACCGTGCGCGAGCGGCCAACCGCGACCGGCTGAGTGCGGCTGTGGCGGCGGGTCAGGTCAGCGTGCGGTTGTCGGCAGAGGTCGCGCAGGTGGGTACGTCGACGGTGACGCTCACCTCGGGCGAATTTCTGCACGCGGACGATGTGGTGGTCGCCTTTGGCGGGTCGCTGCCGACCGCGCTGCTGCGCGCTGCGGGGGCACGCACGCGCACGCATTTTGGTCGACCGATGCCGTTGTGAGGGCCGCGGCGTCGTTGCACGGCCTGCGGCAGACGGCGACGTCCGATAATGGTGAACGTCCGATAACGGGCCTGCCTGCACGGGCGCACTTGTCTGGTTTACATAATACTCATTATCAGACGTCAAACATGGGATTCCATGCCCGGCGGCCAGAACCCCGTCCTGTGCCTGTCCCTGTCCCTGCGGCTGTCCCTGTCCGTGTCCCTGCTGTCCCTGTCCCTGCGCCCGCGTCGGACTGCTACAACCCCATCTGCCGCGCCGCCAGATCGGCCAGCACCTCGCTGGCGCCGCCGCCGATCGACAGCACCTTGGTCTCGCGAAAGATGCGCTCGGCCCGGCAACCCCGGATGTAGCCGGCACCGCCGAGGATCTGCACGGTCTCGCCGGCGACGTGCTCCAGCGTCGCAGTGGCCAGGTTCTTGAGCATGCACACCTCGGCCACCGGCTCATCGCCCTGGTCGATGCGCCACGCGACTTGCTCGAGCGTGCACCGGACCGCGTCGATGCGGGTGCGCAGGTCCACCAGCTTGTGCCGTATCACTTGCCGGCTGACCAGCGGCTTGCCAAAGGTGTGGCGGTCGCGCGCCCAGGCGACGGCGTCGGCAAAGCACACCTCGGCCATGCCCCAGGCCACGGTGGCCAGGCCGAGCCGCTCGTGGTTGAAGTTGTGCATGAGGCCGAGAAAGCCAAGCCCTTCGCCTCCGACCAAGTGATCGGCAGGCACGCGCACGCCGTCGAAGTGCAGCAGCGCCGTGTCCGAGCAGCGCCAGCCCATCTTGTCCAAGCGCGTCTTGCCCAAGCCCGGCCGGTCGCCCTCGACGACCAGCAGCGAGACGCCGCCAGCGCCAGGCTCGCCGGTGCGCGCTGCGACGGTCAGCCACTCGGCGTTCATGCCGGTGGTGATGAAGGCCTTGTCGCCGTCGAGGACGTAGTGGTCAGCGTCGCGGACGGCCCGCGTCTGCAGGTTGGCCACGTCGCTGCCGCCGCCGGGTTCGGTCACTGCCAGGGCCATGCGCCTGCGCCCCGCCAGCACGTCTGGAGCGATGCGCCCGCATAGTTGCTCGTCCCCGAGCGCAAGGACCGGCGGCAGCGCGATGCTGTGGCTGAGCAGGCTGGCGAACAGCCCGCCCGAGCCGGCCTCGCACAGCGCGCGCGTGGCCGCAATGCGAGCGAACGCGCCAGCGGGCGTGCCGCCCCATCGCTCGGGATAACCCAGGCCAAGCAAGCCAACGCGTGCGGCCTTGGGGTACAAATCATCCGGCAGTTCACCCCGTTGCTCCCAATCCTCCAGGTACGGCATGACGTCGCGCTGCACAAATCCATGTACCGACGCGACGATGGCCGAGAAATCGACGGCGCCGTTATCAGACGTCGCCTGCCAGAACGGGCTGCGGGGCAGTGCAGGTGGTGCGACGCGCACGGGTCCAGCCATGGCGACTACTCCTTGTCGTTCATAAAGCGCGCCGGAACCTCCGACTCACGGTGGAAACCGTCGTATATCGGCAACTTGGACACCTCGGCCAGCGGGAACATCACCTGTTTGGCGAGCGACCCTGCCCCGTCCACGCGCACCGTGTGGCCCGTGATGTAGGCCGCACCTGGCGTGAGCAGGAACACAACCGCCGACGACACCTCGGCTTCCGTCGCCAGTCGCGCGGCTGGATTCTTGGCCATCATGGTCTGGAAGACCTCCATGATGTCGTCAGGATAGTTGGCCAGCCCTGAACTCAGCACGTAGCCGGGCGCCACTGCGTTGACGCGCACGCCGTCGCCCGCCCACTCGATGGCCAGCGTCTTGGTCAGGTTGTCGACCGCCGCTCGCGCCGCACCCGTATGGGCCATGCCTGGAAAACCATTCCACATGTCGGCGATGACGTTGACGATGACCCCGCCCTGCCCTTGCATCCAGTGGCGGTGCGCAGCCTGCGACACCCACCACGTGCCATTGAGATTGGTATCGATGACCGCGCGCCAACCCTTGGGTCGGATGGTCGCCGCATCGGCCGCGAACTGCCCGCCCGCATTGTTGACGACGAAATCCAGCCGGCCGCGCTGCCGGACGACCTCGGCAAGGGCCGCGTCCACGGCCTCGTCGTCGCGGATGTTCAACGGCAATGCAAACGCACAGCCGCCATCTTCGCCGATTTCGGTCACGACCTGCGCGAGGGGTTCCGGCCTGCGTCCGCTGACGACCACCGTGCAGCCAAGCGACGCCAGCTCGTGCGCGACGCAGCGGCCGATGCCGGTGCCGCCGCCCGTGACCAGCGCCACCTTTCCCTGGAAGAGCCCCGACTTGAACACGCTGTCGTACGCCATTGCCCTACCCTGCTCCGCCCGCCAAAGCCACGCGCTCGCCCAGCCACTGCGCCGCCACCGCCCACACGTGGTTGGGCGCGTCGCGGCCGGCCATCACGCCCATGTGACCGCCGGTCACCTCCCGGAATGTCTTGTCTTCGCTGCCGATGACCGCCAGCAGTTCGCGCGCGGCGTCGGGCGGCACGATCTGGTCGGTACGCCCGGCGAACGCCAGCACCGGGCAGCGGATGCGCCCGAGGTCCGCGGTATGGCCGCCAAAGGTCATCGTGCCCTGCTTGAGCTTGTTGTCTTTCATGAATTCCGCCAGCAACTGGCGGAAGGCGTCGCCCGGGTAGTCCACGAACTGACTGGTCCAGGCGGTCACCCCGTCGAACCCGGCTACGTAGTCGTCGTTCCACAGGTTCACGAAGAGGTCGCTGTACCGGGTGACGGCCTTGAGGGGACTGGTCAGCCGGAACGCAGTCGCCGACACCGCGCCAGGCACGTTGCCCAGTCGCTTGCTGATGGCCTCGATTTCCTTGTGGCCGTGCCGCACGAAGAACTGCAAAAGCGACATCTTGTGCGCGTCGACGGGTGCGCCGATGGTGACGAGTGCAGCTACCCGCGCATCCTGCGCAGCCGCCGTGTGCATCAAGGCAAACAGCCCGCCCATGCAGTAGCCGACCAGGCCGAGCGCGGGCGCCCCCGACGTCCGCAGCACCGCGTCGATGGCGGCCGGCACCCAGTCGGCCACGTAGTCGTCGAGCGTCAGGCGCTCGTCGTCTTTGCCGGGCGCGCCAAAGTCGAGCAGGTAGACGTCGAACCCGGCCCGCAGCAGTGTCCGCACCAGCGACCGGCGCGGCGCGAGGTCGTAGATCCACGGCTGCACCATCAGCGGCGGGATGAGCAGCACCGGCAAGGCCTGGCGCGGCGCCTCATAGTGCACGAGCTCGGTTCCGATGCGCAGGTCGTCGTCGTGAACCTGCGGTCGGTAGCGCCGGACGCTGGACAGCCCGCGCTGCGCCACGACGTCGTAGCGCGACTGGTTCACGACATCGGTCGGGTCGCGCTGCCACCATTCGATGCCGTTGACGAAGCCCGTGAGCGCGCGCACCGCCGTGCGCTCAAGCCGCCGGAGGACCCTGGGGGGCTTGCGCGGCGTCGGGCTGGTCGGGGGCATGGCGACCTCTGCGGCAGATGGCCGCCCGGCAACCTCAGCATGGAAACGGGTGGTTGGCAAGGTCGTCCTACGGTGGCTCGCTGACCCGCCCGCGCCGCGTAGCTTGCCTTGCAGTCGCGCGCCGCCGGATGTGGCCTGGCGTGCTCCATCACCGTCATCCGGGAGCGCACCGTCACCGCAAACGAAAGACCGCCACGGTCGCCGTCAAGCGCCGGGCCTCGTGGATGGCGTTGTCCGCCACCGAGCGGATTTGCGCGTGCAGCGCCACCATGGCCACAGACAGAATTCTGTGCGCACGGTCGAACCGCACTGCGGCGGTCACGGCCTCGACCAAGTCGTCTTCGGCGCACTGAAACTCTGCAAGTTCGCGAAAGCTCAGGTTCATGCTCTCGAACGAAATCTCCGTATGTTGACCGCGCTGCTTCTGTGCCGCGCGGCGGACCAACTCGGCGGCAGGCACGACCAGCCAGACCTGCAGCGCCGGGTTGTAGACCAGCATCGGGGTGTACTTGATCGCTCGAATCTGGTTGATGGTCCCTGCGGTGCCCGGTGGCGCCGCGCACTGCTTGACCTCGACGCAGACAGCTTGGTTGTCGACGACGATGGACCAATCGCCGTCCTTTGAGTGCGCGGGTTTGGTCGCCGCCGGCCAGCGCTGCAGAAATCGCTGCTCCGCCTCGTTTCCTTCGCCGCTAATTCGCTGCATTGCCACCTGTGCCTCGCTCAGAACGGCAGGGGCAACGGCACACCTGCCGCAACCGCCCCCTGCACCGCCTCAAACCCGACCAACGCCGGTCGCACATCAGCCAACCGCGCCGCTGCGACCTGACAAGCCTCGGCGCTGATGTCGCACAGCAAGAAGCGCCGGCCGTTGCACGCCGCTGCCTCGCCTGTGGTGCCGCTGCCGGCAAAGCAGTCGAGTACCGTGTCGCCGGGCATGCTGTGCACCCGGACGATTCTATTGAGAATACTCAGGGGCTTTTGCGTTGGGTAGCCAGTGCGCTCAGCGCCGTTGGTCGGCACAATCGTGTTCCACCACACGTCGGTCGGCGTCTTGCCGCGTTCGGCCTTTTCGGCACCGACCAACCCCGGCGCCATGTAAGGGATGCGGTCGATCTCGTCGTAGTTGAACGTGTAGTGGGCCGGGTCTTTGGCGTACCACAAGATCGTGTCGTGCTTGTTCGGCCAGCGGTCTTTAGGTCTGCCGCCGAAGTCGTAGGACCAGATGATTTCGTTGATGAAGCGGCTGCGGCCAAACCGCTGGTCCAGGGCGACCTTGACATAGTGCACTTCGCGGGCATCCAGGTGTACGAATAGCGAGCCATCGGCCCGCAACACCCGCCAAATCTCGTCGATGCGCGGCATCAGGAAACCGAGAAAATCGTCGAAATGGTCCTCGTAGCTGCTGCTGCCGACCAGGTCCGTGCGGTACTTGCGGCCCCCAAAGCCGATGCGGTCGCCCTGGTCATCGGCGGTGGTCTTGAGCCGGCGCAGCGTCTGGGTCTTGCCGGTGTTGAACGGCGGGTCGATGTAGGCCAGGTGCACCGAGCCGGAATCGAGTTGGGCGAGCCAAGGCAGGTTGTCGCAGCAGTGGATGGAGTCCAGGATTTTCAAGGGTTTGCCCGCGGAGCCAGTGGGAGAGCGAGGCTAGCACTCGGGGTTGGGGTGGTCAATGCGGGCGTGGTGGGCAAATTCGGTCCGCAGGGCTTCAGCCGCCTCCAGCATCATCGGCGACAACCACAAGCCCGCGCCGCGTCGCTTGACGGCCGAAGGGTTGGCGCGCGTCCACTCCAATGCAGCGCCTACCTTTGCACCAGTTGCAGGATCTCCCTCACCGTCACTGCCTCGCCGAACGCCGCATCCGATGTGTCCATGAGGTTGTGGAACAGATCCGCCTTGTCTTCCGCCAGTTTGCGCATCTTCTCCTCGACGCTGTCGGCGACAATCAAGCGGGTGGCCACCACCGGCTTGTCCTGCAGCTTGCGCCACGCCCGCGCAATGGCCTGCGCCTCGCGCTGTGGGTTCCACCACGGATCCAGCAAGTACACGTGGTTGGCGGCCTGTAAGTCGAGGCCGACGCCGCCCGCGCCGAGCGTCAGCAGCAGCACGTCCAGTTGGCCCGTCCTCAGCCGTTGCTGGGCCATGCTGCGTTCGCTCGCCGACCGCGTGCCGTCGATGCGCGCCACCCGCAGACCCAACGCCGCCAGCACAGGCTCGGCGCGGTCCAGCACCCGCGTCCACTGGCTGAACACCAGGGCCTGGTCGCCGGCCGCCGCGTTCGCCGCCACCATTTCTGCCAAGAGCTCGATCTTGGTGCCCGGGCCGCTGAACGACTCCTTGTGGATGCCGGGGCAGGCGCAAACTTCGCGCAGTTTGCCCAGCAACTGCAGGGCGCTGAACTTCTGGCGGGTTTCTGGCAGCTGCGCCAACACCTCGCGCACGCCCCGCTCTGCTTGCTGGCGCTGTTCTTCGTAGATGGCGCGCTCCTCGGGTGCCAGCGCCACGGGCACGACGACCTGGTCCAGCTTGGGCATTCCCCGTTCGACATCGCGAAGCCTGCGGCGCAGTTGGAACGGAGCAATGGCCGCCGCCAGGTCGCGCGCCACCTCGCGGCGCTCGTCTTGGGTGCCGTCCACCGCCGGCTTGCCGTAGCGGTCGCGGAACTCAGCTTGGGTGCCCAACAGCCCTGGGGCGAAAAACTGGGCGATACTCCACACTTCACCGACGTGGTTCTCCAGGGGCGTGCCGGTGACCACGATCTTGAAGCCGGCATCCACGTCGAGCAGCGCCCGCGTCCTTTGGGCTTGGGTGTTCTTGAGGTAGTGCCCCTCGTCAAATACGACCGTCGCCCAGCGGGTCTTCTTGAGGTCGTCGGCGTACCGGGCGGCATACTCATAGCTGGCAACGGCGACATTGCGCGGGCGCCGTCCCCAGTCGTCGCCATACGTCTCCGAATCGGCTAGGCGGACCACGTGCATGCCGAGGCCGCTGGAACCGAGATAGATCCCGCCACCTTTTGGCCCAGAGAGGCCGTCGGCGTGGCCCCACTTCTCGCGGACCAACCCGGCCGGGGCGATGACCAGCGCAGGACCAAGAGCGCGGCGTGCGAACAGGAATGCCAGGACCTGGCGGGTCTTGCCCACGCCCATCTCGTCGGCGAGCAGGGCGCCAGTGGACCAGCTGGCCGTGCGCAAGAGCCATGCCGTGCCGGCTAGCTGGCAAGGAAACAGGTTGAACGGCGCCGCCGCGAATTGTTGGGCGTCCTCGTCCGCCTGGCGCCACTTGGACTCGAGTTCGGCAACGAAACTGGCTGCCTCTGGCCCTAGCACGGCGAAATCGCGCGGCGCGGCGGCGACGGCACCGAGCGGAACTTCGACCTTGTTTTGGTGCAGAACGGCGGCGCGGGCCAAGGGGTCGAGCAGTTGGCGCAGAGCGTCGCTGATGGGTGCGAGGGTGTCGGCGTTGACCTCGACGTAGCGCTTGCCCGAGCGCACCGCGCGGACGAGGTCGATGAGCGGTACGGGCGGCGTGCCGTCGCAGGCCACCTCGAACCAATTGCGACTGCGGCGCGTGCGGAGGTGAGGTCGGAGGGGCAAATTGCGCTGCTGATGTCCGGCCGAGGCCGTTCCCACCTAACTGTGATTCTCTTGCCTGTGGAGTTCTGAACCGCGTCAAGGGTAGATAACGCACTCTGCAACTCGTCTGTCGTCCAGCAAAATGTGTCGACCTGGGTGGGCGTCCACTTGTCGAGCCCGAGTTGGGCAGCGGTCAGCGCCGCTTGCACGGCGAAGTGGGGCGGCACCGGCGAGAACTGCTGTATGGCAGATTCACGAACTCTGAGCTCTGCGTGGAGTGAAACATCAAGTCGAGTTACCGTAACTCGGAACATGAGCGCCGCCGAATTCGTCTGTGCCGGCGACGGGCCAGCGCGTAGTCGTAGAGTCCGGATCTTGTCCTTTTCGGCCAAGGTCAATTTCGATTCAAGGCCGGACGAAGCAATGATTGCTAGGTCGGCCGCGATATCGCTAGTGCGAATGCTATCCACGGGGCCGCGTAGAGTCCGTTGAGCCCGCGCCAACGCCATTTCGCCACGCGGGCCCGGGGTCTTTGGCTGCGCTTGACCGGGCCGCCAACCTTCGATTTCGAGAGTGGCGAGGCGTCGCCCTGCATCTGCAAACCGGCCATCGGTAATGCGGGCGTGGACGTTTTGAGTTTCGCAGGCGGAAGCCAGGTGGTCGACAAAGCATACGTCGCCGGTGGTTTTTCGGCACACCGGGCAGTAGACCTCAGTGGCAAAAAAGGCATCCTTCCACGACACAAAGGTGTTCGTGGGTAGCCGCGCACGGTCCAAGGTCGAGTGGTGTTCGTCAAGAGCATGTCGGCGGCCAGACATGCGGGCGGCCGCCAGTTGCCACAAGCCTTCGTCAGTGCCGGACCTAGCGGTTCCCTTTCTTGCAACGATCGTTCTGATGCTCGCCAAATACTGGCGGAAGTTTGCGCGGTTGGCGTCGTCAGGCGCAGGGCACAACGTTTCTAGGTGAATATCTGCTTCTGCAAGCGAGATGACCTGCTTGCACAGCGGGCAAGGCACTTGCGGCTTTCCTACGGTCGCAGCCATTGGGCCTCGCTGTCAGCGAAATTCGGCAACCCAAACGGGTCCGGATCGTTTGGAACGACGCCCGCCGCGAGAAATTTCAACCCTTTGCGACCTTCGCATGATACAGCGAGGGGCCTGCGTCCTATCGTTTGCAGTACCAACCGGCAAACGCCAAAACGAGGCCCCTCATGCACAGCTTGCAACTAACCACGACCAACCCGCAACCGCTCTTCACCGCCGCCGATGTCAAGTTCATGGAAATCAAGCGTAGTTTGACGTCCGATGCGATGTCGGGCCAGGACGCGGCCGCCGTCGAAGGGTCGCTGCGCGAGCAAGGCTTTGAACTGATGCGCCTTTTGTTCCAGGACCACCTCAACTGGCGCAACTGCGGTGCCGTGGACGAGCCGGTCATTGGCTACGACGGGCGGCCGCGGACCCATGTGCGGCAGGGCAACGAGCGCGACCTGATGACCGCGTTCGGCCGTGTTGAAGTCGTTCGGCCCCTGTTCGGCGCACGCAACGCCAGGCAGTTGTCGCCGCACGATGCGGCCCTGAACCTGCCGACCGACCTGTACTCGTTCCCGGTGCGCAAGGAGGTGGCTCTGCAGGTCGCGCAGACGTCGTTCGACAGCTCGATTGCCGCCGTCGAGCGCACGTCGGCCGCGCACGTGCCCAAGCGTCAGGCGGAGGAGCTTGTCGTGCGGGCAACCACGGATTTCAACGCGTTCTACAAGTACTGTGCTTTTGGCGTGGCGCCAGAGGCGACGTCCGAACTGCTGATTCTGTCGGTGGACCGCAAAGGCGTCGTGATGGTGCCGCGCGACTTGACCGAGGAAACCCGCAAGCGCGCCGAGGCGAGCAAGCCCAAGCTCGATACCCGCAAAGGCAAAGGCGAAAAGGACAACCGGAAGCGAATGGCCATCGTGGCTGCGGTGTACACGGTCGCCCCGCACGTGCGCACGCCCGAGCAGGTGGTTGCAGGCTTGCGGCATGTGCGGGACGCGACTCGCACGCGGCCGCCAAAGCCCGAACACAAGCGGGTTTGGGCGACGCTGGACAAGTCGGTCGAGGAAGTGGTGCGCGACCTCTTTGACGAAGCCGACTTGCGCGACCCTGAAAGGACCAAAACGTGCTATGCAATGGTCGACGGCGAGTCCGGTCTGGAAAAACACATCAACGCCGAGGCCAAACTGCGCGGTCGCAAGGTTACCGTTGTCCTGGATTTCATCCACGCGGTCGAATACTTGTGGCGGGCGTCCACCGCCTTTCACGACGAAGGAGATGCGCAGCGCGAAAAGTGGGTCCTGGAACGCCTGACCAAGGTCCTGCACGGCAACGTCAGCGACGTCGCGGCGGGCATGGCGCACTCGGCGACGCTTCGCAAGCTGACAGAAAAGCAGCGCCTGCCTGTCGACAAGGCGGTGGCCTACCTGACGAAACGCAAGGACATGATGCCGTACGGCGAACTGCTGGCGGCCGGCACGCCAATCGCAAGCGGTGTCATCGAAGGGGCGTGCCGGCACCTGATTTGCGACCGGCTGGAGGTTTCGGGCGCGCGCTGGTCGCTGCAACGGGCCGAGGCGGTGATGCAACTGCGCGCGCTGGTCGCCAACGGCGACTTTGAGCCCTACTGGCAATACCACGAACTGTCGGAGCGCCAGCGCAACCATGACCTACGCTACCAGGGCGGCAAGCCGCCAGAGGTGAAAAATGCCAAGCCCGGTCGGCATTTGCGGCTCATCCAGGGCGGCAAAGGGGCGTCGTTGTGAAAGAGCCGGACCCCCCCTATTTCGGATCCTCGCCCCGTGGACGCGGGTGCGGTTCCTGCAATGGGGTCCGGCTCCGGCTTGCGTCCCGGCGACAGCCTGAGGCTCCCGTCGGGTGAACCCGCAGGCAACAATTACAGAGCCTTGACTGCGCAAGGCTGGGTATCGACCGGCACAGACAGGCGCGCCTGCGGAACCCGTCTGGCGATCCGCGCCCTCTCGCTCAACTGGCCATTGTCGGCGTTCTGCCCCCATGCTACCGTCGCGCCCATGCACCGCGGTCGCCAAACCCATGTCCTCTACGAAATCGAGCTTGCCGCGCTGGTCCTGCAATTCGCAAACGGCACCACGTTGGACTTCACGTTTGCCCTGACCACGGGGCGCGCCAACTACATCATGTTTCAGGCCTTGGTCGCCCACTTCACGGGCCTTATCGGCAACAGCGAGGGCGGCAAGGCAGACTTGCGAGACGATGCCGGCCACGCATTTGAGGTCAAGTCGTACAAGGACCCGCTCTTGCACAGCGCCGCCCGCGACGACTTGTTTCACACTGCGGCGTCCTCGACCTTTGGCCCGAACAACCATGGGCCCACCATCAACAGATTGGTCCGCGCAGGCGATTACAAGGGGGCTTTGCGCATTTGCATGGACGCCGGCTACGGCCACAATGACTACTATGTGTACACCAACACGGCGCAGTTTGGTTTGGCCGTGCCGTTTCGCTATTTCATCCTGCCGGTTGCCGACGTGTTGGCCTTGCTGTCGACGACCGATCCGCGACTGGTTTCGCGCCGGCAACTGCTGGCCGCGCTGTCGCGCACGGAGCGCCTCGCGTGAGAAACGCCGCCGTACGCGCCCAGCCGGGCCTGTTTGGCTGGTCCACCCCCGGCCCGGCCCCGGCCAATCTGCGCGGTGGCATCGCCGCCGGTGTCCCGCCAGGCTCGGTGCCCTTGCCGACCGCGGCAGAACCCGTTGTTGCTGAACCTGTTGTCGTCGATCCCGCCGTTGGCCTGGCACCCGCCTTTGCCTTGGACGCGGAGTTGTCTCGGCCGCTTCCAGGCTCCCCGACATGCGACCTTATCGAGAGCGAAAACCTCGTCGCGCTGCGCCGGTTGTTGCCCACACTGCGCGGCCGAGTGGCGGCCATCTACATCGACCCGCCCTACAACACCGGGTCGCTAGGCTTTGCCTACGCCGATCGCACCACGGGTCGCGGCGCCGCCGAACGGCACAGTTCCTGGGTAGCCTTTATGCGCGAACGCCTGACGGTCGCCCGCGACCTCCTGTGCGACGACGGTGTGCTGTTCGTTTCCATCGACGACAACGAGCAACCCCGCTTGCGTCTGTTGTGCGACCAGGTTTTTGGCGAAGACGCCTTCGTCGCCCAGTTCATCTGGCACAAGACGCGCAAAGGCAAGGCGCTGTGCCGCACCGCGCGGTTGGTGACGGAATACGTCGTCTGCTACACCAGGGACCGAGATCTGCTGACCAAGCGCGGCCTGTGGGGCAGTGCCGCCGATGCCGAACTGCCCAATCCGTTCTTTCATCGGCCCAACCGTCCGCGCGACATCGTGTTCCCGCCGGGCAGCATCGAAACGAACATGGCGAGCGGCGATTACGCCGCGGGCGTCTATGGCGACCCAGAAGATTCGCTCTCTGTGCGCGTGCTGGCGCCGTTTTCGGTGCGCGGTGGCCGTATTTCGACCACACTCCAACTGCATGGTCGGTTTCGGTGGCAACAGTCCACGCTGGATGAAGAACTCACGGGCGGCATGCGGTTCTCGCTGCGCAAAGGCAAGTTTCGCATCGTGTTCTTCCGTTCCGATGGCCACAAGGCCCCGCCGACCTTGCTGGACGACCGCAGCGGCATCGGCACCTACGAGGAGGCCAGCGCCGAAGTCGAGGCGCTGCTCGGCTGGCTGCCGTTCGTGTATCCCAAGCCAGTGAGTTTGGTGCAGTACCTGGTTCGCGCTGCGACTTGGGACCGCAAAGATGCCATCGTGGTCGACTTCTTTGCAGGGACCGGCACCACTGGGCACGCCGTGGCGGCCCTGAATGCCGAAGACCGCGGGCGCCGCCGCTGCATCCTCGTGACCGACAACAGCGGCAAAGTCGGCGAAGGGTTTGTCGCCGACGCTGGCGCCGACGGCATCTGCCGCGGGACTGCGCGGCGACGCTTGGCAGCGGCCTTTGGCGGCGGCGATGCGGGCCGGCCGGTGTTGCCGACGGCGCTTGCGTACTGGCGGCCGGCGTAAGGGACTGGAAAATAATAAGTCGATCACTCTCACATCAGGACGGAGCCGCGAGTCGGACCTTTGGTCCGCGAGCTGGCGACCCACGGAGCAAGCAAACGGGCCCGAGAAATGATTGAGTAAATCATTTCCTGGCCCTAAGAGGGTGTAGCCAAATCTGGTCTGTTGCGAGGTCGAAGAGCATGCCGGCAGATCGCGAGCGCGCCCGCAGCGACCGACCGAGGCGCACTTGCAGTGCGCCGACCGAGGAAGCGAGGACGTAAGCCGCGAGATGCCCAGGATCTTCGGCCGTACCGGGACGGGGTTTTGGCTACACCCTCTAAGAGCCCCGGGGGCGGCCTCGACGCAGCCAACTTGCGGTCGCCGTCGAGCAGGCGCGCGGTGTTGGCCGAGGCCAGCAGCGTCAGCATCCTGCTGGACAGTTCGTGCGGCACCGAGTGCAACCCGGCGCGGGTTGTCGCGGCGAAGCCCGATTTGCGATCCGCACCCGCAAGGCGCTTGCCCAAACCCACCATCCGCGCGATCCTGCCGGCCCCGCCGCCGCCGCGGCACCTGGGAGTCCCCGATGACCGCACTGGCCGACATGGACCTGGGCGCTGCGCGCGTCTTCGCAGTCAATCTCGATGGCAAGGCCATGGCAGCCCTGCTGCGCGCCGAGGTCAAGCAGCAAATCGGCAGGCTGGCCGTCGGCGGCGCGACGCCAGGGTTGGCTGTGGCGCTGGTGGGCGACGACCCAGCGTCGCAGGTCTACGTCAAGGGCAAGGTCAAAGCCTGCGAAGAGGTGGGCATTGCCTCGACGCTGCGAAAACTGCCGGACACCACGACCCAAGACGAGCTGCTGGGCCTGGTCGACGCCTGGAACGCCGACCCCGCTGTCGACGGCATTCTGGTGCAGTTGCCCCTGCCCAAGGGCATCGACCAGCGCGCGGTCATCGACCGCATTGCGCCCACCAAGGACGTCGACGGCTTCCACCCGCACAACCTGGGCCTGCTTGCATCGGGCCGGCCCGGCCTGGTGGCCTGCACACCCGCTGGCGTGATGCGGATGCTGTCGGTGTATGGCAAGGCCTACGGCTGGACACCGGCTGGCAAGCGCGCGGTGGTCATCGGTCGCTCGATCACTGTGGGTCGGCCCATGAGCCTGTTGCTGACCAACGCCGATGCCACCGTGACCGTATGCCACTCGCGCACGCCCGACCTGGCGGGACGCATCGGCGAGGCCGACCTGGTGGTCGCCGCGGCCGGAGTGCCGCAGTTGGTCAAGGGCGCATGGATCAAGGTCGGCGCGGTGGTCATCGACGTTGGCATCCACCGCATGGCCGACGGCGGCCTGTGCGGCGATGTCGAGTTCGATGCGGCGCGATTGCGGGCCGCGGCAATCTCGCCGGTTCCGGGCGGCGTGGGTCCCATGACCATCGCGCAACTGATGCGCAACTGCGCGCTGGCTGCGTCGGCCCGTCGCGGCATCGCCATCGACTGACCGCCCCGGCAGGAGCATCGCCCATGGCCCGCGTCGACCTGTACAACCCGAGCGAAGAGCACCTGGCGCTGCGCGACATGGTGCGCCAGTTTGCCGAAAAGGAGGTCTGGCCCCAGGCACAGGCCCACGACCGCGACGAGAGGTTCAACCGCGCGCTTTTCCGCAAAGCCGGCGACCTCGGGCTGCTGGGCATCACCGTGCCTGAGAGGTGGGGCGGCGCGGGCATGGACGCGGTGGCGGCGACCATTGTCCACGAAGAGCTGTCGGCGGCCGACCCTGGGTTCTGCCTCGCCTACCTCGCACACGCGATGCTTTTCGTCAATAATTTCATGGTCAACGCCGATGACGGCCTGCGGCGCAGGGTGCTGCCCAAGGTGGTATCGGGCCAGTGGATCGCCGGCATGGCGATGACCGAACCGCACGCCGGCACCGATGCCCTGGCGATGAAGACGACGGCGCGGCGCGACGGCGATGAGTACGTGCTCAACGGCGCCAAGATGTGGATCACCAACGGCGCGGTCAGCGACAGCGAACTGGGCGACTGCTTTCTGGTCTATGCGCGCACGGGCGCGGCGAAGGGCAAGGCGCTGTCGAGCTTCCTGCTCGAAAAAGGCATGGCCGGCTTCCGATTGGGCCAGCGCATCAAGGACAAGCTCGGCATGCGCGCGTCGCCGACCGCCGAATTGGTGTTCGAGGATTGTCGCGTTCCCGTCGCCAACCGCATCGGCGAGGAAGGCGAGTCGTCGCTGCACATGATGCGCAACCTCGAAATCGAACGCCTGACCCTGGCGGCCATGTCGCTCGGCATCGCCCGCAAGTGCATCGACATCATGAACCAATACGCCACCGAGCGGCACGCGTTCGGCCAATCCATCCGCAACTTCGGGCAAATCCAGCGGTACCTCGGCGACAGCTACGCCGAATACATGGCGGGCCGCGCCTATGTGTATGCGACCGCGGCGGCGATGAGCGACCTGCGCCATGCGGGCAACCGGCTCGACAGCGACGGCGTCAAGCTCTATTGCAGCACCATGGCCAAGAATGTGGCAGACCGCGCCATCCAGGTGTTGGGCGGCTACGGCTACGTCGGCGAGTACCACGTCGAGCGGCTGTGGCGCGACGCCAAGCTGCTCGAGATCGGCGGTGGCACGCTGGAAGCCCACCAGAAGAACATCGCGGCAGACCTGCGGCGGGTCGTCACACTGCGTTGATGCGGGAGCGGCGGCCCGGCCTCAGCCTGCCTGCTGGCCGTCGGCGTGGCGGTCCCTACCTTCGGCAGCTTGGCGGACCGGGCGCAACCCCACCCAGCCCAACCACGCCGTCATGGCCAGGAATGGCAGCATGCTCAGGCCATTGCTGTGGTCGCCGGAGAAGAACGGGTTGTTGGCCTTGGACCAGTGGTCCAGCGCAACGTCGACGTCGCCCAGCACCCCGGCCATCAGCGCGATGACAATTCCGGCGATGGCCCCGCCGGCAATCAGGCCGCTCGCCGCCATCACTCCGGGGCTCTTGTCGGATTCGGCGGCGAATTCCTCCTCGGTGCAGTCCGCGTGGACTTTGCGCCGGCGCCGGTCCACAAACTGGCGAACCAAGCCGCCGGCCATGATCGGCGTCGACGACGACAGCGGCAAGTACACGCCAACGGCGAAAGCCAGCGACGGCACGCCTGCGAGTTCGAGCACGAGCGCGATCATCGCACCCAAAATCACCAGGTCCCACGGCAGCTTGCGGTCCAGGATGCCCTTGATGATGTAGCTCATCAGCGTCGCCTTGGGCGCGTCGAACTTGCGCACCTCAATGCCGTCCCGGTGGGCCGGATCGGGCCGCTTGTGGCTGGCGTCGCCGTTGATGCCGGGATCGACGAAGAACTGTGGCACACCTGCCGCGTCCACGAGGTACTGGCCGGCGATCCCGTTGCCGTCCTTGGCGCGCTTGTGCCACACCGCCAGTTTCTCGAACGCCTTGGGATCGCGCGACACCTGCGGGCCACCCAGCGTCCCCGCCGGCTCGATTTCGCCTTTGGGCGCGGCGAGGCCGTCGCTGATCTCGTGGCGCTGCAAGAGTTCGGCGCGCGGCACGTAGACCGTCGCGGAATCATTGAGTTCCAGGAGGATCGGGCCGATGACCAGCGCAGACGCGCCAGCACCGACCAGAATGGCGATTTGCTGCAAGCGCGGCGTGGCGCCGATCAGGAACCCGGTCTTCAAGTCCTGCGAAGTGGTGCCGCCGTTGCTCGACGCGATGCACACGATGGCCCCGACCGACAGCGCAGTGACGTAGTACGTCGGCCCGGTCCAGCCGACGGCCAGGAACGCGAGGCAGGTCAGCAGCAGCGTGGCCACGGTCATGCCTGAGATGGGATTGCTCGATGAGCCGATTTCTCCGGTCAATCGAGAGGATACCGTGACGAACAGAAAGCCCAACACGACGATGAGCACGGCGCCGAGCCAGTTCATGTGCAGCGTCCCCGCCGACAAGATCGCCCCTACCAAACCGCATACGCCAAAGAGGACGAATTTCATCGACAAGTCGCGATCGGTGCGCAACACCGCCGCCGCCGCCCCTGCGCCCGACCGCAAGTCCGCAAGCCCAGAGCGCATGCCGTGCACGATGGTCGGCAGCGACCGCATCAGGCTGACCAGGCCACCAGCCGCAACCGCGCCTGCGCCGATGTACAGCACGTAGGCAGAGCGGATTTGGCCGGGCCCCATCTCGGCGATGGGCACCGTACCCGGTTCCAACGGCCCGGGAAGCGTCGAACCAAAAAACTTGATGAGCGGAATCAGGACGAGGTAGGCCAGGACGCCGCCACCGGCCATGGTCATGGCAATCTGCGGGCCGATGATGTAGCCGACGCCCAGCAACTCTGGCGCGACCTCGACGGCGACCGACCCCGCTTGCAAGGGCTTGCCGAATTCGGTGCCCGGCACCTCGCGCCAGCCCTTGAGCGCCTTCCATACCACGGCATAGAGAAACGCCAGCGAAAACGCGCCGAAGATGGTGCGCGCCCCGCCCGTGTCCTTGCCCTCAGAGGCGCGCAGCACCTGGGCGCACGCCGTGCCTTCCGGGTACTTGAGGATGCCGTGCTGCTGCACGATGAGCGCGCGCCGCAGCGGAATCATCATCAAGATGCCGAGCAGGCCACCGAGCACGGCCACCAACGCGACGCGGGACAACTCCAGGCCGAATCCGAGGATCAGGATGGCCGGCATGGTCACCCCGACGCCAAACGCAATGGACTCGCCGGCCGACCCGGCGGTCTGGACGATGTTGTGCTCAAGGACCGACGCCGGGCGCAACCCGACCCTCGCCAGCAGTCGAAACAGCGTGATGCTGATGACGGCGACGGGAATCGACGCGCTGACGGTCATGCCGACCTTGAGCACAAGGTACAGCGACGAACCACCGAACACCATGCCGAGCAGCGTCCCCACCAGCAGTGCCCGGGCGGTCAGTTCTGGCGGATGCTGGTCGGCAGGGACGAGCGGCGTGTGGATCAACGGCGCGGTCTGCATGGATTACCTCTGGCCCGACTGTGGAGTCTCGACCACGACGCGCGGATCGCGCGGACCGTCGACGCGCTGCACCTCGACGCCGTGGTCCAGCAAGTAGGCGCAACCATTGGCGCCGCCATAGCCCCCGTCGACGACGATGACCCGGGCGATGCCAGCGTGGTGGAGCAGTTTGGCGCACATCGTGCACGGTTCTCCGGTGACGATGAGCCACGCGCCCGCCGTCGCGACGCCGGATGCCGCAGCGTTGCAGATGACGTTCATCTCTGCGTGGTGACAGCCGATTTCCATGCGCTCGCCCGACGGCACGCCCAACGTGTCGCGCAGACAGACACCGCCGCCGCACAGGTCGCCGCCGCCGCGCGGGCCGCCGTTGTAGCCATCCATGAGGATGACGTTGCGGCGCGGGTCGAGCAGCAAGGCGCCGAACTTGCGGCGCGGGCAGTTGCTGGCCTTGGCCAGTGCGAGGCACTGTTCGAGTCGGATACGCAGGTGCTTGTCTTTCATGGCCTTTGCCGGACGGATGGCCGCCGATTGCACCCTCATTCGCCGCCCCTGTCAACCTTGCACGTCGCCGCGAACACGTCTAAACTACCGCCCCTTTGGCGGTCGGACCCCGGCTCGCCGCATCCGAGCGCAAAGCACCATGGCGAATACCAAGAACCTCGACGGCAACCTCCGCAAGGCACTCAAGCGCGCAGCCCGCAAGAAACTCAAGGCGGTCGAATCGGGCTTGACGCTGGAACAGCGCACCAAGCTGCGCCGCGCCCGCAAGGAAAAGCACATCGGCGTGCGCGCGTTCCTGGCCACCCAAAAGGGCTAGTTGGGCACCGCTCGGTCGCCCCTGCGTCCTGGCACCGCGCTGCGCACGGTGCACGCCGCCCTCTCGGTGGCCGCTGCCTCGCTTCGACCGGCCGATCCCTGGCTGGCGCCCGGTGTCGCGTCGACCGGGCGATGGCCGGGCTTGGTGCTGCACGAGATTCGCCCTTCGGCGGACGGAGCGCAGCTCGCGTGGGCGTCGCGCGGTACGACGCTGCTGTGCGCGTCCATCGCGGAGAGCGGCGGCCACGTGGACTGGCGCATCGCCGCGACGGTGCCCAGCCGTTTCCTGCCTCCTGCCGATCGCGCACTGGCCCTTGTCCGAGGTTCCGACCTCCCGGCGCTGCAACCGATCGGTGACCACCTGGCCAACGCCGCCCGCACCGGCGTCCACCACTTGGTCACACTGCCTTCCGGTACGCGGTTGGTCGGAGTCAGCGGCAGCTTGCTGCGCTGGTCGGCCGAAGGGGCGTGGTCGGTCGCGCTGCGCTACGACGGCTTCCGCAAGCCGGCGCGTTTCGGCGTCGCCGTCGATGACCGGGGCCGGGCCTGGGTGGCGCAGTACGCCCTGAATCCGCGACGGGACCTGCCGATCACCTTGTATCGGTCCGACGACGACGGCCAGACGTTTGTCCCAGCCCGGGTGTTCGCGCCCAGCGAGGTGCGCCACCTGCATTTCATCCAGGCGGACCCGTTCGATGGCAGCCTTTGGCTCGGCAGTGGCGACACCGACCGCGAGTCGGCCATCTGGCGCAGCACCGACGGGCAGCAATGGACCCGGGTCGGCGGCGGTGCGCAGGCGTGGCGGGCGATTGGCCTCGCATTCTTGCCCGATGCGGTGGTGTGGGGCACCGACGCGGGCCGGGACGCCGCCCATTTCGCCAATGTCGCGGTGCGCTGGGACCGATCGGACGGCCAGGTGCGCGCAGAGCAATGCGTGGCGGCTCCGGTCCACGGCATCGGCGCGCTGTCCGGCGGCTGCGTGGGCCTGACGACCGGCTGCGAGGGCGGCGCCAACGAACGGGATCGGGCGGTCCATGTGTGGCTTCGGTCGCAGGCGGGGGCTTGGACCGAGATCGCCCGGTTCCGTCAGGGCCTGCAGCCGCGGCGCGCACAGTACGCCGTGGCCCACCTCGCCGTTGGGCAGGACGGCGTGGCGGACCTGTGGCTGCAATTGCGCGGCACCTCCCACATGGCTCTTGGAATCACCAGACTGACCGTCGAGTTTGCAGGTGATGCATGACGACTGATCGAGCACCTATCGAGTTCTGGTTCGATTTTTCATGCCCATACGCCTACCTCGCCTCGACACAGCGCCGCCGGTTGGCGGCAGAAAGCGGGCGGGAGGTGGCGTTGCGCCCCTTCTTGCTTGGCGGCGTCTTCGCGGCTTTGGGCCAGGCCCAGAACCTGTCGGCGACCCTGTCGCCGCCCAAGGCCCGCCACAACCGCAACGATGTGGTGCGGTGGGCCAGTTGGTTCGAGGTGCCGATCGCCACCCCCCGCATCCACCCGAACCGCACGGTCGATGCCCTGCGCGCACTGCTCGCGTGCCCGCCCGAGGCTTGGTCGGCGATGGTCGATGCGTGCTTCGCCGCGTATTGGGTCCACCAGCGCAACCTGGCGGATCGCGCCGTGATTGCGGACCTCGTCCACGGACTGGGTTTGGATGCGAACGCGGTCATCGCGCGGTCGCAGGGCGAGGCCGTCAAGGCCGAATTGCGGGTCCGGACCGACGCCGCCCTTGCCGCAGGCGTGTTCGGCGCCCCAGCCTTTGTAGTGGACGGAGAGCTTTTCTGGGGCCAGGATCGACTGCCGCTCGTGGTCGCTGCCGCCAAGGGGTGGCAGGTGCGGCCCGAGTTGCGTCTTTTCCAGTTTTGACGACGCGGGCCTGGTCGGGCCGACGTCAAGGGCAGGGTCTCCATGTCAGAGCCAATGGTCGAGTTCTTCTACGATCTGTCGTCGCCCTACGCCTACCTCGCCCACGAGGAGATTGGCAGGGTCGCTGCGGTGGGCGGGGCCGGCGTGGTCTGGCGCCCGCTGTTGCTCGGTGGTCTTTTCAAGAACTTCGGCATCGACAAGGCGCCGATTCTGGGGTCGTCGCCCAACAAGCAGCGCATTCTGCTCGACGACATGTACCGCTGGGCCGCGCTGCGCGACTTGCCCTTTGCGTGGCCGGCGCAGTTCCCGCTCAACGCCGTGCGCCCGCTGCGGGTGCTGTGCCAGTTGCAGGGCGCACAGCACGTCGCCGTGGCCAGCGACCTCTTTCGGCGCTACTGGGGCGCGGGCGAGGCCATCGCTGAACCGACCGTGCTCGGTGAAGTGCTGTCCGCGCACGGCCTGGACGCTGCCGCGCTGCTCGCCGGCACCGACAACCCGGCCGTCAAGCAAAAGCTCATCGACAACACGGCCGAGGCCTTCGCCCGCGGTGCGTGTGGGGCGCCGACGTTCTTCGTCCGCGGCCACCTGGTGTGGGGCAATGACCGCCTCGACGTCGTGGCGCGCCTCTTGGACGGGTGGGAGCCACCGCGGTCGCCGTAGGCTGTCGTGCGGGGCCGCCGGCCGTCGATGGCGTCCGTCGCGTCAGCCGATGGCTTGCGCCGCCCGCGGTTCAGGCCACCGTGCAAGGGCCTCGCTGTCGTTCAGAACCTGCCGACCACCACCAGCCCGTCGGGCGTCGGCGCCACGGCAACGGTCGCTTTGCTCTGGTGCATCCACATCCAGGTGCCGACGCCCGCGCCCACCAGGCCCAGGCCGGTCATGGCCCAACCCACGACATAGTTGGTCTGGATGCGGTTGGCCTCGTCGACGGCCTGCTGGTGGGTCAAGCCGATGACCTTGCCGTGCGCGTCTTTCTGCGTCTGGGCGTAGTCCAGGTTCTGCTGGTCGCTGCGCGACTGCCACAACACGACGCCGCCGCCGGCCAGGACGGCCGCCCCGACGCCGAGGACCACGAGCGGCGTCTTGCTGCGCTCAGGTGGCGCGGGTGCTGGAGCAGGTTTCGGCGACGGGCTCGGCGCGGGTGGCGTTGGCGCGACACTGGGCGTCGCGACGGCGGGCGGCTCGGCGGGGCGCTCCGTTGGTTTCTCGGCCGGCCGTTCCGGCGTCGTTTCGACCGGCTTTTCGACCGGAGGCTCAACCACCACGGGAGGGCGTGCCACGCACTCGTCGCGCCACGTCTGGACCTGGGCGCGGTCCTCGGCGTGGGCCGGTGCGGCGGCCAAGTACCTGTCGTAGGCTGCCAGGGCCTGGGGCAATTGTCCCGCAAGGTGATAGGCACGGGCCTGCTTGATGAGCCACGCGATCTTCTTGGGCTGCAACTTGATGGCCTCGGCCCACAGTCCCGCTGCCAGCGCATACTGCCCGGCCTTTTCGGCGCGACCTGCTTCGTCGGCCTTGAGTTCAGCGCGCTTGACCTGCAGCCCCTCGAGTTGGTTCTGCGCCTTGCCCTTGAGCACGGGGTCGAGGTCGGCGATCGCCAGCAATTCGCGGAAAAGCTCGTCGGCCTTTTCGACCTTGCCCGCCAGTTGGAAGGCCCGGGCGGCGTTGTAGAGGATGGGCCGTGCTTCTGGGTCCTGGCGCCAGATCTCAAGGAAAAGCTCGCCGGCCCTCTCGAAATTGCCGGCATCGAACTCCTTTTGCGCCGCCGAGATCAGCGCCAGGACCACCTTGCTCTTGCCGCCCGGGGCAGCGAGCAAGGGCCGGGCCACGGGCGCAATCACCAGCGTCGCCGCGAGCGCCGCGGCGACGAACGGCGCGCGTCGTCGGCAACGATCAATCCACAGTTTCATAGCCTTGGGCCTTCTTCTTGGGCGCGGACGGCTTGGGCGCCTTGGGTTTGGACGGGGCCGTCGGCTTCGCGGGCTCAGCGGGTGCGGCGACTGTGGCCCCGGCATCCGGCGCAGGCGCTGTCGGCGCCGGACCAGGTCCGCTGGCCGCGTCGGCCGCTTGGTGGATCACTGGCGTCGCGGGCGCTGGCTGCGGCTGTGCGACGGCCGGTTGCGGCGCGACAGCGGGTTGCGCCGGCCCTTCCGCCGCCGGTGGTGCAGCCGCCGGAGCACTGGCGGACGGCGCCGGCGCAGCGGCAGGCGGTGCTGGGCTCGGCGCTGGCGGGGACGGTCGGGTGGCCCACCAGCCAACAGCGGCGAGCGCCACAACGGCAGCGGTGGCGCCGGCGATCAGGCCGGCCTTGGCTTTCGGGGCTGCGATGGCTTCGGCGGTTGCGGATCCTGCCATGTACGTCGCACTGTGCTGGCCCACAGCGACGTCCGAATTGTGCCCCAGCGCGACATTGGACTTGTGGCCCGGCGGCGGCGCGGCGATCGTGGCGTCGGCGCTGCTGTCGTGCCCAGCGTTGGCCTGGCCCGCGCGTGCACGCAGGGCGTCGACGGCCGCACCGGCCAGGGTTTCGGCGTCCGAGGTCGCCGCACCACTGGGCGAGCGCACAACCCCGCGTTGGCTCTCCGTCAGTTTCGGTTGGCTGTCGGCCAAGTAGGGCGAAGTGACGTCGCCCTTCGGGGCCGTGCCAAGGTTGGTGTGGCTGGTCCACGACCCGCCGAGCACGGCCTCGATGGCCTGGCGCATCGCCTTGGCGTCCTGGTAGCGGTCGGCGGCCTTCTTGGCCATCGCCTTGGTCATCACCGCCACGTAGCCCTCGCTCAGGCGCACGCGCGCGGTCAGCCGCGGGTCCGGGATGTCTTCGGTGCAGTGCTTGTGCATCAGCGACAACACGTTGTCGCCGGCCTGGTACGGCGGATCGCCGGTCACCATGGCGTGCATCATGCAGCCAACGGCATACAGGTCGGCGGGCGGCGTGACTGCGGCGCCCTGCCACTGCTCGGGGGCCATGTACGCCGGCGTCCCCATGATGCGGCCGACATTGGTCAGCGCCGAGTTGCCGACGCGGGCGAGGCCGAAATCGAGCACCTTGGCGATGACGTCGTCGCCGCCGTCGTCGTTGAGGAACACGTTGCCCGGCTTCATGTCGCGGTGGACCAGTCCGAGCCCGTGGGCCTCGGTCAGGCTGCGCAGGATTTGCACGGTCAGGCGACCGGCTTCCTGCTCCGTCATGGCCTTGCCCTCGCGGGCCAGATCGCGCACGTGTTTGTCCAACGGCTTGCCGACCAGCAACTCCATGGCCATGAAAAGCGCACCGTCGTCGGCCCGGCCGAAGTCGTAGATGCGAATGGTGTTGGTGCTGCGCAAGCCGGCCATCACCTTGGCCTCCTGCTCGAAGCGCGCGATGAACTCCTTGTCCTCGTCGTCGCCGACGATCATGAATTTGAGCGCGACTTTCTGCCCGGTCGCGGTGTGCTCCGCGGCGTACACCGCGCCCATGGCACCCTTGCCGACCACACCGGTGATGCGGTATCGGCCGACCACCACGTCGCCGATGTTGCGCCCGCTGGCCGATGCCTTTGCGCCGTCGCTCGACATGTCCGAACTCCCCCGCGACCGTGTGCGGCCCCGCATGGCGACTACGACACGCGGGCGCAAGGCGGCGCAAGGATAGAACGGCGAACGCAAGGCCGCAAATTGGCGATCGCGACGGCCCAACCCCGGGCGTCCCCCGGGTGGGTTCCTGAAACGGGGTCTGGCCCCGGCTTGCGACCCTGCGACGCCTGGTGCTCCAGCAGCGTGGACGCGCAGGTAACAATTACAATGCCTTGCCTGCGCAGGGCTGGAAATCTACAGGCAAGCACGGGCGCGGCTGGGCCATAGGGCTTCCGCATTCGCTCGGACCCCTTTTGTGGATCCGCACCCCGGTCCGCCTCCGGTCGTTGTCAAACCGCGCTCCGATTCGTAGACTGCCGGCCATGTTTGCCTTCCGCGGCCCGCTCCAACCGACCCGATGAAAGGCGGTCCGCTGCCACTGCGCGCGGACTGCGGGGCGCCAACGGCCCGCTTGCCCCAAATGGACCATGCCATGCTGATTTCCCCGCTCGCTCGCTCCGCGGCCCTATGTGCGCTCTTGCTGTGTGCATGCGAGGTCAAGGTCCTCGATGCCGACCAGTTCGCGGCGGCCGACTCCGATGCCGCAGCCGGCGAAGACGCGGCCGTTGAAACGGCGGACGGCGAGGTTGCTGGCGACGGCGCGCCCACCGATACAGCCAGCGCGCCGTGCCCGGCCGGCTGCGACGACCTGAACCCATGCACCGTCGACGAATGCACGGGCCCCGGTCAGTGCGCGCACACCCCCAGCGCCGGGGGCGCCTGCGACGACGGCAACGCGTGCACGGTGGGCGACAGTTGCGCGGCGGGGGGGTGCGTGGCCGGCAAGCCCAAGGACTGCACCTCGGAGGATCCGTGCCTGGTCAGCAAGTGCGACCCGACCCAGGCCGGCAAGTGCAAGTTGACCGAGGCCGATGACGGCACTGCTTGCAACGACCAAAGCGCGTGCAGCGAGTCCGACAAGTGCAAGGGCGGCGCCTGCAAGGGCACGCCGTTGGCATGCAAGGACGACAACCCGTGCACGACGGATGCCTGCGACGCGGTCAAGGGCTGCGTGTTCGCCAAGGCCGACGGCAAGCCGTGCGACGACGACAACCCGTGCACCCTCGGCGACGCCTGCAGTGACGGCGCCTGCAAGGAGGGCAAGGCGAAAGAGTGCATCAGCCCCGACCCGTGCTACAGCAGCAAGTGCAGCCTCGCCACCGGGGGTTGCAAGTTGACTGAGATCGCCGAGGGCGAGGGCTGCAATGACGGCAACCAATGCACCGAAAAGGACGTGTGCAAGGGCGGCAACTGCAAGGGGGCCGTCATCGGGTGCGACGACAAGAACCCATGCACTTCTGACAGTTGCGACGCCAAGGCTGGTTGCGTTGCGGCGCCGGCTGCCGGTCCCTGCGACGACTTGAACCCGTGCACCACCAAGGACGCATGCGCCAATGGCCAATGCGCGGGCGCCCCTGCCGAAGCCTCCGCCACCTGCGACGACGCCAACCCGTGCACGGCGGACGGCTGCGACCCCAAATCGGGCTGCACCCACGGCGCGGCGAGCGGACCGTGCAACGACGGCAACCCCTGCACCGATGGTGACGCGTGCAAGCAAGGCAAGTGCACCGCGGGCGCCAACACCTGTTCGTGCCAGGTGGACGCCGATTGCGCCAAAGAGGAGGACGGCGACCTGTGCAACGGCACGCTCTACTGCGACAAGTCCGAGGCGAGCCCCAAGTGCAAAGTGCTGGAGAAATCGGTGGTCGTGTGCGACGCCAAGGCCAACACGCCGTGCAGCATCGCCAAGTGTGACGCCAAGTCGGGCAAATGCGCCGCGGTTGCGGCGGCCGAGGGCAAGGCCTGTGACGCCGACGGCAGCGTTTGCACCCAATTCGACAGCTGCGCCGCCGGCCTGTGCAAGCCCGGTGCGGTGTTGCAATGCGACGACAAGAACCCGTGCACGACCGACGCCTGCGACTCGGCCAAGGGCTGTGCGTTCACCGCCAACACCGCTGCGTGCGACGCGGACGGCGACGCCTGCACTGCTGGCGACAAATGCCAGGACAAGGTGTGCCTCGCGGGCGGCAAGAAGGTGTGCGACGACAACGAAGTTTGCACCGCCGACAGTTGCGACCCCAAGACCGGCAGTTGCGTCTTTGCAGGCGGCGGCCAGGAAGGACAGGCGTGCAACGCCGACAGTTCGGCGTGCACCGACGGCGACAAGTGCACCGCGGGCAAGTGCACCGCTGGCCCCCTGAAAAACTGCAACGACAACAACGCCTGCACTACCGACAGTTGCGACGCCAAGGCCGGATGCCAAAACGTGCCGAGCACCGCCCCTTGCGACGACGGCAACGCATGCACCAGCGGCGACCAGTGCGCTCAAGGCAAGTGCAGCGGCAGCGCCGTCAACGTGGCGGTGCTGTGCGACGACAAGAACGGCTGCACCACCGACACGTGCGACCCGGCCAAAGGCTGTGCGTACGCCAACAACACGGCAGCGTGCGAGGATGGCAACGTGTGTACCACCGGCGACGTCTGCGCGAGCGGCAAGTGCGTCGCAGGCGCATCGCAGTGCAGCTGCCAGAGCGACACTGATTGCCCCGATGACGGCAACAAGTGCAATGGGACACCGTATTGCGACAAGGCGGCGCCCCCATTCGCGTGCAAGACAAAACCCGGAACACCGGTGAGCTGCTCCACTGCCAATGACACCGCGTGCGCCGTCAACTCGTGCGACGCGCCGACGGGCAAGTGCAACATGCAGGCGACCAACAACAGCAAGGCCTGCGACGACGGCAGCGCCTGCACCACAGGCGAGACGTGCACGGCCGGCGCCTGCAAGCCGGCGGCTGCCGTGGCGTGCGATGACAACCAGATCTGTACAACCGATGCCTGCGATCCCAAGGTGGGGTGCACGTACGTGGCGAACACGGCAGCGTGCACCGACAACAACGCCTGCACGGTCGGCGATGCGTGCAAGACCGGGTCGTGTTTCGCGGGGACACAGGTCACCTGCGACGACAAGAACGCCTGCACCACCGACCTGTGCGATAAGACCACCGGCTGCAAGAGCACTGCCAACACCAGCCCGTGCAACGACGGAAGCGCCTGCACTGCCAACGAATTCTGCTCGGGCGGCAAGTGCGGGTCCGGCAACGCTGTCGCGTGCAACGATGGCAACCCGTGCACCAGCGACGGCTGCGATCCTGCCTCCGGTTGCTTCGCCACGGGCCATCCGGACGGCTCACTGTGCACCGACAACAACCCCTGCACGGCGGGCGACGGGTGCAAGTCGGCGATGTGCCAGACCACTGGTCCCACTGTCTGCGACGACAAGAACGCCTGCACCAACGATACTTGCGACGCATCCAAGGGCGGCTGCCAGTACGCGCCCAAGGCCGGTGCCCCCTGCGAGGACGGCGACAAGTGCACGGGCAACAGCGCGGCCCCGGATGCCTGCTCAGCCCAGGGCCAGTGCACCCCGGGCGCGAAGGTGGTTTGCAACGACGGCAACCCGTGTACCGACGACATCTGCACCCCGTCGGCAGGTTGCACCTCCGCCCCCAACGTCGTGCCCTGCGACGACGGGCAACCGTGTACGCTGCAAGACAAATGCAGCAACGGCAAATGCGCAGGCACGCCAGGGGCGCCCGATGTCGACGGCGATGGCTACAAGACGGCCGCGTGCTCTGGAGGCAACGACTGCAACGACAACGACAAGCTCGTCAACCCTGGGGCAAAGGAAGACTGCGCGACCCCGGCGGACGACAACTGCATCAATGGCACCAACGAGCAGAATGCCCAGAACTGCACGGCCTTCGCCTTCGACGGCGACGGCGACGGCTTCGGGCAACAGTCGGCGAGCGGCGCCTGGAATTCCCAATGCTGGTGCTTGCCGCCCACCGGTACCGCGTTCAGCGCCTCTACGGCCAAGAAGTCCGACTGCGACGACGGCAACAAGGCCGTGAACCCAGGCGCCACCGAGGACTGCGCGACACCACAAGACGACGACTGCAACGGCATTGCCAACAGCGTCGGAGCCAAGAATTGCCAGCAGTTCTACCAGGACAATGACTCCGATGGCTACTACGCTGTTGGGGCGGCGAGCCAGTGTCAGTGTTCCGCGGGCAACGGCTACACCGGGGTCAAGCCGGGCGACTGCGACGACAAAAACGCCGACGCCAGCCCGGACCGCCCCGAGGACTGCAAGACCCCCTTCGACGACGACTGCAACGGCAGCATCAATGGCAAGGACGCCACCGGTTGCACGACCTACTTTCTCGACGGCGATCAAGATGGCTTCTATTCCGGCGCCGCTGGCAACACGCAATCGCAGTGCTGGTGCGCCCCGAGCGGCAAGTACAGCGCCAAGGCCAGCTTTTCAGGCGACTGCGACGACGCCAACTGGGGCAAGGCCCCCAATCAACCAGAGGTCTGCGACGGCCAGGACAACAACTGCAGCGGCGCGGCGGACGAAAACTGCGATGACGACGGAGACGGCCACTGCGACGCGACCAAGCCGATGACCGCCGACGCGCTGTGCAAGGAGTCCATCAAGCCCGGCGAGTTTGGCGCCGGCGATCTGGGCCGCGTCCTGATCATGGCGGGCGCGAGCGCCACTTCCTCATTGCCGAGCAGTTTGCGGACGATGATCAACCGACACTATGTCTTCGAGGGCGTGGACATCCGCTACGTCACGGCCGGCAACGGCCTGCCAAGCTTGAACGACCTGCGGCGCTGGTCGACGGTCGTGCTGGTCAACGACGGCAGCGCGGCCTACGAGGACCCCGCCGCCTTGGGCGACCTGCTGCATGCGTTCGTCCAAGAGGGGGGCGGCCTGCTGCTGTACGGCCAGTTTCCGCAGGCCGGCTACGTCGTCGCCGGGGCCCTTGCGACCGCTGGCCTGCCGCTGACAGGCAATGGCACCGTGGCCAACGACGGGCTGACGCTGTCCACCGGCAGCACATCCTCGCCCACTGGTTCGGCGCTGTGCCAGGACGGCAACAGCCCCACCAGCAGCTTGGTAGGCGGCGACTCGCTCGGCACGCTCAAGTACACCTTCGGTGTCAGCCTCGCGGCAAACTGGACTGGGCACGCCTGGGTGTCGGTCGGCGGCGCATTGCCCTTCCTTGCCCACCGGCAACTGGGTCTTGGGCGCATCGTGGTGATCAACGCCTTGAGCGTCAACGCCATTGCCAAGATGAATCAGATCCCGCGCACCGCCGCCCGCTGGCTGACCCGCGGATGGGGGACGGATTGCAACGACGACGACGCGATGTTCAGGCCGGGGTCGGTGTACGACACAGGGTGCAACGGCAAGGATGAGGATTGCAGCGGCTTCGACAATTGCAGCACCGTGTGCTCGCCGATCGACGACATCGACGCTGCGAGCGGCTGGGAGGAGTTCACCGCAGACGCCGACCCCGACACGGCCGTGCCCAACATCGGGTCGGGTGCGCCTGTCGGCACCAATACGGCCTGGAAAGCGACCGGCTGGGCCGACGCCAACTTCGTCAGCACCAAACAACTGGGGATGTGCTTTGGCCAACCGGACGAACCCGCCGCGACCACCAAGCTGCCCGAGTATCCAGACACCGGCACCAAATGGTATGTGGCGCGCAAATCGTTCAACGTCGCCACGGCGAGCACCAAACTCGAGTTCCGCTATCGGTACCTGCCCGACGCTTTCGAAAACGTGGGCAGCACGGATCGGTATGCGATTCGGCTTGACACGACGGCGCTCAAGCTGCTCGACGTGAACCCGACCACCAAGCCCGTCAGCGGTGGCTGGCACACCAAATCGGTGCCGCTCGGCGTTGCTCTGTCACCGGGCGCACATACGATCTACTTGTTCTTCCGGACGGGCGACGGCAAGTTCAACAACGGCGCGGGTGCGGTGTTCGACCAGTTCCGAACCTGTACCCAATAGGCTGCTCCGGCCGTTCATTTGGCCCCGCAGGCCAACCATTGCGCCAGCTTGTCGCGCTCAGCCCGCGGCGGATCGTCCGGCCCTGGGGGCATGGTCGTATTGCCGGCGGCAGCGTTGACGAACACCCGCTGCAGGTTGGCCTGCACAGCTTCGCGGTTGTTGAGCGCGCGCGAGCTGTAGCCGTTCGGTCCGCCGTGACAGCGCACGCACCACTGGGCCATGAACCCACTGCCGAAATTGTCCCAGGTCAGCGCTGTCCCCTGCGGCGGGCACGGGTAGTCCGACGGTTCGTCGAAATCCATGCAGCCGGTCGCCACTGCGGCTGCAGCTGCCAGGCAACCGGCGAGTTTTCCTGACATTGCCCTACCCCCTCCCGCCGGCCGCCGCGGGCGGCGGGATTGTAGCGACACCGGGGCCGGCCGGCCACTGGCGGCACGTGCGACGAATCATGTGCGGTTGCAATGAGTTCGACCGTCAGTTGCCGACCGCCTTCCCTCGCGACCGCGTCCTGTCCTACACTGCGCGCCTCAACCGCGCTGGCCTTCGCACCGGCCGCCGCCCGACCCGAACCCGCAGCTAGGAGCCCCGCACCATGGCCAACGTCACCCGCAAAATCGGGCTATCGCTCGGCGCCGACATCTGCTGGCCGGGGTGCTACGAAGAAATCGTCAAGCGCCTGAAACTGACGCTGCCGTTGGACGGCGACCAAGTCTCGTTCGAGGTCGAGCGCGTGACCATCGAACCGTTCCACCTGCGCCAGCCGGTCAAATACGACGTGGTCATCGACCGCTTGACCCACTGGTACCACACGACGCGCGAGTGGATCAAGAAGGCCGTGATCATGGACGGCCTGTACGTGCTCAACAATCCGTGGTCGTTGCAGTCGATGGAGAAGCACACCTCGTACGCCGCGATGACCCACCTGGGGTTGCCGGTGCCCGAAACGTGGATGGTGCCCCCCAAGGACTACAGCCCGGACCTGAACGACATCAAGCCCACGCTGCAGCGCTACGGCCGCCTCTTCGACCTGACCAAGGTCGGCGACGCACTGGGCTATCCCGTGTTCATGAAGCCGTACGACGGCGGCGCCTGGGTGGGTGTCACCAAGATCGACAACGCCCAGCAATTGCGGTCCGCGTACGAGCAGTCGGGCCAGCGCGTGATGCACGTGCAGAAGGCCGTGCATCCCTTCGACCTGTTCGTGCGAGCCATCGGCATCGGGCCGCAGGTGTGGTGCGTGCGCTACAACCCCGACGCGCCGCTGCACGCCCGCTACGAGGTGGCCTTCAACTACCTGACCGGCGACGAGTGGCAGCGCCTGACCGACATGTGCCTGACCATCAACAGCTTCTTTGGCTGGGAGTTCAACAGTTGTGAGAGCCTGCGCAAGGACGGCGTCTTCTACCCCATCGACTTCGCCAACGCGTGCCCCGACTTCCAGGTGACGTCGCTGCACTTCCACTTCCCGGTCATGGTCAAGAACATGATCAAGTGGTCGATCTATTGCGCAGCGACCAAGCGGCCCATGCGCAAGACGCTGGACTGGGACCCGTACTACGCCATCGCCAAGAAGGACCTGTCGTTCGAGGACCGTCTGAAGGCGTACGCGCAAGTCGCGCACCAGCGCTTCGAAACTGACCGCTTTGTCGAGTTCTGCGACACGCACCTGCCGCACCTCGACGAATTGGCGTGGGAGTTCTTCGGCACCGAGCGCGCCAAGGAGATCATCCGCCAGAAGGTGGCCGCGCTTTTCCCCGCACACGAGGTCGAGCAGTTCACCGAGCATTTCTACGGCCTGGTGCAGTTCTGGCGCAAGACCGAGGTCGAACGCATCAAGGCCGCCCAGGTGCAACGCGAGGAGCGCAACGCGGCCCGCGCCGCCGGAGGCGCGCCAACGACCGGCGACGACGCCGATGCCGGAGCAGGCCGCAAGAAGAAGGCGCCCAAGGCCAAGGCCGCCGGCTGATGAAAACCCACGCCAAATGGTGGTCGCCGCGCCTGCGCCAGGACGTCAACGTGGCGCGGTGGGGTTCCGGCGGCCGACCAGTGTTGCTTTTCCCCACGGCAGGCGGCGACGCCGACGAATGCGAGCGCTTCGAGATGATCAAGGCGCTGCAACCGCTCATCGATGCCCGCCGGGTGCGCGTGTATTCGTGCGACTCGGTGGGCGGCAAGACCCTGCTCGACCCGGGCGAAAAGCCGGCGCAGAAGGCCTACGTGCAGAAGCAGTTCCTGGCCTACGTGCGCCACGAACTGGTACCCGCCGTGCGCACCGACTGCAATGACCCCAAGGCCGCGCTGGTGTGCGCTGGCGCGTCGGTCGGCGCCTACAACGCGCTGCTGGCCATCTGCAGCCACCCGGACGTGTTCGAGTACGCCATTTGCATGAGCGGCACCTACGACCTCGGCCGGTTCTTCCAGGGCTTTCACAACCAAGACTTGCACCTGGTGTCGCCTTTGCACTTCCTGGCGTACCTTGGCGAGTCGGAACTGCTGACGACGCTGCGGCAGCGCTTCGTGCTGCTGGCCACCGGCGAGGGCAAGTGGGAGGCGCCTTGGGAGTCGTGGCAGGTCGCCAACCTGCTTGGCAAGAAAGGCGTGCCAAACCGCGTAGATCCCTGGGGTCGCGACAGCCACCACGATTGGGTGACCTGGCGCGAGATGCTGCCGCGGTACCTCGATGAGTTGACCGCGCCCCAAAACTGAGCGCCGCGCGACGTTGCCAGCGAGAGGATTCGATGCACGTGGTCTTCGTTGCCCCGTTCTTCATGGACACCACCCTGCGCTTTGTGCGCGCCGTCGCCAACGAACCCGGCGTGTCGTGCAGCCTGTTGACCCAGGAGCCGGCCTACAAGGTGCCGGACGATCTGCGGCGCGCGCTGCTCGGCTTCGCGCAAGTCGACAACGCGCTCGACACCCGGCAGATCGTTCTCGGCGCCAAGGCACTGGAACAGAAGCACGGCCACGTTTCGCGTCTTTTCGGGGCCCTGGAGCACATCCAGGTGCAACTGGCCGAAGCGCGCGAGGTCATGGGCTTGCCGGGTCTGCCCGCCGAGGCGGCACGGAACTTTCGCGACAAGGCGCGCATGAAAGACGTGCTCGGCGCCGCGGGGCTGCCGTGCGCGCGCCACCAAGAGCTGCGGTCGAGCGCCGACGCCTGGGCGTTTGCACAGAAATTCGGCTATCCGTTGGTCCTCAAGCCGCTGGCCGGGGCGGGATCCAAGACCACCTTTCGGGTGGACGACGACCGCCAACTGGCCGAGGCGCTGCTGCAGGCTCGACCGGGCGACCACAATCCGGCCATCGTCGAGCAGTTCGTCGTCGGCCAGGAGTACAGCTTTGAGACCGTGTGCATTCGCGGCGAACCCGTGTGGCACTCGCTGACCCGCTACCTGCCGAACCCGCTCGACGCCGTGCGCAACCCGTGGATCCAGTGGTGCGTGCTGCTGCCACGCGAAATCGACGCGCCGGCCTTCGACGACATCCGCAAGGTCGGGTTCGCCACGGTGCGCGCGCTGGGACAGACCACGGGCCTGACCCACATGGAGTGGTTCCGGAGGCCCGATGGGTCGGTTGCGGTGAGCGAAATCGCCGCCCGTCCGCCGGGGGCGCAAATCTGCAGCCTGATGGGCTACGCCAACGACGTCGACTTCTACCAGGCGTGGGCCCACCTGATGGTGCGCGAACAATGGCCGGCGTTGCGCCGCAGCTACGCCGTGGGCGCCGCGTTCTTTCGCGCGCAAGGTCGCGGTCGCATCAAGGCCGTCCACGGCATCGAGAAGGCCCAGCGCGAATTGGGCAAGCTCGTGGTCGAGTCCAAACTGCCGCGCGCTGGCGCGTCGCCGTCGAGCTCCTACGAAGGCGACGGCTTTGCGATCGTGCGCCACCCGGATACCCGGGTGGTCGAATCGGCGCTCAAGCGGCTGGTCGAACTGGTGCGCGTGCAGGTCGGGTGACCGGGCCCGCGTCAACGTCGGCGGTGGTTGCGCAGCAGCACCTCGCGGTCCTCCTCGCCGTCGTGAAGCCAGCCTTCGCGCTCGACCCACACCCACACAGCTCGCGAAATCGGGAAGATGGCCAGCGGTCCGACCAGCCCAACCGCAGCGCACGCGACGCTGACCGTCACGCCGACAGATGCGCTTGCCAGCCACGCTGCGATCGCGACGGCGATGCCCAATCCAAGCGACAGCGCGTAGCTCGCGTACATCGCGCCCACGAAATAGCCGTTGCCGCGGTCGAATCGGTAGGCGCACAGCGGACACTGCGGTCGCATGCGCAGCGGATGTTCGAACATTTCCCCGCGCCAGCAGGCGGGGCAACGGCAGCGCATCAGCCGACAGGCCTTGGCCGGAATCGACAGGCGGTGCCCCAACGTATCAGGGCCGGAATCGGGCATCGGCATCGCCACGCTGCAAGGGCCGGCGTCCGCGGCGGGTGGCTGCCAGGGGGCCGTCGCGGCCGGCGGTGGCCTCGGCGGGTGGCACTCTTCCCGGAAGGACGTCGGCCGGCGCCGGCAGGCCGTGGCTGTTCATCACGTCGGCGAGCGTGGTGGTCGCGGCCCAGGTGCACAAGGCATCGTTGAGCTTGGTCCAGGTCGGATGCATGGGGCACGGGCTCGTCGGATTGCACGACCCCCAGCCGAACGCGCAGTGCTTGGGGTTGATGTCGTAGTCCGAAGCGGCCAGCACGTCGAGAAACCGGATGAACGTCGGCGGTTGGGCCAACGCAAAGCCGCCCCCATGGCCCTTGCGCGAGGTCAGCAGATTGGCCACGACCATGCGCCGCAACAGCTTGGACAGGTAGGGTGCCGGCACGCCGATGGCGCGACCCAGGTCGCGGGCGCGCACCGAGTCGCCTTCGCGCAGGTTGGCGATGTAGGTCATTGCGCGCAGCGCATACTCGGCGGTCTGGGGCAGGTGCATCGGCGTGGTCGCCGCGCCCGCCACTCAACGGACGGGCAGGTCCATTGTGCCGGTTCGTCGTCGGTACGGCAAGGTTGCCGGCAGCCTTCGGCCGTGTCGGCGCACGAAGATGCGTTGGCCATGCGCCGCAAAACCGCATTATTCCATGGCATTGTCAAGATTCGAGGGTGGCGCAACGGCACAAGGCACGCGCGCGACCCGGGCATACCCGGCAGAACGCCTTTTGGGGCCAGTGCGTTGTGTCCAGCAGGCCTCATGGCGTCACGGCTGTGCAGCCGCGATCTGCGCGGCGACCGTGTCGACAAATGCATCTGGGTCCATGGGTCGGCCGAAAAGGTAGCCTTGCGCCATGGTACAGCCGTTGGCCACCAAGTGGTCGCGCTGCGCTTCGGACTCGACGCCCTCGGCGACGGCCTCCAAGCCGAGGGTGCGGGCCATGCCCAGGACCGCAGTCGTCACGGTCCGGCACGCCTCGCTGGCGGCGATGTCGCGCACGAAGCGCCGGTCCACCTTGACCATGGTCACCGGCATCTCAATGAGGCGAGCCAGCGACGAGCAGCCGGTGCCAAAATCGTCCACCGCGATGCGCATGCCCTGTTCTGCCAAGTCCTTGACGACGAACATGGCCTGTTCGTAGTCGCGCATCAGTGCCGTTTCGGTGACTTCGACGACCATCTGGCGCGGATCGGCGCCAGCGGCAGACACCCACCCGCGCAGTTCCGCGGCCAGCCCCGCGGCAGCCAATTGCCGCGCCGAAACGTTGACGGCGAGGTACGGCGCTCGCTCGCCCCACGCCTGCCGCCACCGCGCTTGCGCCCCGCACGCCTGCCGCAACACCCAGGCGCCGATGGGCACGATCTCGCCGGTGCTCTCGGCCACGGGCACGAACTCGGCCGGCCCCACCTCGCCGATGGCGCGCGCCCACCGCAACAGCAACTCACCGCCGATGATGCGACCGTCGGCCATGGTCACGATAGGCTGCACGAGCAGGCTGAGTTCGCTGCGGTCGAGGGCGCCGCGCAAGTCGCGCGCGATGCGCAAGCGGTGCTGCGCGGCGTCGCGCAAGGGGGCCGAGTAGGCTTGCCAGCGATCGCGGCCGCGCTGCTTGGCGGCGTACATCGCGGCGTCGGCCTGCTGCATCACGGCCTCGGCGTCGGTGTGGCCGCGGCGCCCCCAAGCGATGCCCACGCAGGCACTGAGCGCGACCGTCGCCTCGTCGGTGTAGACCGGTTCGCGCAACTCGGCAAGGATGCGGCCGGCTTGCTCGCCTAGCGCTTCGGTGTCCAGCGCGTGCTCGATGATGACGACGAACTCATCGCCCGCGAGGCGTGCCACCGTCTGGCCGCGTTGGGCGCACGCGACGAGCCGATCGGCGACGGTGCGCAAGACCAGGTCTCCCGTCGCGTGGCCGTGCACATCGTTGACGAGCTTGAAGCCGTCCAGGTCGATGAACAGCACGGCAACGGGAGACCCGGAGGCCTGGGCCCTTTGCAACGCTCGGCCGAGGCGATCGAAAAGCAGCGTACGGTTGGGCAGGCCGGTCAGCGCATCGTGGCTGGCGCGGCGGCGCAGTTCGTCCTCCAGGCGCTTGCGATCGGTCATGTCGACCAGGGTGTGGATGACTGCCCGCGTGACACCGACGCTCGCCACGCGCATGCTCATCAGCAGCGGTACGAACGACCCGTCGCGGCGATAGCCAAGGGCATCCATGCCGCTGATCTCGGCCGCATGTCCTGCGGCGTGGTCGGCAAGCAGGCGCGTTGCGTGTTCAATCTGAGTGCCGCGCAGGTGCGGTGGCACCAGTTCGAGCAGTGGCAGGTTGGGCAGCTCGCCATCCGGGTAGCCGAACAGCGCGTGGGCGGCCGAATTGGCTGCCGCGATGCGCCCCCATTCGTCGCAGGCAACGAGCGCGGTGTGGCTGAGCCGCGCCATCGCGTGGGACAGTTCCTCCGCACCCAGACCATGCGGTTGCGCAGGCAACCGGCCCGTGTGCATCAGTTGGCGTGGGGTCTTGGCGCGCTCGGCATAACGCCGCGGAATCTCGGGGGCTTGGCAGCCGAAATGTTCGAGCAACTCAAAGGAACCGTCGCGCCGGCACCGCGCGAGCCAGGTGTTGACGTGGGCATGGTGCGTTGCCGCGTCCATGGTCACCCACCCGTACGGCCCGAGCACCCGCGATCGCTCGAGCGCCGCGACCAACCCGGTGGCGTCGGTTGCGCACGCGCGCTCGACCGCTTGCACAAAGGCCTGCACGCACACGTAGACGCCCGCGCCGAAATTGGTGGCCACGCCATTGCCCCCTGGCCACAAGCCGTCCACCTCGGGCAGGCGTTGCAGTTCGCGCAAGAACGCCTGATTCTCGGGGCATGGCAGGCTCATGAAATAGGTGTTGCACGAAAACAGCCCGTCGCGCACTTCGGGACGCAACTGGCCAGCCATCACCTCGTCGAAGTGGCCCATGACCACGGCCAACGTGCCCGACAGGCCCAGTTCGTGCAATCGAGTGAGGATGCGGACCTGGTCGGCGCCCGCAAAGTACGGCACGAACACGTCGGTTCCGATGCGATCGAGCTGGCCGAGCAGCCGGTCCAACTCGACATCGCTGAATTCCCAGCCCAGGTACGCCTCGCCGACCGCTTCGCCGCCCGCCCGTGCGAGCGAGGCCTTGGCCGCGGCCATCGATCCGCGCGGCCACTCGTAGTTGTGGCCGGCAAAGAACATCTTGCCGCCAAAGCGCCGCGCCATGTACGGGATCATGCGGTCGATTTGCTGGTTTGGCAGCGCTGCGAAGTGGAAAAAATGGCGGCCCGAGATGCTGCCTTCGTAAAACGAGAAGTTGAGCAGCGGGATGCCCAGTGGCTCTGCAACCTGGGTGGCGACAGCGATGCGCGCGTTGGACATCAGGTTGCCGATGAGCGCCACACAGCCGCGCGCCGCGAGATCGAGGGCTGCGGGAACGGCTGTCTGCGGGTGGGTGCCATCGTCGGCGACCACCAGTTCGAGGGGCCGGCCAAGCACGCCGCCCGCCGCATTGACGGCTGCGCATGCGACCTGGGCGGCGTGGACGATGTCGCGCGCGTACAAGCTGGCAAGGCCGGTCAAGGGCGCCATCAGGCCCAGGCGCACCGGCTCTGCGCGGACGGCAGGAAGAGACTGGGTCACGAGAACTCCCCGGTCGCCCAAAATCGTCGTTGGGCGGCCGCGCGCGGCACAGCAGGATTCGCCGCACGCGTGAACCCTCCAAGGCAGCGTGGTCGCGCGCGCGGCAGACGACTAGTGTGCGTCGCGGGCGGACTCGCGTCAAACCGCGTGCAATTGACCATTGTCAATTGGTCGCGTGGCTACGACCCGATGAGGTGCGACATGCCAAAAAGTCCATGGGTTCTCCGGGCCTTTTCCGCGACGAGCCAGCGTGCCGCGCGCAGGGCGCCGAGCGCGAAAACCTTGCGGTCGCGCGCCTCGTGGCGTAAGGCGATGCGCTCGGCCGGCCACGCGAACTGCACCTCGTGCTCGCCGACCACATCGCCCAGCCGCAGCGCGTGCACGCCAATCTCGCCGCGCGGCCGTTCTCCGAGGAGCCCTGACCTGCCGTCGCGACGCACCTGGGCGAGATCCTGGCCGCGCGCATGTGCGACAGCCTGGGCCAGCGTCAGCGCAGTGCCCGAGGGGGCGTCGCGTTTGTGGTGGTGGTGCGCTTCGATGACTTCAACGTCGGCGTCGAGGCCGAGCACCCGGGCCGCCCGCGCCGCCAGGTCGGCCATCAGCGCCACGCCGATGGAGAAGTTGCTGGCTTGGAAAACACAGGTGCGTTCGGCGGCCGCGCGCACCGCCAGCTGATCGGCCGTCGTCAGGCCCGTGGTGCCGAGGACCCAGGCCACACCGTGCAGCGCGCACCAACCGGCGTTGGCGGCAATCGCCTCGCGGGCAGTGAAGTCGACGACCACGTCCAACGCCGTGGGATCGACCGACGCCAACTCGTGGCCATCGGGCTGGCCCGGCTCGACGATGCGCGCGGCCAGCACCAGATCGTCCGCTGCCCAGACCAGTTCCGTCACTGCGCGCCCCATGCGGCCGTGAGGCCCGAACACGCCGATACGCAAGGCCTGACTCATCTGCTACTCCCGTGCGAGGCCGACCACCGTGACCTCGTTCTTGTCGTTGAAGAAATGGCGCGCCCTGCTCGCGTACCCAGCCGCCCTGGCGGTCGAGGTGGCCCGTGCGATGGCCAACCAGTCGGGCTCGCCCTTGAACTTGAGGTGGACCACGAACCAGCGCATCCAGCGCTGCGTACACCAGGTCTCCAACAGCGCGCAACACCGGTCTGGCGTGGCGATGACGTCGCAAACCAGTCCTGCCACCGGACCGGCGGGTTGCCAGGAGAAGGCGTCGCCGACGACAGCCGTCACCTGCAGGTCCGCGACCCAATTGGGTGCAAGCGGCGCACGGTCGACGGCGGTCACTGCGCACCCCAGTTGACGCAGGACGTGGGTCCAGCCACCCGGGCTCGCGCCGAGGTCCACCACTGTATCGCCTGGCCGAGCAGGCTCGCCAAGCCACGCCAAGGCCTCGCGCAGCTTGCGAAAGGCGCTGTTCGGCGCGGCTGGGTCGTCCGCAGGATCGGCCAGACCGGCCGGGAACGGACTCGGCCAGCGCAGCGCTCCGCAAGCGTGGACGATCGGTGAGGCAGAGAACCATGCTGTATCGGGTCCCAGCAGCAGCAGTTGCATCAGTTTGCCCGGCCCCGCGTGGTCCTGGACAGTCCGACGTCGCGCCAGGGCCTTGTGCAGTCCGTCGCGGACCAGTTGAGCCCGCTGTGCGCCCGCGGGTCGCGGCTGGCCTTTGAGTTGCCCGGGCACCAGGGCATGCACGTCCCACCGCCCGGGCCACGCATCCCACTGCGCCGGCAAAAGAGCCAGTGCCGCATCACACATCTCGCGCACGGTTTGCCCGCGGATGGATCGGGCGTCGGGCAGCACCTGCAGCGCGTATGCCGGGTTCCAGTGGTCGAGCGCCTCGACGGTGCAAGGTTCGTCGACGCCGGCCCGGACCAGCCCGGGCAGCAGCGTCTCGGTGCGGGCCGTTGGCACACCCGCGCGCGCCAGTTCGCGGCGCAGCGTCGCCTCGCAGCCGTGACGGCAAGTGTAGAGCCAGGGCACGGGGGCGGTTCCGGCGAGGACGGCTAGTACCTCAGGCCCGAAATTCGCGCCGGGTTCCGGCGCGCAACAGGGCTGAGGTACTTCCGGCCGCGGCTGCGGCCGGCTGCGGGGGTGAGCGCGC
>Ga0194120_10001478_pt1 | contig 42653 bp, 42 predicted proteins | sample TA2MahCa65mmetaG_FD_148642 | JGI IMG/M metagenome (GOLD analysis project Ga0194120, IMG submission 148642) | Freshwater microbial communities from Lake Tanganyika, Tanzania - TA2015019 Mahale Deep Cast 65m | ecosystem: Environmental > Aquatic > Freshwater > Lake | place: Tanzania: Lake...
GGCGCTCGCAAAGCGCATGGCGAACGCCGTCCCATCGAACGAGCATCTTGCTCAAACCGCGAAAGCCGCATAGCATTCAGGCCAGCAACGCCGATTTCCGCTTTTCAACATCAAGCGGGACATCCCCACTGTGTGCCGTAAGGGCACGTAGACGTCGCTGCGCAGTGACCGTCACGCATCGTCATTCCGGCCGGGCAGTCCCGCTTGACGTCGCACCGCCCATTTTTCATTTGAAAGCCCGGCGGACATTCTGCGTTCGCTACGGAGACGGACGCGCCAAATGAGGCGAGTAGAAAGATGAAAACTCTGGTTCGTTGCATTGCTTTTCTCTTTGCAAATAGGTCGCAGGCGGATGAACCCGCATGCAATCTGAGGAAGAAAATCTTAAATTGCACCGCGTTCGTCAAGGGTCTGGTCATGCGAACTTAAAGTTCGCTGCAGAACTTCTGCTGAGTTTTCTGGCAGAAGCGTTTGACGAGGCAAGGATTTCGTCTGCGGATTGCGTCCATCGATTTGGCTTGGGAGATTCATTGCGCCGCTCGATGAATGTACGGATATCATTTGGACACGTCCAACAACCGAATTTTTTTTTGCGCAGGAGAGTTTGTGGCGACGCGGCTGAACGACTCCATATCCGCGGAGCGGTGGCGTTTGCTCTTCCTTCGACATGCGCGCTCGACCTGCGACATGCCGTCGAAGACAAGCGCTCCGCAACGGGAGCTGACGTAAGACGCATAAATTTTGCGCATGACTTCGCTCAATAACGTAATTATACGCTATAAAGTGTCAATACCTAGCGCTGCGGCCGCCGCTCCCGGCGTCATGCCGGAAGGAGCCCTTTCATGATCGATTTTCGAAGCTTTGTCGTCGCCTTCGCGATTGTTATGATCTCGATGAGGGTAGGCGCGGAAGCCCCGACGACTTCGTTGGCTCTGGGCGGGCGGACCGCATCTCAAACCATTACAGTCTTCGCCGCAGCCAGCCTCAAGAACGCGCTGGACGCCGTGACCGCCGCCTATAAGAGCAAAACTGGGGTCGACGCGACGATCAGTTACGCCAGTTCGATGGCGCTCGCGAAGCAGATTGAGGCGGGAGCGCCAGCGGAGATATTTCTCTCCGCCGATGCCGCCTCGATTGACTATCTCGCGGAAAAAAATCTCATCCAGCCGAAGACGCGCTTCGATCTTCTTGGCAATGCGCTGGTGTTGATTGCGCCCCGCGCCTCGCAATTGGAACAGGTGGCGCTCACAACAGACGCATTCGCGGCGGCGATCGGATCGGGCAAAATTGCAACCGGGAACATCGCCTCGGTTCCAGTCGGCAAATATGCAAAAGCCGCGCTCGAGAAGCTCGGTCTCTGGAGCATCGCGGAGCCGCATCTCGCCTTCACCGACAATGTTCGCTCCGCGCTGATGTTTGTCGCGCGCGAAGAAGCGCCTCTTGGAATCGTTTATCTCACCGACGCCAAATCGGAACCGAAGGTGAAAATTGTCGCGACCTTCCCCTCTAATGCGCATCCGCCGATCGTTTATCCCGTGGCGCTGACTACAAGCGCCAAAGGGGATGCGCCGGAAAAATTTCTTGCCTTTCTGAAAAGCCAAGAGGCTAAGGCGATTTTTGTGGGGCAAGGATTCACGACGCTGCGCTGAGGCGACGCGACCGGCTCGAAAAATGCTCGATCAACATCGACCGTTACGGCAATACGTCGAGCGCCTCGATGCCGATCACCCTCGATGAGGCGAAACGCTCCGGGCGGTTGAAACAAGGCGCCGTCATCGCTATGACGCGCTCCGCTCCCAACGCCGAATCGGCGTTAAGTGCGCGATAAGTCATTGAAAGTCATTCAAACTAGCCGCATTGGGCGATTCCGCCCAGCGCGCGCTATTGCGACTTGCCTGATTGATATAGTCATGCTATCGAATTTATAGACTATAGGAGAGAGAGATGGCTATCGATGGGCGTTTTGAAAAGCGCGTGGGCGTGGGAATTGTTGTGGGATTGCTTTCGCTCGCCCTGTTGGCGAATGCGAGCTCGCAGGCGGGCCAGACATTTTTGAATGTCTCCTACGATCCCACGCGCGAACTCTATAGATCGATCAATCCCGCCTTTGCGGCCGATTGGAAAGCCAAGACCGGAGAAACGATCGAGATCCTGGCTTCGCATGGAGGGTCCGGCGCACAGGCGCGCGCCGTGATCGAGGGGCTCGACGCCGATGTCGTGACGCTGGCGCTCGCGGCGGACATCGACGCCATCGCCAAAAAGAGCGACAAGATTCCTGTCGACTGGCAGAAGCGCCGGCCCAACAATTCCTCGCCCTATACGTCGACGATCGTGTTCCTGGTCCGCAAGGGCAATCCGAAAGCCGTCAAGGACTGGGACGATCTGGCGAAGCCTGGCGTCGCCGTCATCACGCCCAATCCCAAGACTTCGGGCGGGGCGCGCTGGAATTATCTCGCGGCCTGGGGATATGGGCTGAAAAAATTCGGCGGCGACGAAGCGAAGACTAAGGACTTCGTCAGAGCCATCTATAAAAACGCGCCGGTGCTGGACACGGGCGCGCGAGGCTCGACGATCACCTTCGCCCAGCGCGGCATCGGCGACGTGCTGCTCGCATGGGAGAACGAGGCCTTCCTTGCGCTCAAGGAATTCGGGTCCGACAAGTTCGAGATCGTGACGCCGCCGCAATCGATTCTGGCGGAGCCGCCGGTCGCCGTCGTCGACGCGAACGCCGACGCCAGGGGCAACAGACAAATAGCGGAAGCCTATCTCGACTTCCTCTATTCGCCGCCGGCGCAGGCGATTATCGCCCGCAATTTCTATCGCCCCGTGCATCCGGAATATGCGGCGAAAGAAGACGTGAAGAGATTCGCCAAAATTGAATTCATCACCGTGGACAAAGCCTTCGGCGGCTGGACGGCCGCGCAAAAAAAGCACTTCGCTGACGGCGGCATTTTTGACGACATCCAGAAACAAGAGCTGACAAGGTGACCTCCCCGATTCTTGTCGGCAAAGGCGCTCGGCGCTTCACGGCGCCGAGCGTCATTCCCGGCTTCGGCCTGACATTCGGCTATACGCTGATCTATCTCGGCCTGATCGTTCTTTTCCCGCTCGCCACGCTCGTCTGGTGGGCGTCGGGATTGGGCCTTTCGGGCCTTTACGCGATCGCCGCGGAGCCGCGCGTCGCGGCCGCTTTGCGGACGACGTTCTTCATTTCCTTCGCGGCGGCGGTCGTTGATCTTTTCTTTGGCCTCATCGTCGCCTGGGTTCTCACCCGATATGATTTCATTGGGCGTCGCCTGCTCGACGCCTTTGTCGATCTGCCCTTCGCGCTGCCGACCGCCGTCGCCGGCATATCGCTCGCGGCGCTCTATGCGCCCAATGGCTGGTTCGGCGCGCCGCTCGCCGATTATGACATCAAGATCGCCTTCACCCGCTGGGGCATTCTGGTCGCTCTCATCTTCATCGGCCTGCCTTTCGTCGTGCGCACCGTGCAGCCGATCATTTCCGAACTCGAAGTCGAACTGGAGGAGGCTTCCGCCACGCTCGGCGCGGGCCGGACGCGAACCATTCTGCATGTAATGCTGCCGCCATTGGCGCCGGCGTTATTGACCGGATTCGCGCTCGCTTTCGCGAGATCCGTCGGTGAATATGGCTCGGTCATCTTCATCGCCGGCAATATTGCTTATGTGTCCGAGATCGCTCCCCTGCTCATCGTCGTAAAGCTCGAACAATATGATGTCGCCGGCGCGACCGGCATCGCGACGATCATGCTGGCGATTTCTTTCTCGGTCCTGCTTCTTATCAATCTGGTGCAGGCCTGGAGCGGCAGAAGGTTCGGCCATGTCTGAGATTGCGCTTGCGCGTGCTGGTCGCCGCCGCGCGAAATATCGGCCGGTCACGGAAGATTCGCCGCTGGCGCGCTATGCGCTCATCGCGACCGCGGTGCTGTTTCTCGTTCTCTTTCTTCTCGCGCCGCTTGCCATCGTCTTCGTCGAAGCCTTCAGCAAGGGGATCGGACCTTTTCTTGCTGCATTCCACGATCCGGATGCGCTCGCCGCGATCCGTCTGACGCTTCTGGTCGCCGCGCTCGCGGTTCCGGCCAATCTCGCATTTGGCCTCGCCGCCTCCTGGTCGATCGCCAAGTTTTCCTTTCCGGGCAAGAGCGTCCTCATCACGCTGATCGATCTGCCTTTCTCCGTGTCGCCTGTCGTCGCCGGGCTCGTCTATGTGCTGGTGTTTGGCGGTCAGGGTCTTTTCGGCCCCTGGTTCGCCGAGCATGGCGTGCGAATCATCTTCGCCGTGCCGGGCATCGTGCTGGCGACCATCTTCGTCACCTTTCCCTTCGTCGCGCGCGAACTCATCCCGCTGATGCAGGAGCAAGGCAAGGTCGAGGAGGAGGCGGCGCTCACGCTCGGCGCCACCGGCTTCAGGACTTTCCTCACGGTGACGCTGCCCAACATCAAGTGGGGACTGCTCTACGGCGTGCTGCTTTGTAATGCGCGCGCCATGGGAGAGTTCGGCGCCGTTTCCGTCGTATCGGGCCACATCCGCGGCCTGACCAACACAATTCCGCTTCAGGTGGAGATACTCTACAATGAGTACAACAACGTCGCCGCTTTCGCTCTCGCGGTTCTTCTTGCAGGCTTGGCGCTCATCACACTCGGGCTCAAGACCTTGCTCGAATGGCGTCACGCTGACGAACTCTCTGGACGCGCGCGCCGACACTAAGACGCGCAAGCACGGCGCCGCCATCCGCATCGAGGGAGTCGAGCAGGATTTCGGCGCCTTTCCGGCGTTGCGCGACGTCAGCCTCGACATTCAACCGGGCGAACTCGTCGCCCTGCTGGGGCCTTCAGGCTCCGGCAAGACCACGCTGCTGCGAGTGATCGCCGGCCTCAATTCTCCCGACCGCGGGCGCGTCCTGTTCGACGGCGAGAACGCGACCAGTCTTCCTGTGCAGGATCGCCGAGTCGGCATGGTCTTTCAGAACTATGCGCTGTTCAAACATATGACCGTCGCCGACAATATCGGCTACGGTCTGAGAGTTCGTCGAAGACGCACGCGTCCGTCGCGGGCAGCGATCAAGGCGCGCGTCGCGGAACTTCTGCAATTCGTTCAGCTCGACGGGCTTGGCGGCCGTTATCCGGCCCAGCTTTCGGGCGGCCAGCGCCAACGCGTGGCGCTTGCGCGGGCGCTGGCGATCGAGCCGCGCGTCTTGCTGCTCGACGAACCATTCGGGGCGCTCGACGCGCGCGTGCGCAAGGATTTACGCCGCTGGCTGCGCGACATTCACAAACAGACGGGATTGACGACGGTTTTCGTTACGCATGACCAGGACGAGGCGATGGAGCTGGCCGATCGCGTCGTCGTGCTCAACGAAGGCCGTATCGAGCAGATTGGCACGCCGGGCGAACTCTATGATCGACCAGCCTCGCCTTTCGTCATCTCGTTTGTGGGCGAAGCGGTCGCCCTTCCGGTCACCGTCGCCGACGGTCATGTCAAATTCGTCGGGCGGGAACTGCATATCGATACGCATGGGCTGCGCAGCGGTCCTGCGAAAGTCTTCTTCCGGCCCGCCGACATCGCCGTCGCATCGGAAGGAAACGGCGAACTCGAGGGTCGAGTCGAAAGCCTGAGACGCACGCCAGCCGGCGTTCGCGCCACGATCGCCATCGATGGCTATGATCAGACGCTTGAAATCGACTCGCCGCTCGAACGCGGTGCGGCGCTTGGCGACCGTGTTCCGCTGAGCCTCACGAAAGTCCGCATCTTTCCGGCTGACGAGAGGGACGCATATGTCGACGCCGGAGACGGCATTTGAGCGCGGCGCCTGCCGGCGCGATCGACGAGAGGAACGCCGCCAATGACTGGAATTCGGCGCTCTATCTGAAGTTCGAAGCCGAGCGCACGCGCGCCGCCCGCGACCTGCTTGCGCACGTGCCTTATTGCGATACGCGACTGGTGTTCGATCTCGGCTGCGGGCCCGGAAACAGCACCAGGCTTCTCGCGATGAGCTTTCCCGGCGCAGATATCATCGGCATCGACAAGTCCGACAACATGCTGTCGGTCGCTCGCGCCTGCACGCCGACGGCGACGTTTATCAAGGAGGATATCGCGCGCTGGCGGCCTTCGGAGCCGGCCGATCTCATCTTCGCCAATGCGGCGCTGCATTTTCTGCCCGATCATCGCAGGTTTATGACCAGGCTGCTCAGCTATTTGCGTCCCGGCGGGCGTCTCGCCGTGCAAATGCCCAACAATACCCATGAGCTTTCGCATGCGGCGATGCGCATGGTCGCGGCCGACGGGCCGTGGGCGCCGCGTCTGTTGCCGGTCGCCAAGTCGATCATGGTGCTCGGTCCGCTTGAGGAATATTACAATCTCCTCGCGCCGCTCTGCAGCACGATCGATATTTGGCAGACGGTCTATGTCCACCCGCTCGACGGTCCCGACGGCGTTGTCGAATGGTTTGAAGGATCGGGCCTTCGTCCGTTTCTCGATTTGCTCGACCAACATGAGCGCGTTGAATTTCTCGCGCGCTACAGAGAGCGGCTCGCGCAGGCCTATCCGCGTCAGCCGGACGGCAAAGTGCTTCTGCGATACCCGCGCCTGTTCTTTGCGCTGCAGAAATAGGCCTGCGGGTCGACGCTTGGTCGCGATGACCGCGCCCAATCTGACAAACTGTGACATTATGGCAACGGTTTCGCTCGATTTTATATTAGACTACTAACTCTATAGACAAAAAGGTGAGAATTCGCTTTACTGCTTCTTGCGGCGTCAACGGAGAATGGTTCCCAGAGGGTTCAATTCGTCGGCACCAGAGAGAGCTGAAATGTCACTACGAAATCAACAAGATGGCTGAAGTTGCGGCGTTTGTTGTAGCGCTCTCGCAACAGCGCAAGTCGAAAAATCGAGTTGACTAAAACATGAGCTTAACTTCTCGGCTGTGACGGCATATCCGATATGTATCTCGTTTACATATCGATCGGTCGCTTCAAAGCGCGCCAAGCGGAGTTAAGTTAAGCGATACGGGGCAGAGGCGATGTCGAAAAGCAAAAACAAACTGAAGTTCAGATTTGCCGCGTTTGGCGCCGTTGTCGGCGCTGCCCTTAGCGTGCCCGAAATAGCGGGCGCCGAAGACAAAGCGCCCTCCAACGAAGTTCCGGGAAAATTGGGTCAGTCGGATGACGGCGCGAATACAGCCGCGCCGAAAAAAGGGTCCGTGAAGGCGAAGACCGACGGTAAGGGAGTCGGCGCCGCCGGAGCGCCCGCCGCGCCGACGGAGAAGAAGAGCTATTATGTGCCGACGCGCGGCTATCGTCTGGAGCCGCAGCCGGACATTCCGCCCTATGTGCGCAATCTCGCCAAGACCTACAAGGAATTCGAAGGAATCGACTGGCTGAACGTTGGCCTCGATTCGCGGGCTCGCTTCGAGTACCGGCAGAACGACTATCGTCCCTGGACTGACTTGACAATCAATCCGCCGGCGTCGCAGCGAAGGTATTTTCCAAACTCCGTCTGGCTGTCGCGCACCCGCGTCTACCTCGGCGTGCAGGACATTCTGGACCCCTTCCGGGCGGTGGTCGAATTCCAGGACTCGCGCGCCTTCAACAGCATTTATCAATTGCAGGGCCAGGAGATCAATCAGACCGATCTGATCTCGGCCTATGGCGAACTCTTCTTCAAGGACGCGTTCGGCAAGGATGATCGCGGCAATGATCGGCCTTTGACGCTTCGCGCCGGCCGGTTTCACCTCGAACTGCTCGACCGCCGTCTGATCGCCGAGAACGAGTTCCGCAACACCACCAATAATTTTGAAGGTTTCCGCGTCAAAATCGGCAAGAAGGACAATGACTGGGACATCGACAGTTTCCTGATGCGGCCAGTCATTCGCTATCCCTATCAGTTCGATCGACCTGACTGGCAGAACTGGATTTACGGCAGCGTGTTCAGCATTCGCCGCTGGTCGGAATATGCGACGATCCAGCCCTATTTTCTCGGCCGCAAGCAATTTGCTGATCCGCTCAACGTCTCGAACGCGCTGAAGGTTCACCGGGATACTTATGCGCCCGGGCTGCGCTTTTATGGCGTGATCAACGACTTTGATTTTGACTTCGATCTGAATAAGCAGTTTGGCGAGACAGGCGAGTTCCGCCAGCTCGGGGCTGTCCAGAACGCGGTGCAGACGACGGTGCAGCATGACGCCATCGCCTACGGCGTCGACGTGGGCTACACGTTCTCGGACCATCCCTGGAAGCCGCGCGTCAGCGTCGTCTATACTTACGGCTCGGGCAACAAGAGCCCCTATGACAGCGTCAGCCAGAACTTCGACATTTTCTACGGATTCAACCAGCCCTTCTCGCGCAACGACTATATGGCGTGGAACAATACGAAAGCGCCGAAGGTCCGCCTGGAGTTTGCGCCGACGAAAGATCTGAAGGTCGATACGGCGTTCAACGCCTATTGGCTGGCGAGCGCCGCCGGCCCGTGGGAGCGCGCCAATCTCTCCGCGCCGCTGGGCAACAGAGGCACGTTCATGGGCACGGAATATGATCTGCGCATCCGCTACAAGCTCAATCAGTTCATCAATATGACGGCGACCTATGCGCGGTTCTGGCCCGGCTCGTTTACGTCGAGCTTCGCGCAGGCGGTCGCGCTGCAGCCGTTCTTCCCGCAGTCTTTCCCCGGGCAGACGGGAACGACGAACGGCCTCACCGCCAGGCCCACCGACGCCATTTATCTCGAAGTCTCCGCCAACGCCTTTGGCGACGGCAATCCGATCGCGAAACCGCCGGGCTCGGACTTTCTCGCGCTGTTCAAGCCTGAAGGGCCGCCTCCGCCGCCTGCGAAGCCGCCGAGCTGGTCGGACGTTTACGTCGGCCTCAACGGCGGCTCCGCCTGGTCGAGCCCGAGATCGATCGTGCAGCCCTGGCCATTCGGCGCCGCCGTCGCCAGTCCGGACATCGCCGTCGCCGCGACGCCGATCGACCAGACCAACCATCTCGCTGGCTTCATCGGCGGGTTCCAGAGCGGCGTCAATTGGAAATGGGCCGACGCCATCCTGACCGGCGTCGAGGCGGATCTTCATGCCGTCTCCGGCAACACCGACACCAAATGGCAGGCCGCGCTGACCTCGGGCGGCGGCAACAGCTTCGTCACCTATGCGCAGCGCACCGCGACGCTTAATTATCTTGGAACGATCCGCGGCCGGCTAGGCTATCTCGTCACGCCGACGCTCGCCGTCTATGGCACGGGCGGCATGGCCTATGGCGGCGTCACCTCCAACGCCGCGATCCTGACCCGCCGCATCGGCGGAACCAACCAGACGCAGGTCAATCCCGTCTATCAGGACAGTCTCGTCGGCTGGACGGCGGGCGGGGGCGCCGAATGGATGTTTACGCCCGACTGGAGCATTAAAGTTGACTATCTGCGTTACGACCTCGGCGCCGCTCAAGCATCGCCCAGTTTCGCGATCCAGCCGAACGGCTTTTACGCCACCAGCGCTTCAAGCTCGACGCGCTTCAACGGCAACCTGATCCATGCCGGCGTCAACCGCCACTTCGATCTCAGCACCCTCGTTGAAGGAAAGTAGGAATTCCCGTCTTTTCGCCTATTGCAGGCAATAGGGGCATGGCGTTACTTCAGGGGCGGCGGATGACGTCTTTTGGGACTGTGGCCGGCGACGTCCGTACAGCAACGAAACTCCAGTCCGATTCTATTTGGAGACAAGCATGAAAATCTCTGCTCGAAACGTCATCGACGGCACGGTCAAGGAAATCAAGAAAGGCGTCACCACCGCCCATGTGCCGATCGACGTCAGCGGCGCGACCCTCACGGCCGCGATCACCAATGAATCGGTGGATGAATTGGGCCTCAAGATGGGCGACAAAGTGAAAGCCGTGATCAAATCGTCCGACGTCATGGTCGCTGTGATCTGACCTCTCAAGAGCCTCCCGGAAAAACATGGCGGCTCTCTAGAATCGCGACGCATTTGGGCGTGATCGCCCAAATGCAATTTAGATCACGCGATCGACGCTAAAAGCCTGGCGCGCCGCGCCGGCGCCCAATTCGCCCCAGCGCCGGCCGCGGCGACGCCGCACAAAAAGCGGACTGGTCAAAGCGTCTATGTTCCGCCAATATATAGCGAGAAATTCACGCCTAGCCGCCTGCCGGCGTAAGCGGCGCCATTCTTGCGGGCCGATCAATCGTGCAGAGCAGAAGACGGCGGATCGCGTCATCTCTCGGGGCGCATTGGTCGCGGCGGACTAAGACGTCGCGCCGCCACCCTCTCGCAGGCTGCATAGGGGAACGGTGCGATCCGAGGACGCCAAAGGACGCCGCATTGCCGGACTATCTACCCGCCGCCTTTTTCGAATTGTCGCCAGCCGAATGGACGGCGATACTTCTGTCGCTGCGCATCGCGATCGTGGCGACTCTCGTGAGCCTGCCGTTCGGGATCGTCACCGCCTATGCGCTGGCGCGGTGCCAGTTCCCCGGCAAGACGCTGGTCAACGGCGTCGTTCATCTGCCACTGGTGCTGCCGCCGGTCGTCACCGGCTTCGTCCTGCTCATGCTGCTCGGACGCAAGGGCGTTTTCGGCCCCTCTCTCGCAGAGATCGGCATTGTTTTCTCCTTTCGCTGGACCGGCGCGGCGGTCGCCTGCGCCGTCATGGGGTTTCCGTTGATGGTCCGCGCCATGCGACTGTCGTTCGAGGCGATCGATCGGCGTCTGGACATGGCGTCGCAGACGCTCGGGGCGAACCGAATTTGGACCTTTCTTCTGGTCAATCTTCCGCTCGCCGCGCCAGGAATTATCGTTGGAGCGATTCTCGCTTTCGCCAAGGCGCTGGGCGAGTTCGGCGCGACCATCACCTTCGTTTCGAACATTCCCGGCGAAACGCAGACGATCTCGGCAGCGATCTATAGCTACACCCAGGTTCCTGGCGGCGACGAAAGCGCGATGCGTCTGACGATTGTCGCGGTGATCATCGCGTTTTCAGCCCTTACGGCGTCCGAGATCATTCAGTGGCGCGCGCATAAGAGGCTAGGGCGCGCCGAATGATCGAGGTCGACGTTAGACTGAGGCTGGGCTCGTTCTCACTCGAAGTCGCCTTCGCCAATGGCGCAGGCGTAACGGCGCTGTTTGGGCAATCCGGATCCGGAAAATCGCTGACGCTCGGCATCGTCGCCGGACTGATGAAGCCTGACGCAGGATATGTCCGGCTCGACGGCGAAGCTTTGGTCGACGTCGCAAGAAATGTTTTCGTTCCGGTGTCGCGCCGACGCGTCGGCCTCGTCTTCCAGGATTCCAATCTCTTTCCGCATCTCAGCGTGAAGCAGAATCTCCTGTACGGCCGCTGGTTCGCGCCGCGCGGCGAACGTCGGATCGACTTCGACGCCGTCGTCGAAACCCTCGGGATTGGGCAACTTATTTCGCGTTCGCCGACTCGTCTGTCGGGCGGCGAGCGGCAACGCGTGGCGATCGGCCGCGCGTTGCTTTCTTGCCCAAGGCTGCTGCTTCTCGATGAACCGCTGGCGGCGCTCGACATGCAGCGCAAGCTCGAAATCCTGCCGCTGATCGAACGCGTCAGGGACGAGTTTGATGTCCCCATCGTCTATGTCTCCCACGCTGTCGAAGAGGTGGCGCGCCTGGCCTCTCGCGTCGTCGTCATCGATGGCGGACAAGTGAAATTCGTCGGCGATCCCGCCGACGCCTTCAATCGCCTCGCCAATTCTCCGGCAATGAGCCGCTTCGATCGTTCCTCCGTCCTGACAGCCTCGGTCGACGACGCCTCCGCCAAATATGGGCTGACGAAGCTCAGACATCCCTCGGGAATAATCTGGATTGAAGGATCGCCAGGCCAGGCGGGCGGCGCCGCGCGGGTAATTGTGAAAGCGACCGACGTCGTGCTTTCGCTGCTTCCGCCTCAGGAAATCAGCGCCCGGAGCGTTCTTTGGGGCAGGGTGGCGAACATCCAATTCGAAGGCCCGATCGCGACGATCGAGATAGAGCTGAAGGAAGACGGACCGCTTCTGGCCACGATCACAAGAGGCGCCCTCGAAGATCTGTCCTTGAAGGAGGGCTCGCATGTCTACGCCCTGTTCAAGACGGCGGCGCTCGACGAGCGCTCCATTGGCGTCGCCAACGCTTGAGGCGAGTGACGCCGGGCCGTCGGCGCCGGCAGGCCGAAGGCCCGACAGGAATGGCATTGCTTTGCCGGCGAACTGTCGGAATATGGCGCGACGCATCGCACATTGATCGACGCGTCGGTCCGATCACATTCGACCGATGGAAGGGCGGATCAAATTGACCAGCGCAGATGGCGGTCCCTCCGCCTTTTTCAAGGCGACCTCGCATGCGTTCGGAGAAACGATTGACGCCGGCCGGACGCGCCCGGAGCTTGTCGCGCTGCTCTGCGCGCAGGCTTTTGACGGCTTCGCGAAAAATGTCGCGATTCAGTCGGAGGGCGACCCGGTCTTGGCCTGTCATGGCGAATGCGCGGGCTGCTGCCGGTTGCGCGTCGTCGCGACCGCGCCGGAAGTGTTTCTGCTCACGCGCTTCATCTCGGTCAACGCCGCCGCCTTCGCCGAGCGCGGAATCATGCTCCTCAACCGCATCGAGGCCGCTGATCGGGCGCTTGGCGCGCTCACCGAAGAACAGCGCATGGCGGCGCAAGCCGCGTGCCCGTTGATCGAGCGCGAGTTGTGCCTCGCCTATAAGCTGCGTCCGCTTGCGTGCCGCGGCCACGCGGCGTTCGACAAGGGGTCATGTCTCGCCGCTGCGCGAGGCGAAGCGGTTGAAGCGCCGATTTCAACGCCCCATCTGGTCGTCCGCAGCCTCGTCCAGAACGCCTTGATGGCCGCGTTGCGGCGCGCCGGACTGGCTTGGGGACTCTACGAAATCAACAAAGCGCTGAATATCGCGCTCTCGGCGCCTGACGCGCTCGAACAATGGATTTCGGGAGACGATCCCTTGATGTCCGCCCGAATTCCCGACTTCGACCTGATCGAGGCCGGCGCGATTTTTGACGCTGTCGAAGGATAAAGAATTGCATTTGCGGTTGTTTGATCGCGCACGGCATTTCCTGCCGTATTGAGCTGGATGGCGGTCTTCGCGTCGCGCAGGACAGACGCGGCGTTCTCGACGCGCTTGGAAACGCGGGCGGGGTCCCGAGAGCAAGTCGCGTCCCTTTTATGAATTCGGCTTCCTCGACAGCAGCCATAGCGCCGAGAGGAAGAATCCCTTCGCAAGCGGGAGCAAGCACAAGACGAGCGCGACCGTCGTCGGCAGAACGATCAACATTTCGAGCGCATAGGAGTAGCGACCGCTGCTCTCCAATATGAAGAGTAGCGACACGGCGAAAATCGTTACGGCGCCGACCGTCAACCATGCTGGGCCGTCATCCGCATCGAGGCCCGCAAAGCTTTCCCGGCAATGCTCACAAGAATCGTTCGGCTTGAGGTAGCTTGCGAACAGGGCGCCCACGCCGCAGTTCGGGCATTTTCGCGTGAGTCCGCGAAGCAGGGCCGTGACTGATGACGGTTCGCTCTTCATTGACGCCAAACCGAATGATGGCGATCGTCGCGCCATCGCGCACCATCGCGCGCCATCGCGGTCTCGCTTTGATTTAAGGGGATAGTTTCTTATCGCGCCGCAGGCAACCGTCGAATGGCCAAACGGCGGTTCGACAGATAGGCGACGCAGACAAGCGCGGCAATCAGCGCTAAGTTCGTCGCTGCATTTGAGTGGGGCCGGCATTTTCTTGAACGACGTTTCGCGCACGGCTGAGAAAGGTGAGGGGAGCCGCGATGTTTCATCGCGCCTCCTTCGCTTGCCTGCGCGAGGATTAACCGTGGCCTTGCGCGCGTCGCTGGAGCAGGAGCGCGCGCTGCGCCGTCCGTTTCTCTGGCTGGTCGTCGCCGCCGGGGCCGGCGTCGCGCTCTATTTTTCGGCTGAGCGGGAACCCTCGCTGGCGCTTTGCCTCGGCGCGTTCGCAGCCTTCGCGATCCTCGCCGCGCTTACGCGAAGCCATGCGCGCCCGCAGGCGCTGTTTCTGGCGCTTGCTTTCATCGCCGGCGGCTTCGCGTCCGGCGCCTGGCGGACGGCGCGAGTGGCCGCGCCGATCGTTCCGCGAATCGGCATCGGCGAAATGACGGGCTTCGTCGAGGAGGTCGATCTGCGGCGCGCCGGCGCGCGTTTCATCCTGCGCGTCGCCAGCGCCGAAGGCCTTCCCGATGACGTCGTTCCCGCCCGCGTGCGGCTGACCACCCGCGGCGACCCGAATTTTTCCGCCGGCGACTTCATCGCCTTGAAGGCGCGGCTGATGCCGCCGGCGCGGGCGGCGCTGCCGGGCGGCTATGATTTCGCCCGCGACGCGTTTTTCGCGCGCATCGGCGGCGTCGGCAACGCGCTGGGGCGCATCGAAACAATGTCGCCGCCCGATCCGGCGCCGCTGTCGCTGCGTTTTTTCGCGCGTGTCGATCACATGCGCAACGCGCTGGCGATGCGGGTCTATCGAATCATCGAAGGCGACGCCGGCGCGATCGCCGCCGCGATGGTCACGGGCAAGCGCGATCTTTTGTCGGAAGACGCCAAGAATCTCATCCGCCGCGCCGGCATTTTTCACATCATCACCATTTCCGGCGTTCAGATGACGCTCGTCGCCGGCATCTTTTTCGTCGGCTTTCGCCGTCTTCTGGCGATGTCGCAGACCCTCGCGCTCAATTATCCGATCAAGAAATGGGCGGCTGCGCTCGCGATACTGGGGGCCGTTCTTTACGACATCGGCACGGGCTCGCGCGTCGGCACCGAGCGCGCTCTCGTGATGACGCTGATCATGCTTGTCGCGGTTCTGTTCGATCGGCCGTCGCTGTCGATGCGCAATCTGGCGCTTGCCGCGCTCATCATCGTCGCCTTCGAGCCGGAGGCGCTGCTCGGCGCGAGTTTTCAGCTCTCCTTCGCCGCGGTGGCGGCGTTGATCGCCGTCTATGAGTGGCGCGGCGAATATCTCGCCAAGCGCCGGATCGACGATCGCGCGCCGCAGGGGCGATGGGGCGCGATTCGCGAATCCGTCGCCGAGCGCCTGCTGCATGGACCGGGCGCGGCGATTTTCGCGACTCTCTGCGCGACCTCGGCGACCGCTTCATTCATGGCGAATGATTTTCACGAACTCAGCCCCTATGTGCTGATCGGCAATCCGCTGACGCTCGCGATCATCGAATTCTTCGCGGTTCCCTGCGCGCTCCTTGGCGCCGCGCTTTATCCGCTGGGTCTCGACGGATTCGTCTGGCGCTATCTCAAAATGGGCATAGACCTCGTGACCTATCTCGCCGGGCTGATCGCCAGCGCGCCGGGCGCGAGCCTGCCGGTCAAAGCCTTCGCGCCCTGGGCGATCGTTTTTCTCGCGCTCGCGGTGTTGTCGCTCGTCTTGTGGCGAACATGGACGTGGCGCGCGCTCGCGATTCCTCTCGCTTTCATTGGGTTGATGGGCGCGACGGGCGGCGCGCCCTTTGATCTCGCCGTGCCGGCGACCGGAGAATCGGCGGCGCTGCGTTTGCCGTCAGGCCAGCTTGCGCTCATCGGGCGGAAGCCGAACGCGTTCGCCGCCGAACAATGGCTGCGCGCGGACGGCGACGCGCGCCCGTCCGCGGACGCGACGAGCGGCGTCGCCTGCGATGATTTGGGCTGCGTCGCGAAAGCGATCGACGGCCGCTTTGTCGCGCTCGTCGCCGAGCGCGGCGCCCTCTTTGAGGATTGCGGGCGCGCCGCTGTCGTCATTACGCCGCTCTATGCGCCGGCGGGTTGCGCGGCGGCGATCGTGATCGATCGCCGCAAGCTGAGCGAAACGGGCGCCGTGGCGTTGAGGTTTAAGCCGGATGGAGTCGAATGGACGACCGCCCGCGCGATCGACGAGGATCGGCCGTGGTCGCCCGCGCCGCGCGAGCGCCGCAAGCCGACGTTCGCGGCGTCGCTGAGCGATGAAGAGCGCAGCGAGGAAGACGCGCGGGCGATGGAGCCGCTGGAATAGAGACGCGCTCTACGCATTCTCCGTCCGTCATTCCCGGCAGGCCGATGGCCTGACCGGGAATCCAGGGGCAAAGTCATGAATGGTGAAGATGTCCTGGATTCCGATCGCGCGCGTTGCGCGCGTCGGGAATGACGGCCTTCGCCAAAAACGCGCGAAACTAATACTTCCGCAGCAGGCTGACGAGCTTGCCTTGAATCCGAACGCGGTCGGGGCCGAAAATTCGCGTCTCATAGGCGGGGTTCGCCGCCTCCAGCGCGATCGAGGCGCCGCGCTTGCGCAGGCGTTTCAGCGTCGCTTCCTCATCGTCGATCAGCGCCACCACGATATCGCCGGTGTCGGCGTTGTCCTGCTTCTTGATGACGACCGTGTCGCCGTCGAGGATGCCCGCTTCGATCATCGAATCGCCGCGCACTTCGAGCGCGAAATGCTCGCCGCTCATCAGCAGGTCGGGCGGCAGATTGATCGTATGGCTGCGGTTCTGAATAGCGGAGATCGGCGTGCCGGCGGCGATGCGGCCCATCACCGGGATCGCGACCTGCTGATCGCTCTCGTCCTCGAAACGCTCGTTGAGCGGACGCACGCGGCCCAGATTCCCCTCGATGACCGAGGGCGCGAATTTGCCGCCGCGCCCGCCGGCGCTCCGCGGCGTGGCCGATTCGGGCAGGCGCAGCACTTCGAGCGCGCGGGCGCGATTGGGCAGCCGGCGGATGAAGCCGCGCTCCTCAAGCGCGAGAATGAGCCGATGAATGCCGGACTTCGAGCGCAAATCGAGCGCGTCCTTCATCTCGTCGAAGGAGGGCGGCACGCCGGATTCCTTCAGGCGCTCATGGATGAAGCGCAACAGGTCGCTTTGCTTCTTGGTCAACATCGCCGCACCGCCTTGCCAGCCTAATCGCCGATTTTCGCTGAGCCGCAGTTTTTGGCTCGATAACATAAACAAATCATGAACGAACGATATACGTTCTCTCTGCGTTCCGCAAGTGTTATAAATGTTGCGCTGAAATCCAAGCAGTGGTAGTCGGCGGACATGTCCATGGAAGCAAATAGCGACCGACCGCGAACACGTCCCGGCAACGGGGCGTGGGGGAGTCCGGCTGTCCGTTCCGCACTTGGAATGCCTGAAATCTCCGGTTCGAATCCGACTTCCGATATCAATCGACAGCAACGCTAAACGATCCGAGATCGTTTAGCGGTAGGACGGCGCGCTCTGGACGCGCAAACCCTGGTTCGAATCCAGGTCTCGGAACCATCACTCCCGCTTGGTGCAACGGTAGCACGCGAGGTTTTGGTCCTTGAGATCGCGGTTCGAATCCGTGAGCGGGAGCCATTTATCTTCCAATAAGCCGCGATCATCTAGATCGCGCGCTCGCGCGCCGCGATGACGTCGCTGTCGTCGACAGGGGATCATCGCACCCTATGTTCGCGCTTTGGTTAAGCGATCATGGCCGACCGCAGCGGCGATCTATGTTCGCTCGGCGTCGCGCGTGCTAGACGGTCCGACCCTTAAGAAATCGAGGAATTCGCGGCGCTCATGTCACAGGTCGTCACCCGCTTCGCTCCGTCGCCCACCGGCTTTCTGCATATCGGCGGCGCGCGCACGGCGCTGTTCAACTGGCTCTACGCCAAAAAGCACGGCGGACGGATGATGCTGCGCATCGAAGACACCGACCGCGAGCGCTCCACGAAGGCGGCGATCGAGGCCATCATCGACGGGCTCAAATGGCTCGGCCTCGATTGGGACGGCGACATCGTCTACCAGTCCTCGCGCGCCGCGCGCCATGCGGAAATCGCGCAGGCGCTGCTGGCGCAGGGCAGGGCCTATCGCTGCTACGCCACGGCGCAGGAACTCGAGGAGATGCGCGAGAAGGCCAAGGCGGAAAAGCGTCCCTGGCGTTACGACGGCCGCTGGCGCGACCGCGACCCATCCGAGGCGCCCGCCGGCGCGCCCTATGCCGTGCGCATCAAGGCGCCCCAGGAGGGCGAGACGATCGTCGACGACGTCGTGCAGGGGCGCGTCGTCTTCCAGAACAAGGACCTCGACGATTTCATTCTGCTGCGCTCCGATGGCGCGCCGACCTACATGCTGGCGGTCGTCGTCGACGATCACGACATGGGCGTCACTCAGATCATTCGCGGCGACGACCATCTCACCAATGCGGCGCGGCAGACGCATATCTATGAAGCGATGGGCTGGACGGCGCCGGTCTTCGCCCATATTCCGCTGATCCACGGGCCGGACGGCGCCAAGCTTTCAAAACGCCACGGCGCGCTCGGCGTCGACGCCTATCGCGCCATGGGCTATCTGCCGGCGGCGCTGCGCAACTATCTCGTGCGCCTTGGCTGGTCGCAGGGCGACAAGGAGTTTTTCACGACGCGGGAGATGATCGACTCCTTCGATCTTGCGCAGGTGCATCGCTCTCCGGCGCGCTTCGATTTCGCCAAGCTCGAAAATATGAACGGCCATTATCTGCGCGACAGCGATGACGACGAATTGTTCGATTTGCTCGTCGCGACGCTGCCCTATCTCGACGGCGGCGACGCGATCGCGCGGCAGCTCGACGACAGGAAGCGCGCGCAGTTGCGCGCCGCGCTGCCGGGCCTCAAGGCGCGCGCCAAAACCTTGAACGAACTTCTCGAGGGCGCCGGCTTTCTCTTCGCGCATCGGCCGCTGCCGCTCGACGCCAAGGCCGCGCAGCTGCTCTCGACGCAGGCGCGTGCGCGACTTGCGACGCTTGCCGACAAGCTGGCGCCCCTGCCAGACTGGACGGCCGCAACCACCGAAGGCGTCGTGCGCGATCTCGCGACAGCGCTCGGCGTCAAGCTCGGCGATCTCGCCCAGCCATTGCGCGCTGCGCTTACAGGACGCTCGACGTCGCCGGGGATTTTCGAGGTGCTCGAAATCCTCGGGCGCGAGGAAAGTCTGGCGAGAATTTCCGACCAGGCCGCCATCGGGTAGCGTTTAAACCGACATCGCTGACGAGAATTGTGGCGCCGCGCCGATTTGCGCGCCATCGGAAGATAAGCCTGCGACGCGCGACGCGCGCGAAGCTTTGGCGCGCTTGACAGGCCTTCCGGTTGCTATAGCTTTTTGCGCTGCACAAATGATCCGAATGCGCATCGGCGTGCGAGGGAAGCGACGACATCGCGAATGCGACGCATTTCATGCATATCGTTCGCCGGGCGTCGCGCCGCGAACCGGCTCGTCGCGGGGCGGGGCGTTTGAGAGGGAGCGGGCATGCCGGAGAAGAACGGTATCTTTACGATCGGCGACACATCGGTTGACTTGCCGGTAAAGGACGGAACGCTGGGGCCATCGGTTGCGGATATCCGCAATCTTTACGCCGAGACCGGCATGTTCACCTTCGATCCCGGCTTCACGTCGACCGCGTCATGTGAATCGAAAATCACCTTCATTGATGGCGAAGACGGCATTCTGCTTTATCGTGGCTATCCGATCGAACAGCTTGCCGAACATGGCGACTTTCTCGAAACCTGCTACCTGCTGCTCTATGGCGAATTGCCGTCGGCCGCCGAAAAGGCGAATTTCGACTATCGGATCACGCGCCACACGATGGTGCATGAGCAGATGGCCCGCTTCTTCCAGGGGTTCCGCCGCGACGCGCATCCGATGGCGGTGATGGTCGCCTCGGTCGGCGCGCTTTCGGCCTTCTATCACGACTCCACCAATATCGCCGATCCGACCCAGCGCATGGTGGCGTCGACGCGCATGATCGCGAAAATCCCGACGCTCGCGGCGATGGCCTATAAATATTCGATCGGCCAGCCTTTCGTTTATCCCAAGAATGATCTCGACTACACGTCGAACTTCCTGCGCATGTGCTTCGCCGTTCCCTGCGAGGAATATAAGGTCAACCCCGTGCTGTCGCGCGCGCTCGACCGGATTTTCATCCTGCACGCCGACCATGAACAGAACGCCTCGACCTCTACCGTTCGACTGTCCGGCTCCTCGGGCGCCAATCCCTTCGCCTGCATCGCGGCCGGCATCGCCTCGCTGTGGGGGCCGGCGCATGGCGGCGCCAATGAAGCGGTGCTGAAAATGCTCGCCGAAATCGGCACGCCGGACCGCATCCCTCAGTTCATCGCCCGCGCCAAGGACAAGAACGATCCGTTTCGCCTGATGGGCTTCGGCCATCGCGTTTACAAGAATTACGATCCGCGCGCGAAAATCATGCAGCGCACGACGCGGGAAGTGTTGAACGAACTTGGCGTCAAGGACGATCTGCTCGACGTCGCGCTGGAGCTCGAGCGTATCGCGCTGCACGACGAGTATTTCATCGAGAAGAAGCTCTATCCCAACATCGACTTCTATTCCGGCATCACGATCAAGGCGATGAACTTCCCGACGGCGATGTTCACCGTGCTGTTCGCTGTCGCGCGCACGGTCGGCTGGATCGCGCAGTGGAAGGAAATGATCGAGGATCAGGGCTCGCGCATCGGCCGTCCGCGCCAGCTCTATACGGGCGAGAAGCAGCGCGATTACATCCCCATGTCGAAGCGGTGACGATCGATCCGGCGCGCCTTGAGAAATTCCCTCAGTCCCTTCTCGCCGCGCGGCGTCGTCCAATAATGATTGAGGGCGAAAAGCGGCCGCAGGAGCGGCGCAATAAAACGCATGCCCGGTCGGTCGATTTTCACCTCGAACAGAAGCGCGACATGCACATCGTCGCCGCGCTGCGTTAGCGTCGCGCGCCAGGCGCCGTCGAGATCGCCGCAGGTGCGCACCGCCACCGCGCGCGGCGGGTCGAGTTCGGTCGCCTCGATGATAAAACTGAGCGTGAAGGGCAGGAAGCCGCGCACCTTGGCCCGCAGCCTCGCGCCGACCTCAGGCCCGTCGCCCGGCGTCAGACGCTCGGCTTCGAGATAGACGCCCTTCCACCATTGCGGCAGGAGTTCGCCGCGCGCCAGCACGTCATAGACGTCTCCAACGCTGGCGCCTGGAATGTGCCAGCTCTCGTCAAATTTGAAAACATGCGCCGACATCGTCGCCCCCAAGTGTGAGACCCAAAGGCATAATGCGTCAAACGACGGTTTGGATGCGCCCTGTTCAATTCCGGCGCCTTTGGATTACATGTGGCGTCCCCCATATCCTTGAGGACGATCGACGGGAGCGCCCTTGTCGCAATTTTCCGAACTGCTGTTCGAAAGCCGCGTCGCCGCCGAAAGCGTCGCCGACTTTCTCGCGGGGGGCCATTTGCGCCTCGGCGTCACCGGCCTGTCGCGCTCCGGCAAGACTGTCTTCATCACCGCGCTTGTGCATCATCTGACGCGCGCGCTCGCGGCGCGCGGCGACAAGGGCGTCGACGGCAAGACTCAGCTTCCGGTGTTTCGACCCTTCGCCGAAGGCCGCATCGTTTCGGCGCATCTCGACCCCCAGCCGGATTACAGCGTGCCGCGCTTCGCTTACGAAGAACATCTCGCGGCGCTCGCCGGCGCGGATCGGCGTTGGCCGCAGTCGACGCGCCGCATTTCCGAATTGCGGGTCACGCTCGAATTTCGCTCGAAAGGGTGGTCGCTGCGCAAGGGCTTTAGCAAGGGGCCGGCGCGACTCGATATCGATATTGTCGACTACCCCGGCGAATGGCTGCTCGACCTGCCGCTCCTTGGCAAATCCTATGCGCAGTGGTCCAGGGAGGCGCTTGAGGCGGCGAGCGTTTCGGCGCGCGCCGAGATCGCGAGCGAGTGGCGCGGCGTGACGGCGCAGACCGACTTCAAGGCGCGCTACGACGAGGAAACCGCGCAGAAGCTGGCGCGGACCTTCACCCAATATCTGCGTCTCGCCCGCTCCGACCGCTTCGCGCTGTCGAGCCTGCCGCCGGGACGATTTCTGATGCCCGGCGATCTTGAAGGCTCGCCGGCGCTCACCTTTGCGCCGCTGCCCGTCGCGGAAAGCGAGGAGCTTCCCTATCGCAGCCTCGGGCGCGAAATGGAGCGGCGATACGAAGCCTACAAGTCGCGGATCGTGCGGCCGTTCTTTCGGGATCATTTCGCGCGGCTCGATCGTCAGATCGTTCTCGTCGACGCGCTTGCGGCGCTGAATTCCGGTCCCGAGGCGGTGCGCGATCTCGAAACCGCGCTGACCGGCGTCCTCATGGCGTTTCGCGCCGGACGCGCCAATCTGTTCTCGACGATCTTTCGGCCGAAAATCGACCGCATTCTCTTCGCCGCGACAAAGGCCGACCATCTGCATCACACGAGCCACGACCGCCTCGAGGCGATCCTGCGTCATCTGACCGCCCGCGCCATCGAACGCGCCGAGGGAGTCGGCGCCAAGATCGACGTGATTGCGCTTGCCGCCGTGCGCGCGACGCGCGAAGCGATGGTTCGGCATGAGGGCGAAAGGCTATCCGCCATCGTCGGCGTCCCGGCGGCGGGCGAATACATTGGCGACGAAGTGTTTGACGGCGTCGCCGAAGGCGCGATTTTTCCTGGCGAGCTGCCGGCCGATCCGCGCGACGTGTTTCGCGGCGAAGCGCTGGCCGTTTCCGACGAAGAGGCCGAATTCCGCTTTCTCAAATTCAGGCCGCCGGTCGCGGCGCTTGGCGCCGACCGGAAGCCCCTGCCTTTGCCGCATATCAGGCTTGATCGGGCGATGGAGTTCCTGTTTGGCGACCGATTGAGCTGAGTCGCGCTGTCGCCGCCGAAGTCCGCGCTACCTATTGACGGCAAGCCGTTCAACAGGAATTGCGGGAGCTTCATATGGAAGGCCATGTCTATAAAATCGTCGAACTCGTCGGCGCGTCGCCCGACAGCGTCGAGGACGCAGTCGCCGCGGCGCTGAAGCGCGCCGGCGAAACCCTGCGTCACCTGCGATGGTTCGAAGTCGTGCAGATCCGCGGCAACATCAACAAGGGCGTGGTCGCCGATTATCAGGTGGTGCTGAAGGTCGGCTTTACCCTCGATCGCGACGATGAAGGAATGAAGTGAGGCGACGTTTCTTGCTCCACCCTCCCCCTGAGGGGGAGGGTCGGCGCGACGCGCCGGGGTGGGGTGGAGCAACGACGCAAATCATTGTCGTTAGTCGCGCGTTCCGCGCCCGAGGGATTCATCCGCGCTGTCACCCCTCCCCGCATTGCTTCGCAATGCGACCCTCCCCCTTGAGGGGAGGGTGGGATTGCTCAGCGTCAATACTCCCGCCGCCTTTCGGCGCGGGTTGGAGAAGGGCGGTCCGGGACGCCTCGGCCCCGTTACTCGGCCGAGTGCGTGAAGAGCGAATTGCGGTCGGGGCGATTGAGACAATCCCGGACACGGTCTTTCTCCACGACGCACCTTTTCCGACAGCCGCTACGTCCCCGGATGGCGGACGCCGTTTTGCCGGACACGGCGCCAGACGGCGCCGCTTCTTTCCCATGCCGCTCGCGCGACATGGGCGCGTCGCAAGAGCCTCATATGCGCCGCCTTGCGCCGCGGGACGTTTCCCTTTTCGGTAGTCGTTCCCAGCGTGCGGCCCTGACTTCTCCGACCCAGCCTTTTCGCGCGCGAGGTTTCCCTCACGCGCCCGCCACGCATCTGGCGGCGGCCCGGCCAGCGGCGCGAGACCCGACGCAAGGTCGCGGATCGCCGCCTTGCGCTTAACCGTCCCCGCCCGCGCCGCCGATCCGTGACGACGCCCCTTTCAGTTGGCGAGGCGGGCTGCAGTATGGGGAAGGTTTTGGGAGTGGGGATAAGTTTTCTTGATTAGGCGCATCCTCTCCACGTCATGCCCGCGCTTGTCGCGGGCTTCCACGCGGCGCCGTAACGCGCGTCTTGCAAGCATTGCGAAACAGCCCGGCGTAGATGGCCGGGACATAGGCAAGCGAAGCGACGCCGTGTTTGGCGGCCTTGTCCGGCCATAATCTCGCGGCTACGATCGCCGTCTCGAAAGGCGCATGAAGGAGGTCGCAGCCGACCTCGCCTTCGAGGAGGCGGCGAGGCTGTACGATGTATTCAGCGCCTGCAGCGCGCGGAACTTCTCGCCGAGGCGCGACCGATTCTGCATCTCTCCTTCTCCCGCGAAGCGGGGAGTTGGGGAAGGGGTTTCCCGACACGCGTGCGAAAGCCGACCGGTGCCGACAAGGGTCCGCATAATTTGGACGGCAGCGAAGCGCGGCCTTTGGGGCGCGCGCCGCTCCCCGCGTCCGGGTGGGGCGCTCGTGCGCACGGTGAAGGGCAAGCCGAAGTGAGAAAATTGATCTACCGCTAATTGGACATCCCAATCGACGGACTTTCAAAATTGGTGCAGAAGCTCAAAATCAACGTGAACATCGATAATATTGCGGAGCTTGCGCACATAGGCGTTCGTCGCGCAGCAGTCTTTATGGGTTTAGGTTTGAACGCTGCTAAGCGCGGTGATTTTAATGACTACGAGTTGCATAAGTTACCAATTGTACCCGGGCAAACCGGTATGCCGATCGACTTCCTCCCCTCGAACTTGCCAGAAGAGGCCGTTCGGGACTTCAAGGAACATTTTGCTACGTGGATTATTGGATGTGGATTACGCGAGTTACTCGAACATTACGCGTTGTTTCTCGATCGCGTTCACGAGAGCTGTCTTATTGTTGCGTGCAAAAATAAAAGTCTCGAGATTAAAAACCCTCAAAAGGCTCAAAAGGAATTTGAGAAAAATCTAGGCATCCCCGGCAAACTCGACACGCTTCTAAAGCGATTCAGAATCGCACCAGACGACGCAGACAGCATCAAAAGCTTGTACTCAGCGCGCAACGCGCTGACTCACGATTTGGGGATAATCAAACCCGAGCGATGCTGGCCTGGGAATTTATTTCATATCACTTGGAAGACTTTTGATATTTTTGCTCAAGGGGAAGAAACGGGAACCATCCATACGATTCCTAAGCTTATTGGACAGAAAACCTTGGAGCCGATGGTTATTTGTGGCAAGGCGATGATGCGCGAGCGAGTATTCTCCATTGGTTCGAATATGGCATTCTCGCAGCAGGACCTTTGGGAGATCTGTTTGTTTTTTAGTTTGTTCGTGATCCCTTCCACTAGGAATGGGTTCGTAGAGTTCTTGAAGGCAGAGGACGTCCCTATAAATATCATTGATCCTCGTGTGGAGGCATGATCCCGCTCGGCGAAACGAGTTAGAGGCATGATTTCACCAACAAATTGTTATTGAGACGAAAAACGGAACTGTGATGAGGAAGTTACGAAAATCTCGCACTCAAATCTTGCGCCGACGCAGGGAAAAAAAGCTTGAGAGTTTTCAGGCGAAGGGCTCGCTCAAGGCGCTTCTCGGCGCCGCGCCGCTCAAAGGCGTTGACGTCGATCGCCAGCGCGATCTCGGCCGCGTAATCGAATTGTGAGAGCTTGGGCCGACCCCAACTCCCCGGTTCACAAATCGTTCGTCATCGATTAGGGTCCGCGCCCAAGTCCGCTTCCCGGCCGGGGAGCGGGTTTTTCGCATTTTTCGCGCTAACTAAGCCGCGCGGCCAAGTCGCGGCGGAAAGCGCCTTGCAAGGAACCACATGGCCAAGGAAGAACTGCTCGAATTCCCCGGTGTCGTCACCGAACTGCTGCCGAGCGCGATGTTTCGCGTCAAGCTCGAAAACGACCATGAAATCATCGCCCACACCGCCGGCAAGATGCGCAAGAACCGCATCCGCGTGCTGACTGGCGACAAGGTGCTCGTCGAAATGACCCCCTATGATTTGACCAAAGGCCGTATAACATATCGATTCAGGTAATTTCCTTCTGACGGAGCGACCGTCTTGACAGCCCATCCTTCAATCGCACGTCCCAAGCTCATTCTCGCCACCGCCTCGCCGCGCCGTCTGGCGCTGCTGCAGCAGGCGGGGCTCGACGCTGACGCGCTGCTGCCCGCCGACATCGACGAGACGCCGCACCGTGGAGAATCGCCGCGCGCCTATGCGATCCGAATCGCCAGCGAGAAGGCCGCCGCCGCCGCCAAGCTCAGGGCGACGCGGCCCGAGCTGAAAGATTCATTCCTCATCGCCGCCGACACGGTCGTCGCCGTCGGCCGGCGCATCCTGCCCAAGGCCGAGACGCGGGAGGAGGCCGAGGAGTGCCTGCAGCTGCTGTCTGGACGCCAACACCGGGTCTATTCGGCGGTGAGCCTGATCACCCCGCGCGGCTACGAGCGCAAGCGGCTTGCCGAGGCGCGGCTGCGTTTCAAGCGTCTCGGCTCCACCGAGATCGAAGCCTATCTTTCGACCGGCGAATGGCGCGGCAAGGCCGGCGCTTATGCGATCCAGGGGCGCGCCGGCGTGTTTTTGGTGAAAATCGTCGGGTCGTATACGGCGGTCGTCGGCCTGCCGCTCCACGAGACCCTGTCGCTGCTGGCGGGGGAGGGATATCCCGTGCTCGCGCCGTGGTTTGCGATGGCGTAAGCCTCAAGCCCCGACATAGCGCCGCGAGAATCGCGCCCCCAGCCGGGTGAGAATTTCATAGCCGATCGTCCCGGCGCGCGACGCCGCTTCCTCGACGCAGATGTCGTCGCCGATGAGTTCGACCCATTCGCCGCGCCGCGCGGCGTCTTGCGGCGCCTTTGAGACGTCGAGCACGACATAATCCATCGAGACGCGGCCGATGAAGGGGCAGCGGACGCCCCCGACCAGCGCTTCGCCCGCCGGCTTGCCGTCGCTGCCGGTGGCGCCGACCGGCACGCCGTCCGCATAGCCGACGCCGATCGTGGCGATGCGCGTGCGCTTTTGCGCCGCCCAGACCGCGTCATAGCCGACGCTGATCCCCGGCTCGATGTCGCGCACCGAGAGGATGCGCGCCGTCAGCCGGGCGACCGGACGCACCGGACATTCGGCATAGGGCGTCGGATTGCCGCCATAGAGCGCGTAGCCGGGCCGAATGAGATCGAAATGCGGGCGCTGCGGCAGGAAGACGGCCGACGAATTCGACATTGACGCCGGAATGTCGGCGAATCGGGCGCGGGCGTCGAGGAAGTCCTCGATCTGCCGTGCGTTGCGCGCCGCGTCGCGCATCTGCGAACTGACGAAATGGCTCATCACCAGGGTCGGCGTGAGCTTCCGCGCGCGCTCGGCCGCCTCGGCCGCCTCGTCGATCGGAACGCCGAAGCGATTCATGCCCGTGTCGAAATGAATGGCGGCTCGGGGTTTGTGGCTGGTCGCCGCCCATTCCTCGATCTCGCCGAGCGAGCCCAGGGCGGGAATGAGATCGGCGGCCACGAGGCGTCGCGCCGCGCCGGGCACGAGGCCGTCCAGCACATAGATCGTCGTGTCGGGCGCAACCGCCCGCGCCGCTTCGCCTTCCACCACATTGGCGACGAAAAAAGTTCGGCAGCCGGCCGAGCGTAGCGCTCGCATGACCGGCGCGAGCCCCAGCCCATAGGCGTCGGCCTTCACCACCGCGCCGCATTCCGCGCCGCAAGCGAGCCGGGCCATCGTCCGCCAATTGTCGGCGAGGGCGGCGAGGTCGACGGTCAGAACGCCGGTTTCCGCCGGGTCCGAGGGCTCGGTCCGGGGCCGCAGTCGCGCAGCGGGTTCGATGATTCCCATCTCGACGCCATTTTAGGCCGCAAAAGGCGGCGTCCAGATGGCGGCGGCGCTTTGCCCTCAAATTTGCAGCAGGCGCTCGAATTTGGCCCGCACGTCAGGAGGAAAGCGCCGCGCGCGGCCGGCTTCGACGCAGACGACCGTGACTTTGGCGCTCACCAGCAGCTCCTCCTGCCGCAAAACCCGCTGTTCGAGCGACAGCGAAGCGCCGCCGAGGCGGAGAGCCTCGGTCTCCACGGTCAGTTCGTCGTCCATCGTCGCCGGCCTGCGAAAGTCGATGTCCATCGACCGGACGACGAAGAAAATCGGCGCGCCGGCCGCGCCGTCGAGCAGCGCCCGCTGATCGAGGCCGAGCGCGCGCAGCATTTCCGTGCGCGCCCGCTCCATGAAGCGAAGATAGGAGGCGTGATAGACGAGGCCCGAAAAATCAGTGTCCTCATAATAGACGCGGATGGTAGTCCGGTGCGGAATGGAAACATTCGTCATCAGGGCTCGATAAGGCTGCTCACGGCGCCGCGCTTGGCGATCGCCCGCTTTTCTATGGGATTTAGCGAGGAGAGGCTACGGATCGCCGTCAGTCCTTGATCCCAGGCACGAAAGTCGCATCATGGGGCTACGACGCGCCATCGACGAGAAAGCGAGAGGCGCCGGCAAGACGATGAAACAAACAATATCGGAGGAGCTCCCACATGTCTTTCCAGATTGGCGACACCGCGCCGGATTTTGAAGCCGACACCACGCAGGGACCGATCAAATTCCACGATTGGATCGGCGATTCCTGGTGCATTCTGTTCTCGCACCCCAAGGACTTCACGCCGGTCTGCACGACCGAACTCGGCTATATGGCCAAGCTCGAACCGGAATTTAAGCGGCGCAACGTCAAGGTCATCGGCCTCAGCGTCGACCCGGTCGACAATCACGCGAAATGGGCGGTCGATATTGCCGAAACGCAGGGCGCGACCCCGCATTATCCCATGATCGGCGACACCAATCTCAGCATATCAAAGCTTTACGGCATGCTGCCGGCGGCCGCCTCGGGCGACGCGAGCAACAGGACGCCGGCGGATAATCAGACGGTGCGCAACGTCTTCGTCATCGGGCCCGACAAGAAGATCAAGCTCATCATCGTCTATCCGATGACCACGGGCCGCAACTTCGACGAAGTGCTCCGCGTCATCGACTCGCTGCAACTGACCGCCAAACACAGAGTGGCGACGCCGGTGAACTGGCGGCCGGGCGACGACGTGATCATCGCCGGTTCGGTCTCCGACGAAGACGCGAAGAAAATCTACCCGGACGGCTGGAACGCCCCGCGGCCCTATCTTCGCATCGTGCCCCAGCCGAAGTGATCCTGGCGAGGACGCTCGCTGATTATCGCGAGTCACTCCTCGCCTTCTTCAAACAAGCCGAACTGCCCTTGAGGCCGCGCCGGCTCAGCGAGGCCGAGGTGGCGGAAGGCGTGCGGCGTCAGTAGACGCCCGCGCGGCGTGCGTTGCAGAAATCCCTGCTGCAACAGAAACGGCTCGATAATGTCCTCGATCGCGTCGCGCGGCTCGGAGAGCGCCGCGGCGATCGTCTCGATGCCGACCGGCCCGCCGCCGAAATTGACGGCGACGAGAGTGAGGTAACGCCGGTCCATGATGTCGAGACCGATCGTATCGACCTCCAGCAGCGACAGCGCGCGGTCGGCGAGTTTGCGCGTGATCGCGCTGGCGCCGTCAACGATGGCGAAGTCGCGCACGCGCCGCAGCAGACGCCCGGCGATGCGCGGCGTGCCGCGCGAGCGCCGGGCGATTTCCGTCGCTCCGGCGTCCTCCATGCCGACGCCGAGCACGCGCGCGCCGCGCTTGACGATCAGCTCCAGTTCTTCCGGCGTATAGAAATTGAGCCGTATCGGAATGCCGAAGCGGTCGCGCAGCGGCGTCGTCAGGAGGCCGGCGCGCGTCGTCGCGCCGACCAGGGTGAATTTCGCAAGGTCGATCTTCACCGAGCGCGCCGCTGGCCCCTCTCCGATAATGAGGTCGAGCTGGAAATCCTCCATCGCCGGATAAAGGATTTCCTCCACCGCAGGATTGAGCCGGTGGATTTCGTCGATGAACAGCACGTCGCGCGGTTCGAGATTGGTGAGCTGCGCCGCAAGGTCGCCGGCCTTGGCGATGACCGGGCCTGAGGTCGAACGGAAATTGACGCCAAGCTCGCGCGCGACGATCTGGGCCAGCGTGGTCTTGCCAAGCCCCGGCGGGCCGACGAGCAGCACATGGTCGAGCGCCTCGCCGCGCGTCTTCGCCGCCCCGATGAACACCTTGAGGTTGGCGCGCGCCGCCTCCTGGCCGGTGAAATCGGCAAGCGACAGCGGACGAAGAGACGCGTCGGCGTCGTCGTCGCGCCGCTCGGGGCTTAAAAGGCGCGCGGGCGTGGTCAAATTGGCGGCTCCCATGCGCTGGCGCAGGCGCTATGCTAAGATGCGGCAAACGGAGCCGCGCCGTGAATCGTCCGTCCTCGCAATATGAGTATATGTCCCTCGACGATTTCGAGGAACTTCTCCCCGACAAGCCCGCCGACGAGAAATGGGAGCTGATCGGCGGCCGCGTCGTGCGCATGATGGTTGGGGCAAGATGGGAGCACAACTACATCATCCAGAATTTGGCGAACGGCATCCGCGAGCGCTTGCGTGCGTCGGGTTCGCCCTGCCGGACCTTGGTTGAGTCGTTTCGGTTGCGTAGCCGCCCGACAGAGTCTTCAACGCTGCCGGACGTGATCGTCCATTGTAGCGCGCTTGAGCCAGGAGCCGCGTATCTGTCCGATCCGACGGTGCTCATCGAAGTGATGTCGGAAGGGAGCAAAGCGCGAGACCGATTCGAGAAATGGGCGGTCTATCAACTGCTGCCGAGCCTGAAGCATTATGTGCTGGTTGAGCGCGATCGCGCCCATATCGAGACTTTCGACCGTGTCGCAGATGAGTGGGGGGGCGTGCGGATCTTTGATGGGCTCGCCGCGACATTGGAATTGCCAGCGATCGGGGTTGGCGTTCCGCTCGCCGAGATTTATCGCGACGTGATCGCCGAGTAGTCGCCGCGCGCTCAGCGCGCGAGTTCGCGCAGCCCTTGCCGAATCAGCGCGCCGGCCTCGGCGGCTTCGCCGAGCTGCTTTAAACTCTCGGCGACCGCCGCCGCCGCCTGCGGGCGGCCATAGCCGAGATTGACCAGCGCCGAAATCGCGTCGCGCGCCGCCGACGGCGCGCCTTCGTTCTCCTCGCCCGAGAGCCGCGCCAGGGCAGGGTCGACGGCGCCGAAAGCCGGCGCCTTGTCCTTCAGCTCGGCGACGATGCGCGCGGCGAGCTTCGGCCCGACGCCCGGCGCGCGGGAGACGCTCGCCTTATCCTGCAGGGCGATCGCCGAGGCGAGATCATTCGCGGAAAGAATCGACAGGATCGCCAGCGCCACTTTGGCGCCGACGCCCTGCACGCTCTGCAACAGCCGGAACCAGTCGCGCTCCGCCTCGCTCGTAAAGCCGAAAAGGCGAATCGAATCCTCGCGCACCTGCGTCTCGATCGCGAGCGCGGCGGCTTCCCCCGCGCGCGGCAGTTTTTGCAGCGTGCGCGTCGAGCAATGTACGACATAGCCGACGCCGTTCACGTCGAGGATGACGAAGTCCTCGCCGTAGCTGTCGATAAGGCCCTTGAGCTTGCCGATCATGGCGCGCAGCGCGCGAAGACCGCGCTCCTGGTTCCGTCGGCCCAGAGAATCTGCAGGCCGGCGGCGTCGACGAAAAGGGTGAAGGCTTCCTTGCGAGGCTTGGCCGATTCTTCGCCGACGCAGGATTTGGCGCTCGCCTTGTAGACGGCGCGGCCGCCCTTGTTTTCGGTCTGGTCGTAGTCGACGCCCTTACAGCTGAAGGTCGGCAGAATCGCCTCGCTTTCAGTCAGCGTGACGAAATAATCCTTCGCCTTGCAGCCGGCGCCGTCGAGCGCATAGCGCCCGGCCGGCGAATCCTTGCCGACCGAGGCGGCGAGGGCTGGCGCCGACGCCAAAGCGAAAAAGCAGAAGAGATGGCCTCTCATCCAATCTTCTCCTTGAGCGTCCGCATGCCGCGGTGTTGCGCGTGGCAGATGGCGACCGCCAGCGCGTCGGCGGCGTCGGCGCTGGTCGCGGCGCTCAAAGGCAACAGCACGCGCACCATCATCTGCACCTGCGCCTTGTCGGCATGGCCGGCGCCGACCACGGTTTTCTTGACGAGATTCGCGGCATATTCGGCGATCACGAGGCCGGCGAGGGCAGGGGCGGTGAGCGCGACGCCGCGCGCCTGTCCGAGTTTGAGCGCCGACTGCGGATCGCGATTGACGAAGGTCTCTTCGATCGCCGCTTCCTGCGGCGCATGGTCGGCGATGACGCCCATCAACCCGTCGTGCAATTGCCGCAGCCGCTCGCCCATGTTGAGGCTCGCGTCCGAGCGCACCCGCCCGCAGGCGATGAAGGACAGCCGCGAACCCTGCGCCGCGATGACTCCCCAGCCGGTGTTGCGCAGGCCGGGATCGATGCCGAGGATGCGAATCGGGGCAGGGATCATGGGGCCAGCGTAGGCGGAAAGGGGCGCTTGGGCGAGCCTCAGGGCGGTCGCGTCTCCGGCGGCTCGCGCGTCTTGCCATCCAGCAGACAGCTGACCGTTACGTCGCCCATGACATTGATGGCCGTCCGGCAGCGGTCCAGGAACCAGTCGACGGTGAAAAGCATGGCGATATAGTCGGTGGGCAGCGCCACCGCCTTGAACACCATGGTCATCGTCACCAAACCCGCTTCCGGAATGCCGGCCGCGCCGACGGATGCGATGACCGACGTCACCACGACGATGAACTGCTGCCCGAGCGTCAAATGCATGCCGAGCAGTTGCGCGACGAACAGGGCCGACATGGCTTCATAAAGCGCCGTGCCGTCATTATTGAAATTTGCGCCCACGAGCGCGCCCATGCTGGCGGACTCTTCGCGCAATCCGACATTTTCGCGCAGCCGCGCATAGGTCACCGGCATGGTGGCGGTGGAGCTGCCGGTCGAAAACGCCATCACCAGCGCATCGCGCACGCCGCGCAGCACATAGAGCGGCGCCGCCCAGGAACCGAGACCTATGCGAATGAGATAGTAGCCGGCTTGCAGCGTCAGCGCCGCGAGCACCGCGACGACGAAGCCGCCGAGCGCGAGAAAATCGCCAAAGCCCTTCACCCCGATGATGCTGGCGACGATGCCGAACACCGCCAACGGCACGAGGTCAATGATCCAGTGCAGGATGGCGATCAGGCTCTCCAGCGCCACGTGAACGAGGTCTTCGACGGTGCGCACCTCGTGATGCCGCAGGCTTCTCATGGCGACGCCGAGCGCCACCGCGATGAAGATGACCCCCATGACCGCGCCATTGTCGGAAAATGGCCCGGCGATGCTCTTGGGGACATTGTCCAGGAAAAGCGCGAGAGGATCAGCGCCGGCGGCGGCTTTGGCGGGCGCATGCGCCGGCGCCGGGCTCGACCAGGAACCGGGCTGAAGCACATTGGCGACAAGGAGGCCGATGCCGATCGCGACCAGCGTGTTCGTCAACAGCAGCGCAACCAGCCGCAGCGCCTTCCGCCCGCCAAGATGGGCGCGCATCAGCGCCTGCACGATCGCCAGCAGGATCAGCGGGGGGGCAAGCGCGCCGAGAAGCCGCAGGACGAGCCTTGCCGGAATTTCGAGCGGCGCCGCCTGGTCGCCAAGCAGGACGCCGATGGCAAGCCCCAGCGCCACGGCCCCCAGAATGCGCAGATAAAGGGGCGTCGCGCGCCACCAACCGAGGGCGCCCGGGCGGCTGGCCGTCCGTTCCGCATCTTGTGAAATCAACTGGACGACCCTTGTTTTGGCGCGGAACAGCGGCTGCGCGTGCGTGGGAAGACAGTATCAGCGCTTTTTCCAGCCCTTTTTTGCCTGCGATCAAGCCTCCGCCTTCGCCACCGCCTCTGCCACCGCGTCAAACGCCAGCATCGTCGACCCATGCCGGGCCTTATAGTCGCGCACCGGCTCCAGCACCGCGAGATCGGCCCATTTGCCGGTCGGCGGCGGTCCGTTCTCCTTGAGCATTCTGCGCAGCGCGTCGCGCGCCTCGCGCAGCTCCTGCGGGGTCGAGCCGACGACATTGCGGGCCATGATCGAGGCCGACGCCTGGCCCAGCGCGCAGGCCTTCAACTCATGGGCGTAATCCGCCACCTTGCCGTCGCGCAGCTTCAGATCGACGGTGATCGTCGAGCCGCAGAGTTTGGAATAGGCGGAGGCGGTCGCGTCCGGCCGCGGCAGCCGGCCAAGCCGCGGAATATTGCCGGCAAGCTCCAGAATGCGTTGATTATATATGTTGTTCAGCATCGCCGCCGGCGCGTTTCAAGCCAAGGCCTTACCATCGCCTCGATAAAACTCTATATAGGATTTTGCGCGTCTTCGCGAAAGCGGCTGGCGCGCCGGGGCCCTCAAAGGCCGCGTTAGTCTCGAATTCTCGCGTGATCTCGAACCATCTGGAGAGGGCGACGATTTGAGGGACCGGGACTTGCACGTTTCGTGCAAGGCTCTAGACAGCCGACGCCCTTTGAAGGCGGGCGGCGATTGTTAGTCGGAGGCGCCACATGGATGACGTGGTTAAGACCTTTCCCCTTTCTTCGTTCGAACCGCCCCTAAAGCTCGAACGTCCCAGCCGCGCGGAGGCCGAGGCCGCCGTGCGCATGCTGCTGCGCTGGGCCGGCGATGATCCCGACCGCGAGGGGCTGCGCGATACGCCGCGCCGGGTGGTCAAAGCCTATGAAGAATTCTTCAGCGGCTATCGGGAGAGCGCCGACGAGGTCCTCTCGAAGGTCTTCGAGGAGGTCGAAGGCTACGACGATCTGGTGCTGGTGCGCGACATACCCTTCACGTCGCATTGCGAACATCACGTCGTGCCCTTTGTCGGCAAGGCGCACATCGCCTATTACCCGAATGGCGGCGTGGTCGGCCTCTCCAAACTCGCCCGGCTGGTCGAGATTTTCGCGCGCCGGCTCCAGACCCAGGAGGCGATGACGGCGCAGATCGCGGCGGCGATCGACGAGGCGCTGGCGCCGCGCGGCGTCGCGGTGATGGTCGAAGCCGAACATATGTGCATGTCGATGCGCGGCGTGATGAAACAGGGATCGTCGACAGTCACCATGCAGTTTTCCGGCGTGTTCCGCGACGATCCGGCTCAGCAGGCGCATTTCTACACGCTGCTGCGCGGCGCGCGCTGATGTCGCGGTCCGACAAAGCGGACGTGGAGGAGGGGGTCGTCTTCGCGCCGAAATTCGACGCGCACGGCCTCATCGTCTGCGTCACCGTAAAAGCCGCGACGCGCGACGTGCTGATGGTCGCCTATATGAATCAACTCGCGCTCGACAAGACAATCGAAACGGGTTTCGCGCATTACTGGTCGCGCTCGCGTGGCGAATTGTGGCGCAAGGGCGGCGCCTCCGGCCAGACCCAGAAGGTTCTGTCACTGCGCGTCGACTGCGATCAGGACGCCTTGCTGCTCGAGGTCGAGGTAGGGGGCGACGGCAAAGCCTGTCACACCGGCAGGAAATCCTGCTTCTACCGGGCGCTCGATGGCGACGGCGGGTTGGTCTTCTCCGCCGACGGCGAATAGGGGCCGCTATCTGGCGGAAAGTTAACCTGGAAGCCATTTTCGCGGCGCAGGCTGTTCTCCAAATATAACTTGCGCCGCTTCGACGCCAAAGGAGATCGCGGAGCAGGAACACAGGCATGTTATCGCTACGCTCAAGCAGCATCCAAGATCATGGCTCCGACGCGGGTAGCGCGATGACGGACGAACCCCAAGCTCCTCCGACCACCGTCGTTCGCAAGGCGGATACAGAGGCGAAGCGGGAGAGACGCGGACAGCCGACCATCGGTTTGGCGCTTGGCGCCGGCGCGGCGCGCGGCTGGTCGCATATCGGCGTGCTGCGCGAACTCGTGGCCCATGGCATCTACCCGGATGTGATCGCGGGCACGTCGATCGGCGCGGTGATCGGCGGATGTTACGCCGCCGGCAAGCTTGACGCGATCGAAGCCTTCGCACGGTCGCTGACCAAGCGGCGCGTCTTCACGCTGATGGATCTCTCATTTTCCGGCGCGAGTCTGATCACCGGCGAAAGGCTGCGGTCCGCGCTGGAAAAAGAGCTCGCAGGCGTCGACATTGAAGAACTGCCGATCCCTTTCGCCGCCGTCGCGACCGAGGTCGGCACCGGACACGAGGTTTGGCTGCAGCACGGTTCGCTGTCGCTCGCGATCCGCGCCTCTTACGCCCTGCCAGGCATCTTTGAGCCGGTGCGAATCAGCGACCGCTGGCTGTTCGACGGCGCGCTGGTCAATCCCGTGCCGGTCACCGTCTGCCGCGCTCTCGGCGCCGAATATGTGATCGCCGTGAACGTCACCGCCGACACCATGTATCGCGCGCGCGTCATACGCGACGATCCGGCGGCGCAAAAGCGCGCGGTGGATGCAGGGCCGTTTGGAGAAAAGGCCGACCTCTCCTTCGCGGATCGCTTCCTGCCGCGCTATTTCGACCGCCAGTCGAGCGACGCGCCGAATGTCGCCACCGCGATGATCGACGCCTTCAACATCATTCAGGACCGAATCCAGCGCTCGCGGCTGGCCGGCGACCCGCCGGACGCGACCATCACCGCGCGCCTGGAAGAAGTCGGCATGTTCGACTTCCACAGGGCGGAGCAGTTGATTCATGTCGGCCGCGAGGCGACGAAGCGAGCGTTGCCGAATATTTTCGCCCACATCCCGTTGCCGAGCGCCGTCAAGTAGAAGCGCGCGTCGCGAATTAAACGCGCCAACTCCGGCCTGTTCGCAGCCATGCGAGCCTCCAGGCTCGCCAACGCTCCCGATTCGGTTAATTGCCGGCGTCGCCTAGATCACGCTGCGTTTAGGCGGAATCGCCTAAACGCAAACGAGGTGATCGATTCCAAAAGTTTAGAACGCGCTCTATGCGAAAAACCGGTTCCCAATTTTTCGCAGCGCGCTCTAGGCCTGGGCGATATATTCGCGCATCGAGCGGTGTTCCTCCTCGATGACGCGTATCCGGTATTTCACCACGTCGCCGATCGAGACGAGGCCGACGAGCCGGCTCTCCCGGACCACGGGAATGTGCCGGCGCCGCTCAAGCGTCATCACGCGCATCATATTTTCTACCGCGTCCTCTTCTCGGGCGGGTTGCGGCGTTTGCTGCATAAAGGATGATATGGGTTGCGTCAGCGCCTCCGGCCCGTCCAGGGCTACCGCCGAAACGATGTCCCGCTCGGCGATGAGACCCGTCAATCGGCCGCTGTGGTCGAGAATGACGATCGCGCCGATCCTGCAGCGCATCATGAGCTGAGCCGCCTCTTGCAGCGTCGTGTCGGCGCTCGCAGTCACCACCTCTCTGCCTTTCTCCGCGAGAATGTTGGCGATCGTCATATGGCCCTCCTCATGGCTCTCGACCGGACTCGGCGCCGGCCGAGGCGTCACTGCGAACTCAAGACTGTCGGCCCACGCGATCAAAGAAGCGGAAAAAGAGCAGGCCGAAAAAAAATCCCCCGACATGCGATTCCCAGGCGATGGCGCTCGACACGCCGGCCGCCTGGGGAAATGCGCCAAGAAGCAAGTTCGCCGCTAACCATGCGATGAGGAAAAACATCGCCTGCCGGTTGAGCGGCAGTTGCGTCAGCGAAGTGGAATTTGGTCCCCCGTCGTGTGACGCCTGCGGACGTCCTCTTTCGTTCGCGAGTCGCGCGCCTGGCGTAAATGCGAAACGCACGATCGCCCCCATTGTTCCTGAGATTGCGCCGGAAGCGCCGACCACCGGAGAAATTTCGTATGGGTGCAGCGCAAGAAAGAACGCCGCGCCCGCGACCGCGCTGGCGGCAAGGAAGACTAGGTAGCGCGCGGCGCCGAATCGGCGTTCGACCGGCGTTCCGAACGCGGCGAGCGCCAACATATTGACCACGAGATGCGTCCAGTCGCCGTGCAGGAAAGAGTAGGTCAGCATGGTGGCGTATTCGGCGCCGCCTTCGATCGTCACGCGCGCCGGGATGAAGGCGAAGGTCGTCAACAGCCACTGAGCGATTCCAGAAGGTCCGTAGGCGACGACGAATTGCGTAGCCGCCAGCGCGACGATGAGCGCTTTCGTCGCCTTCGGGAGATTGAAGATGCGTTCGCGCTGTGCGGCCACGTGCGCTCCATTCGATTTGCCGGGCGAGGGCCCGTTGAGCCTCAATGCTAGTCCAGCGAGAGCGGAGTCGGCGAACGTCCCGATTTGAAACGCCCGGCGCCGGCGCTGGAACCGCATCGGTAGAGGGCCGACGGATCAGAACAACCCCAACGGACGCCCCAGCCTACTGCTTTAGCTGCTCTTTCTTGCCTTGGCGACCGGTCCCGCCGCCGCCTTCACAATCGCTGCCGTGGCGGTGGCACGACCCCTGCTGCGTCGGCGACAGGATGCAAGGCTTCGAGGGCGGCGTGCCAATCCTGGGCGGGGGCGCACAATCGTCGGGCGAATTAGATGAGATTGCCAGTTACGAGGGAACTTCACGACTATTGGGATCGATTGAAGGGCGAACGGACGGCGCCTGATCGAGCAGACATCGATCCCGTAGCGATTCGCCATATGCTGGCGGACATTTTCATCATCGAAGTGGACGCCGACCGTCGCTTTCCGCTTCGGCTCTGCGGCGCGCGTATCAATGCGCTTTGGCTCGCCGAGCAGAAGGGCCGCCAGTTCCTGAACTGGTGGGGAGCCCAGCATCGTCTCGACATTGCTGAGGCGGTTGGCCGGGTCGTCGACCAGGAAACGCCGCTCCTGGCGCATGCCGCGGGCGCGGGGGCCGGCGAACCGGTTGAATTCGAACTTTTGATTTTGCCTCTGCGCCATTTCGGCGCCAGGCGTTCGCGCATTCTTGGGTCGTTTGCGCCCGTTCGGGCGCCTGTGTGGTTGGGACTTTGCCCGGTGGAGCAACTGGACCTCGTCGCATGGCGGACGCCAAGCTCGCAGTCGAGAAGGCTCCGCGACGCCGAGCGACTCAAGCTGATGATGTTGCGAGGATGATTCGACGCCACGTAAAGAAGCGCTTGCCGGCGCCGACGCCAGTGCTCAGACCTCTGCTTCCGCCCGCCGAGCGGCTTTTGCCGTATTTGCGCCTGATCGACTCGACCCGGATCTACTCCAATTTCGGACCGCTCGCGAGGGAGCTCGGCCGCCGGATTTCCGAGCTTTTATCGCTTCCTCCGGAATCTGTCGTCACGGCGGCCTCAGGCACCGCCGCGCTCATAGGCGCAATTCTCGCCTGCGCCGGTCGCGCCCGAGAGGAGCGGCCTCTCGCGATCGTTCCGAGCTTCACCTTCGTTGCGACGGCTGCCGCGGTCGAAGCCTGCGGTTACGAAGTCAGGCTGCTGGATGTCGACTCCGAGAGCTTTCTCCTCGACCCCGCGCGCGCAGCTTCGTACGAGGCGATCGATCGCGTCGGAGTGGTTGTCCCCGTTGCGCCTTTTGGTCGCCCGGTTGTCCAAAAGGCTTGGATCGAGTTTCGGCAGAAGACGGGCGTCGAAGTCGTTATCGACGGCGCGGCCTGCTTTGAAGCGGCGAGCGCCGCCCCAGAGCTTTTGCTCGGCGAAATCCCCGTGGTCATGAGTTTTCACGCCACCAAAAGCTATGCGACGGGCGAAGGCGGCGGCGTCATAACGACCAATGTCGATCTCGCTTACCGAATCGTTCAAGCGCTCAATTTCGGCTTCCTCGACGATCGAGACTGCCGAATGGCGAGCATCAATGGGAAGATGAGCGAATATCACGCCGCCGTAGGTCTCGCTGAACTCGACGGCTGGAGCGAGAAAGCCAGGGCGCTTGCTGGCGTTTCTTCCGCCTACCGCCGGCACTTCAACGCCTTGGGCCTGCAAAACCGCTTCGTTGGATCCCCGAGCATCGCATCCTGCTATGCGCTTTTTCGTTGCGAGACGCTCGAGGAAGCGGAGGCGGTCGCCGCCAGTCTGAGCGAAAACAGCGTTGGGCACCGTCTGTGGTATGGACGCGGAGTCCACAATCACTCCTATTATCGCGGCGCTCCGCACGAAGGCCTGCCGGTGACGGAAGACCTTGCGCAGCTCCTCGTCGGTCTGCCTGTGGCTCCCGATCTCGAGGATTATAAGATCAGCGAAGTCGTGCAGTGCCTGTCGCCAATTTTTCCCAACGCTAAGCCTCAGAGGCTGCCCAGAATTGCTATCAGGTGATTTCAGTAGGTTGTGATTCCTTCGGATTTGCGAGAGTCGAGTGGATCGCGATGGCCTGGACTGAATCACCCGGCGCAAGTATCGGCAAGACGGGCTGCTACGCGAGTGATCAGGGCTATTTCATTCAGGCGCCTCTCACCCTTTCTTCTAGAGGAACAGGTTAGTCATGAAATTCGCCGCTTTCCTTGGCGTGAAGGACGAGTTCGAGCTTATCGACAAGGCGATCGACCATCTTCGCGCCATTGGGGGATGTCTTGTTTTCGCCTGGGACCTGAACTCCAGGGATGGCACGCTCGAGCTACTCCTCGCCCGCGGCCGCGAAGATGCCGGGCTCAAGGTGATCCAGGGGAACGACGCCGACTATGACAGCTGCAGCACCTTCGCTGCGGTTCGCGGCGCCGCAGCCGAAGCCGCGGAAGCGAACTACGACTGGCTTCTCTTCCTTGACGCAGACGAATTCTGGCTCCCCGCTTCAGGGAGGCTCGCCGATTGCGCCGACCTTCTCGAAGCTGACGTGCTCTCGGTAAGTCGCTTCAATGTTCCCCTCTTGGCGTCAAGGGAGCCGAGCGACGAGAGTGAGTTGGCGTTCGACCCCCGCCATTACGAGGATGTGCTGCTCGTCGTCGAGCCGATCCCCAATTTTCGCGATCACCTGAACGCACATCCTGAAACGCCCTGGAGCAGGGGCGTTCCGATTCCAAAATTCATGGCGCGACCCAAATTTATCGAAAGCGTCGAAATGGGCATGCACGACCTCATCTCGCGAGCCGGGCAGCCTCTGCGTCGCGCGACGCCCAAAGATTTGATCATCGCCCATCGTCCCTTCACCACCAAAAGCCGCTTCGCGCGAAAGATCGCCAATATTCGCAAATTTTTGACCCATTACGATGAGGTCTTGGGCCCCGACCTCGCCTGGCATTGGCGCCGCTGGCTTGAGATCGTCGATCGCGACGGACTAGATCAAGAGTTCAACCGCAATGTGTTCGACCCGACAATCTGCGCCGAGTTGAGACAGCGCGGAACAATCGTGAGTGCGGCCGAATTCTTTCGCGGGCCAAGGGCGCAAGAGACCGGGGCTTGAGCAGCCGTCGGTCCCTATCGACTCAGAACCCTTTCCAGTAATCCACAAACCCTGATTTGCCATACAACCATGTGGTCTGGAGATCCCTGTTGATTTGATCCATTTTATCCCGAATCTCTTCGAATTCGAGGTGAAATAGGGTCCAACTTTTGCTCTGGGGGCAATAAATAGAAGATCTGAAACCCCATTGTTCCATGAGAATGTTCATGCTCTTATTGGTATGAAACGCGACATGCACAGGTGGGCGAAGGTAAAACCAGTCAGGGTCTCGCGGAATAGTTTCACATATGAGGGTGTGCAGGATTAAACAGCCGTCCTGGGCCACCATTGAATTGACTGAATCTAGGTCGCTTCTCGAAATAACATGCTCAAAAAAAGCGGAGTTTACAACTGTTTTATAGTGTTCGTCGCGAGGATCCCTCACATAGCGAGTTAAGTCTCCCGCTTGCATATATGGATCGTAAATTTGGAGGTTAATGCCAAATAACTTCTTAAGTAAATTACTTAAGGTTCCCACCCCGCCTGCGTAATCAAGCATTCCGTCGCACGCTATCAGGCCATAGCTGCGAAACAACCCAATCATCAGCGCTTGTTCAGCATAAGGCGGTTGGTTGACATAGTTCCTTATATCGGGGTCGTTTTCGTTCAACTCGTGAACTTTGACATTCAGTTCTTGCAGTTGCGCCGCAGAAAGCAGCCGATGTGTCTTGCTTGACGTAAAGCCGCAGCGCTGGCAGCGAAAATAATCGACATCACGAATTGAATTCATGACATCGCCGAATGGATGAAGCGCGTAAGATTTCGAAAAGTAGTAATCGCATGGACTGTCACAGATCATGCACTTCATATCTGCTCCTGTCCTCGCCGAATAGGCGCTCATTTGGGGTGAAGCGCTTATTGAGCGATTGCTGCGGCCGAAGAACCATTCCGGCGCAGGGGCTAGAGTCGGCTGGCCAAAAAGATAGAAGTCTCAACGCGCCGGTTATAGCAATTTCTTGAATGCCTTCTGCAAAAGAGCGTTCCCGCTGACGAGGCCTTCCATCTCGCAAAAGCGAGTGATTCTTTCCCAGCTTCCCATGTCCCGAGACTTGTTGAAGGCCTCAGTCGCAGCGCAGTAGTGCACGATGCGCACATCTTCGTAAAGCGCGATCGCTCGGGCGAAAGCCGCGTCCGCTTCAGGACCCGAAAGAATCTGTCCAGGGAAGTCGCCGTTACCGAAATTGTAACGCATATCGAGAGTCCGAAAGGCGTAATTGTTGCGCAGGATCATCAGACAAAGTGCGATCTGGGATGCGAACCAGTCTGGGAAGTTTGCAACGACAAAATCCAATTCCGGCGGATAATCGCGCGCCGCGCGACGCGCCACACCATTGGACATTGCGATGAATCCGAAATTGAAATACGGGGGGCATGACTTGGGAGAAAGGAACGCCAAGCCGTAGCCGGAGTAAGTCACCCCCCAATCCTTCAAGGCGCATCCGCGAGCCGCAAGCACTTCGTTCAAATCAACGCCCGGCGCTTGCCATGCTGGCCAACCAAAAATCATGTCCGAAGTCGCAACCTCGCGCGCTAACTCGGTCAGCGGGCCATATACGACGGTGTCTGCATCCATGAACAAGACCACGTCGGACTTAAACTCATAAGCCCGCATTCGCCGGATGAACTCTGATTTTGCTGTACAATTTCGGCATTTATGGCATCATTTTCAGAAGGTTAGGCTCGTTTGAGCGAGGCGGCGATGACGAACCCGGCGGGTGAATCGGCTAGCGAG
>Ga0194120_10001479_pt1 | contig 42649 bp, 31 predicted proteins | sample TA2MahCa65mmetaG_FD_148642 | JGI IMG/M metagenome (GOLD analysis project Ga0194120, IMG submission 148642) | Freshwater microbial communities from Lake Tanganyika, Tanzania - TA2015019 Mahale Deep Cast 65m | ecosystem: Environmental > Aquatic > Freshwater > Lake | place: Tanzania: Lake...
TTTCCTATTCTACACTATTAAAAATGCGTTCACTTTATTGTTTTTCATTTTAGTATTTTATCGGCGAAAAAATTTAGCAAAGTCAAAACACTATGAATCATACACTCACCATACACATACCGGATAACATTTATCAAATAATTACACAAGAAGCACTCCAAACAGGGAAATCTCTTGAGGAAGTACTTCTCCAATCAGTAAATTCTCTAAGAAAAACACCGCGCAATCCTTTTTTTGCAGACGAAAATTTTTACGAGGGAGACGTTCCTTCAGATTTATCGTTACATCACGATGAATATCTGTATGGAGATAAACAATGATTTTTATTGATAGCGGTGCGTGGATTTGTGGCATTGAACACGTACGCGAAACAATTCCCTTTGCGAGAATGATTTATCGGATTACGCCGTGAATAAATTGCAGTCATGCTGTGCGAATCGAAGAATCTTCTTTGATTCAACATTGAAGTAAAATTTGAGTAGATGCATCACTTCGTTCAGCATGACAAAATATATAGATGATATCAGTATTAAATCTCCACAAAACGTTTTCCAATGTTGTTGCCGTGAATGACGTTTCATTCAATGCAGAGCGAGGAAAAATATTTGGTTTGCTTGGTCCGAATGGCGCGGGAAAAACAACAATAATTCGTTTGCTGTTGAATATGATTTCGCTCGATGAAGGACAAATTACATTCGATGGGTTTGCATTTTCTTCTGCGCTGCAAAATAAAATCGGATATCTTCCCGAAGAGCGAGGTTTATACAAAAAAAGTAAATTACTCAACACGATAGTTTATTTTGCATGTCTTAAAGGACTTTCTGAAAACGATGCAATGAAACGTGCGAAAGATTGGCTTGCACGTTTTGAGTTATTGAATTATGCCGAACGGCGAATCCAAGAACTCTCCAAAGGCAATCAACAAAAAGTTCAATTCATTGTTTCGCTCATTCACGAACCGGAATATGTTATTCTCGATGAACCATTTTCTGGACTCGACCCTGTGAATCAATTACTGATGAGAGAAATATTTCTTGAACAACGCAAGCAAAACAAAGTCGTAATTTTTTCGACGCACATAATGGAACACGCAGAAAAATTGTGCGATGAACTTGTGCTTATCAACAAAGGAAAAATTGTTCTCGATGGAACAGTAAGCGAAGTAAAAAAACGCTTTGGAAAAAATGCAATTTATATCGAGTTTGATGGTGATGGAAGTTTTCTTTCTTCGATGAAGAGTGTTTCCAAATGTCAACTGTTTCAAAACTATGCAGAACTCGAATTGAACAGTAGGGAATCCCCTTCCGAATTTTTGCGAGAGATTGTTTCTAAACTCAACGTAACAAAATTTGAAACGAAAGAACCATCGCTGTATTCAATATTTCTTGAGTTGGTAGGAAGCGATTCTTCGGTAGAAATTATAGAAACGGAGAAAGGAGCGATGCAATGAAATCAAAAATATTTGCCGTAGCGAAACGGGAATTTTTGGAAAACGTACGAAGCAAAGCGTTTTTGATTTCGCTTGTGCTCACACCAGCGATTATGATTGGTTTTGGATTGTTACCTTCATTCTTTGTTTCGAAAGCAGAAACGAATACGATTATTCTCGGCATTGTAGATGAAACAAATTGGCTTACCGAAAAACTTTCGGAGCGATTAAATGAGAAATATAAACTTCCGAGTGAACAGCCGAATTATTTTTTACGAATATTTCGTAACGGCGATTTCCAAACACTTTTAAACAACGCTGATGCATTAGCATTGAAAGAAGAAATTGAAGGCGTTTTTATTTTTCCAAACACCATCGAGAGCGATTCGACAATAGAATATCGTTCAATTCATCCGGGAAACATTCATCTGGTCAATCGTTTTGAGAAAACGATTCAAGAAATACTACGAGAAGAGCGAATGCGAAGAGCGAATGTAAGCGATGAAGAGATAAAAAAGTTTTCGCAAACCTTAGAAATCAATCCGATAAAAATTTCAACTGAAGGAGAAGAAAAAAAAATAGATTTCAAAACACAATTTTTTTCTTCGTACATTTTTGTAATGCTTATGTTAATGCTGATTCTCACATCAGGACAAATGTTGGTGCGGAGCGTTGTTGAAGAAAAATCCAATCGTATTGTAGAAATTTTGCTTTCAAGTTGTTCTGCAAGCGATTTGATGAATGGAAAAATTCTTGGATTGAGTGGACTTGGTATAACGCAAATTTTCTTGTGGGTTCTTATTGGAATTTCTGCCGTTCCTTCGTTTGCGGTGTTACTTTTTTCAACAAATGGAATTTGGTTTCTCCCAATGTATTTTATTCTTGGTTATTTGATGTATGCCGCAATTTTTGTAGGTATTGGTTCGCTTGTCAATACTGAACAAGAGGCGCAGCAGATTACCACGTACGTAAGTTTAATATTAGTTTTCCCCATTGTTCTATCAATAAATGCGTTTGAGAATCCGAACGACTCATTGTTTCAAATACTTTCCTTTTTTCCGTTGATGACACCAACGATGATTGCGTTGCGAATTTCTGTGCAAATGCCTTCAACGTTTGAAATTATTGCAACACTACTTTTGCTTTTTGCAACAATGGTAACATTGATGTGGACAGCAGGAAAAATTTTTCGCATAGGAATACTTTCAACCGGAAAGAGAATGACAATGAAAGAACTTTGGGAGTACTTGAAAACGCATTAACACAGAAAGTTTTTCAAATTTTTGTGTTACTCAAATTTAATTGCTCATATTTGTGCCGATTTTTTTTCACTAAGAAATCGGAGCAGTATATATCGGTTCAGAGTCGCATCCGTATGCAGTAAAACCAAGTGGAACAATTTTAATTGATGCGCTTGGTATTGGTCCTCATGTTCACGTTGCGAGTTATGAATTTGCCTGCAAATCAGGAGCGCGTCAAGCGCAAAGATGCGCGAATCGGAATGGCTCAAAATATGGTAAAGCGAGAATTTTGTGTTGCGGATATAAAGCAATAGTATTTTGAAAACAGTTGCAGTATGGAGAATGTTAAAACTTTGTTTTTACGTCCTCCGTATTTTTATTCAGAAATAATTTAATCAACATTGAAACAAAAAATTAGAATTGCATCGGGGCAAGGTTTTTGGGGCGATTTGCAAACTGCTCCATTTGAACAAGTAACAAAAGGTCCTGTGGATTACGTAATGATGGATTTTTTAGCGGAAGTTACGATGTCCATTATGCAGAAGCAAAAAACAAGAAATCCGGAATTGGGATACGCAAAGGATGTAGTTCATATCATTGAACAAATATTACCAATCTGCGTTGAAAAAAATATTAAAGTAGTAACCAACGGAGGTGGTGTAAATCCGAAAGCATGTTGTGATGCGATTTTGAAAGTTGCAGAGAAACATCATTACAGAAATGTAAAAGTCGGTATCGTGCTTGGCGATGACATACTTGATAGAATGGAAGAACTTTCAAAGAACGGAATCAAGTTGAATAATATGGAAACGGGAGAATCTATTGACAATATCGGACAAAAAATTTTGAGCGCGAATGTGTATTTCGGCGCATTACCGATTGTTGAAGCGTTGAAACAAAATGCGCAATTTGTCATTACCGGAAGAACAACCGATACAGGATTAACGCTTGCGCCAATGATGTATGAATTCGATTGGAAAGAAAATGATTGGAATAAACTTGCCGCAGGAACTGTTGCAGGACATATTCTTGAATGTGGTGCACAATCGAGTGGAGGAAATTTTTCTGCCGATTGGGAAAGCGTTCCCGATATGGCAAACATCGGATTTCCAATTGCCGAAGCATATCCCAACGGTGAAATCATAATTACGAAGCACGAATCGCTCGGCGGAAAAGTTTCGCGACAAACTGTATCGGAACAACTTCTCTATGAAATCGGAAACCCGAAAGAATATATCACTCCAGATTGCGTTGCTGATTTTACATCTATTCAGTTGGAAGAAGCCGGAGAAAATCGAGTGAAAATGTTTGGCGTAAAAGGAAAGCCGGCAACAGATTTTTTCAAAGTTTCGATGTCGTATCTGGATGGATATGTAGCGTTTGCAACATTAACATACGCTTGGCCCGATGCATTGAAGAAAGCGCAAGTTGCAGATGAAATATTACGGGTGCGATTAAAAAAATTAGGATTGGAATTTGAAGAGATACGAACAGAATTTCTCGGATATAATTCGTGTCACGGTCCGCTTTCAAATTCCGTCGGTGAAATAAATGAAGTTGTGCTGCGCATAGGTGTACGCGGACACGACCATAATTCTGTTGAACAATTTGGAAAGGAAATTGCTCCGCTTATATTAACTGGTCCTCCAAGCGTAACTGGTTTTGCAGGAGGAAGACCGAAACCAAGTGAAGTAATTGCGTATTGGCCCGCATTGATAAGGAAGAATGTCGTAAAATCCGAAGTGAAAGTGTATTAAAATGAAAATTCAACTCTTACAAATTTGTCACGCACGTTCCGGAGATAAAGGAGATACAGCAAATGTTGGTCTTATTGCGCGTGAACAACAATATTATTCTGTCATTGAAAAATATGTAACCGCCGATGTTGTAAAAAAACATTTTGAAGGAATTTGTTTCGGGAAGGTAGAGCGGTACGAACTTCCCAATCTTTGGGCGTTGAATTTTCTATTATATAATGCGCTCGGTGGAGGAGGAACGAAATCGTTGAAAAATGATGCGCAAGGAAAAACGCTTTCTTCCGCATTGTTGCGATTGGAGATTGATGTAAAAGAAAAGTTGCATATCTGAATTTCGTAAAAAAATTATGTACGGATTTTTGTCAAGGAAATCGAGAATAGTATATTTTTACAAAATTTTACAGCACATATACAATGCTGGCGTAGCTCAGTGGTGGAGCAGCGGTTTCGTAAACCGCAGGTCGTCGGTTCAAGTCCGACCGCCAGCTCATCTTCTTATTTTATTCTTTCTTTTTTATTCACAATATTTCTTTCCGAACATCGTATAGAAATTATCAGTATCCGAGAATGAATATAAACTTATTCGGTAAGAATAAATATACTTTCCTTTTTTTTGTATTCTTTTTTATCTTCGAAAAAAATTTTTCACAAGAATATTTTCCACAATTAAAAGGGCGACTACTTCCAACGCCGCTTTTTGACCAAGACAGAAAATTTACAAATGTTGGGAATATCGGTTTAACGGTAACAAACTATGGAGTTACTGGTCATGGATTTTTATATTGGACAGAACGACAACCATCGTGCGAATATCCAAAAGGTTCGAGAACAGAGCATTTGTTTCTCGGAGGTTTTTGGATTGGAGCGCAAAATAGAAGAACAGCGCAGATTTCTGTTTCGACAGGAGCAGTTGATGTTGGCTCCTTAAATAGATTGAACGAAGGATTTGAATTTACCAATGAGGCGGAAGATAGTTTGTTCGAACGTTCATCATTATCGGGCGCATATTTTGACACCAACGCGATAAGTCATCAGGATTTTGTTTGCGATTACAGCGACGTGAGAACTCGTTATTCCAACGGCGATACGATTTTCAATCATATTCCGTTGAATGTCCGAGTTCATCAAGAAACGTATGCATGGAATTATTCGTTTGCAGATTTTTTTGTGATTCTTAATTACAAAATTTACAATGTTGGAACAGATACACTTGATTCTGTGTATGTAGGAATGTGGACAAATCCCGCTGTGCGCAACACGAATCTTTCCGGAGTTCCATCGGGTTCGGAATTTTATCGTCATCAAGGAAACGGTTTTGTTGATTCATTGCGAATGCATTATACATTTGATTTTGACGGACAACCGTACGGACCTCCAGCAGATTCATATTTCGGTGTGAAACTTTTAGGAACTGTTCCGTTTCCACTTTCTGCACGACATACGATTGATTCAACATTTTATCAGCAAGTAACGAACTTACAAGAACTTGATTCATCCGTTCAGTATAATGCGTGGAAATTCCGCAATAGCAGTGGAGATGGAGCATATTTCTATCCCACGGATGATGATAATGCAGATAGATATTTAAGCCGCTACAAACGCTTAAAACTTTCTCTTTCGCAAGATAAAATTTCACCGTTGCGATTGAGCGGAGGAAATTATACGAATTTGCTTTCCGTCGGTCCTTATGCGCAATTACTGCCGAATGATTCTCTCAATATTGTTTTCGCATTTGTGTGCGCCAAAAAATACGGAACATATCACGCGCGATTTGATTCACTTGAAAGCCGCGCAACGTTATATTCGAATGCTAGTTGGGCGCAAAAAGCATACGACGGTGAAGATATAAACGGAAATAATATCTTAGACGCAAATGAAGATTTAAACAATAATGGAATCATTGACCGATATGTTCTTCCGCAGCCGCCGCGACAACCGAAAGTTCGTGTTGAAGTATCAAATCAAAATGCTGTCATATATTGGGATAAAGAAACTTCTGAAAATTCTATTGACCCGATTTCCAAACAAAAAGATTTTGAAGGATACAGAATTTATCGTTCGAATGCCGGCGCGGATTTTTTAAATCCGGAAGATTTTATACTTACGCTTTCACTCGTTGGAGAATTTGATAGAAACGATGACACCATTGCCTACAACACAGGGTTCAAACGAATACTTCTTTCTGAAGCAAAAACATTTGCAGGAGATACGATAAAATATTGGTATCGTTTTCCTCCGGAAGATGCGCAAGATTCTGGACTTTCGCTTTTGAATGGATGGCAATATCTCTACGGAATTTCAGCGTTTGATAGGGGAGATGAAGTTAACAATCTTCCTTCGTTGGAAAGTGGAAAAATATTATCTCGAATTATTCCGGGAACTCCGCCGACAAAAGAAAAGACAAAAGCAATTGGAGTGTATCCGAATCCGTATTATGTGAACGCATATTGGGATGGAACGGGAGAACGGTTGCGCAAATTGATGTTTTATAACCTTCCGTCATTTTGCACCATCAAAATTTATACTCTTTCCGGTGATGTCGTTTCTGAATTTGAACATAATGCGGATAAGAATTTTGGGCAAACAATTCCATGGTATGCACGATTTGAGGGATTGCAATCAGATACTACTGCATTCGCAGGCGGAGAACATGCGTGGGATTTAGTTACAAAGTTTAATCAAGCGCTTGCAACAGGGTTATATTTATTTTCCGTTGAAGATAAAACTAACGGAGAAATTAGAACAGGTAAGTTTTTAATCATCAAATAATTTAAGGATTCAATCGTATGAACAAACTCTTTTTATTCATCTCATTTCTTTTCGTCTCATATTGTTCTTTGGCTGAAAACAGAGTTCAGGTTTCACTAAAGAAAAAATTTAATTTTCCTGAAGTATCCATTCACGACATACAGTTTGTTCATCGTGATTCGTTACGTATTGCAGATTCATTGCAAAACAGTAACCCATCACGATGGACTCTGCAAGTAAGTCCGTATTTAGGAGATACAATCACTGTAACTGCGTTGTGCGTAATTCCTTCCAAAGTTATTACATACACTGCGGCGGGCTTTACTATGCTTCTTGGTGATACATCTGGTACGGGAATTTCAAAACCATGGCACGGTTTGTTAGTGCGTATAAGTACAGCTGATTCTTCGCAGGCAATTCTTGACGGATTTCTCAATGTTCAACGCGGAGACATTGTAAAAATGACGGGATTGATATCAGAATTTCCAACAAACAGTATGAACAGTACAACACAATTTCAACCGATTCCGGGAATTCCTGTTGAAATAGTTGGAAGTGGCGATGTGCCTGATGAACATTTGATAACTGTTGATTCTATTTATGTTGGATTATTTCCGAATGGAAAAGTAAAATACAGTTCTGCTGAACAATTTGAAGGAGTACAAGTAAAAATTGTAAATACCATCGTTAATGCCATCGTGAACGCATCTCGTGGAACATTTGCCGTTGTTGATGCTTCAAGCAACAATATTTCCGAATACGATATTTCACATTTCTTTACTCTTGGGCACGGAAATCCGGTAATTCCCGGTGATTCTGTCTACATTCAACAACTATGGCCGAAAATACAAGTAGGAACTTTGATTGATACTATTCGTGGAACTATTTCATCCGCTTCCGGTCAAGAAAACCAACGAGGATATAGAATTTGTCCTCTTCTTCCAGGCGATGTTGTTATTGGCGTACGAAAAATTCAAGTGTACTCTCATCGTCGTTATCCGGTAATCGTTACTCCCGACAGTAGCGCACGTATTACTTGTATTGTGAAAGAAGGAGATAACGCAATAAATTCTGTTCAATTATTGTACAGAACAAATAATAACGCGTTTCAATCACTTTCAATGGTAGCAACGAGCGGCGATACAATCTACGAAGCAACGATTCCGCAACTTGCAAATAATTCATACGTTAATTATTTTATCAAAGCAACGGATGATGAAAATTATGTTACGATTCTTTCAAGTTCTGCATCCGATGGTTCGCAAAACGATACATCTAAAGGATTTTTCTTTTATACCGTTTTGAATCGGGCGTTATCTATTTATGATGTTCAATATACTCCATTTCTCAACGGAAGAAGCGCATATCTTGGGGCAATTACCAGTGTTTCGGGTTACGTAACAGCAGATACTGCGTATATGATGCTTTCCCCGCGAACTACGGGAGGAACAAGCGCATGGTATTTGCAAGATAGTTCTTCTGCGTGGAATGGAATCTGGATAGTTGGTCCCGAATCGCTTCTTGCGCCGATGAAAAATAACGACAACGTAACCGTAACCGGCTCCATTCAGGAAAGCAATAACGTAACGCGAATTGCAAGCGTATCTTCCGTGACAATCAATTCGAACGGAAATCCGAAACGTATTCCGATAAAATTGAAAACAGGAAGATTTGGTCCATCTGTTGGAAATGGAAATCAAAATGCAGAACCGTATGAAGGCGTATTAGTGAAATTCGATTCTGTTACTGTTACCAGTGTGAATCCAACGTTTGCGGATGTAACCGAGTATGAAGTTGATGACGGCACAGGTCCGCTACTCATCCGTCGCGACGGAAGAAACACTTATTCGAACATTCCCGGAGATGATACGTTGTACGGATATACAGTTTTACACGTTGGAAGTAAAATCGGTACACTTTTGGGTCTTGTATATTTCGGAAATAATCGTTATAAGTTAGCTCCTCGAACCAATTCCGATTTTATGAATGTTCAAGTTGGCGTTATTGAACGACAAGGAGAAAATATCCCAAAAGAATTTTCACTCAAGCAAAATTATCCGAATCCGTTTAACCCTTCAACAAATTTTGAATTTTCGCTTTCCACTTCACAATTTGTAAAGTTGAAAATTTTCGATGTGCTTGGAAGAGAAATGGCAACCGTTGTCAATGAAAATTTAAATGCAGGAACGTACAACGTTCACTATGATGCATCGCAACTTCCGAGCGGTGTATATTTCTATCGTTTGTCCGCAGGAACATTTTCGGATGTGAAGAAAATGATAGTGCTTAAATAAATTATCGAGTGATGAGATATTTTCAAATACTCTTAATCGTTGTTTTCGCGATTGCGGGATGTAAAAAATCTCCAACAGATAGCGAAATGAAAAACAGTAAACCACAAGCATTTCTTTGGATATTTCCGAATAATCCGGATTCACTTGCATTGGGAATTTCCAAACAACATATACATTGGTGGGGAGAGGACAAAGATGGATACGTTGTTGGTTTTCTCGTAGGAATAGGTAAAAGCGAAACTTCCGTAGAATGGATATTTAAAATTAGAAACGATTCCGTTATTTCTTTTCCGTTATTAACCGTACAAGATACATTTCTTGTTTTTGTAAAAGCCATTGACAATCATTTCCGCGAAAAAATAAATGATGGAACAAATATTGCGCTTGCTGCATCTCATCCTTTTATTGATTACGAAAACGACGGTGTATTCAACAATAACGATAGAACACTTCCAACGCTGCAAAATGCGTTAGGAGCAACAGCAAAGCAAAAGTTTCCTATCAAAAACACTCCGCCAACGGTGAAGTTTGAAATAAATTCATCCAATGTTACCGTTCAACCGTCGGAGACTTCATTCACCGTAGTAACATTCGCTTGGAGAGGAAACGATAATGATGGCGATAACACCATCACGAAGTACGAAATTGCATTGAATGATACTGCAACAAATAATTGGGTTTCGATTGACAGTACGGTGAATATGATTACGTTGTTTGTACCGCGCGCTGTTTCTGACATTGCAACGGGTTCAGTAACGGCTGATGTTATGAAAGGTACTTATGGCAACACAAGGAAAATCGGAGAGGCACACGGATTGCGATTGAACGATACGAATCGGATTTTTCTTCGCGTGAAAGATATTGCAGAAGATTACAGTCCAATCGTTTCGCTTCCAGATTCAGGATTTCTTTGGTATGTCAAAAAACCTAAAAGCAAATTGTTAGTCATTGAAGATTACGTTGCTTCTTCAGGACCAAATTCACCGGATTCCGTTCTTTTGTTTTACAAAAATATTTTTTCCCAACTTGCAGATTCGATAGGCGATTCGGTGCGCGTGTTTGATTTCCTCAGTTTAAGAAGAAACGACGGCGCTTTCATTCCGTTTCATTTAGACCCTGCATTGATACTCACGTTACAACAGTTCAATTTTGTTTTTTGGTATGCGGGACAAGAGCCGAGTTGGAGCGTTGCATCAAATCCGTTGTTTCAATATGCCGTTGATCCGGCTACCAATGGAAAAGTCTTATTTTCTACAGCGTTTCAATTTTCAATTGCAGACCCTCGTGGTTCTATTGTAAGTTTTGCACCGATTGAAGCAGTAAGTTTATCTGATGACAGCACAGCAACACGCGCGTATGCAGATACAACTGTTTCCAACATCAGTACAATATTGAATTTTCCTCCGTTGCAGTTCAAGCAAAATCCATCAATTCATTCATTATTCTTTTATCGAAATTTATATCCTCGCTCTACTGCTACGCCAATTTATAAAATTGATTCCATTGTTTCGAAAACGCATAGAAAATTTTCTCCTACCGTAGGAGTCATTGACGCAAACAATCGTTTTGTTTTTATGGGAGTTCCTTTGCATTTATTGAATGGCAATGGAAATCTTCCGTCGTTTTTCAACACAGTATTTGGGAATATTTTTAAGTAAAAAATGATACGAATATTTTTTGTCGTCTTCACCCATTTCTGTTTCCAGTATTTTGTCTTCTCGCAAACGAAAGGAAATATTTCCGGAAAGATAACGGATAAAAAAACGAATGAGCCGCTTCCCAGCGTTAATGTGTTGATAAAAGGAACATATTACGGCGCATCATCGGATTTTGATGGGAACTATAAAATTCAAAACATCAATCCGGGAACGTATGTCATTACGGCAACACTTCTCGGGTATGCACAGAAAACATTTTCCGCAGTAAAAGTTGAAGAAGGTAAAACGACTGCACTTGATATCAAACTCGAAGAAACTTCACTAACGATTGATCAAGAAGTTGTTATCGTAGGAGAGAAGCCGTTATTTAATATCGAAGAAACATCGAGTAGAAGAGCAACGGCAAGCGAGGATTTGAAAGCCGCCGCTATTCAGCGAGTGGAAGATGCAGTTGCATTGCAAGTTGGAGTTACACAAAGCGATAATGAAATTCATATTCGCGGAGGAAGAACGTATGAAAATGCGTATCTCATCAACGGCGTTTCTGTTCAAGACCCGCTCGCTGGCTCTGGATTTGGATTACAACTTGGTTCCGACGCAATGAAAGAAGTGGAAGTTCTAACGGGCGGATATAACGCAGAGTACGGTCAAACAACTTCCGGCGTTGTCATTGTAAAAACAAAAGAAGGAACGGAAAATTATTCCGGAAGTATCAGTTATCGCAGAGACCATTTTGGGTTCAATGATAATTCACGTTCAAATTTCAATCAAGATGTTATGTCAGCAAATATCAGCGGTCCGTTTGGTCCCTTACTTTTTTTTGCAACGTTTGATGGAAATTTTTCAGATGATTACACACGTTGGATGCAACAAACGGAATATGGAAGACCCAGTGGATATTTTGTAAGCGCACCGCAAGGATTACATTCAACAATATTTTATGGAAATACCTTTGCTCCACGACAAAATAATCGTGTTTCGTGGCTCACGAATTTTTCTTTCAAGCCATCATCTACTGCGAAACTTTTGCTTTCATTAACACAATCTGCTACGATAAACCAAAACACAAAAACAATTCAAGCAACGTTAGAACGCGTAGAGCCAAATCCTGGTTTTCAATATGTTTTTCGAAATATTCCCGATAGTGCCGCAACGTTTACTTCTGTCAATAATTTTTACTCATTGCAGTTCACGAATACAATTAGTCCGAAAACATTTTACGAATTGCAATTCAGTTTATACACCGCACACGTACGCGGCGATAATAACGGTCAAGACAAAAATGGAGACGGAATTGTTGATTGGAATGATTATGCAGAGCCACAAGATTTTGTAACGTTTCCGATTGACACATTTCGCACTTCACCTGAAACGTTGCGAGTAATTCCCGGCGATGGATTTTATGATATTGGAAGTCCTTCGATGTGGCGCGACCATTTCTTCCGCGAATATACACTGAAAGGCGACGTAACGCATCACTTTTCAGAAAACAATAAATTGAAAACCGGAATTGAATCGAAGTTTCAGGAAATTCAATACATTGATATTTCGCAACCGTGGATAAAAAAACTTGGTATTGACAACGATAAATATATTGTGTACCCAGCAATGGGTGCGATATATGTACAAAATAGTCTTTCTATTTCTGGTATGATTCTCAACAGCGGATTACGATTAGATTATTGGTTTCCCGGAAAATATGTTGACGATGCTGCAGCAAGTTCGCAAAAAACGCTTGTTGCTCCGTACGTGCGTCAGCAGTATTTTAATGAGACGTTTTCAGGATTCGATTTTAGTTGGAACAATGGTTTTCGTTCTGCGAACAGAAAATGGAAAGCGCGATTAAGTCCCCGACTTGGTATTTCGCATCCGATATCAGATAATCAATCATTGTTTTTTTCATACGGACATTCATCCAAACTTCCGCGTCCACAATTTGTTTATTCAAAATTAAAAGCAACTTCTGCAAAATCTTCTTCGCAAACAATTGGAAATCCGAATTTAAATCCGGAAACAACAGTTTCGTACGAACTCGGCATTCGTTATCAAATTACCGAAAATGACGTGCTATCGGTTACAACGTATTACAAAGATATTTTCGATTACGTTTCGTCCGTTTCGTTTCAATTCCGCGGACCAAGAGCGAAAGGAAACTACAACACATATATCAATCAGGATTACGCGCGAAACCGCGGAGTAGAAATTGAATATATAAAACGGATAGGGACTTGGTTTCGAGGAACATTCTCAGGTTCGTATGCATTAAGCACGGGAAAAAGTTCGAGCGCCACGGAACAAATTTTTGGCACAGAAGAAACGCGGAGAGAAACCGTTACTGAAAATTTTATGAATTGGGACCGTCCGTTGCAATTTTCGGCACACTTAAATTTCACCGTTCAAAAAAACAAACCTCTGTTTGAAATGAAAGGAATACTGGAAGATATCAATGTATTCACTAAAATATTTTTTCAATCGGGAAAGCGTTATTCACCGTGGATTTTTGCAGGGATAGATTCTATCAATTATGAACCATCAAGAAATATTTATCGAGATGAACCGAAAAATTATTTAAGCGGCATTGGCGAATACTGGTTTTATATTGATATGAATATTGAAAAAGCAATAGAGATGGGTTTTGGTAAATTAGTACTTGCTTTGGAAATACAAAACGTACTGAACAATTCTAATTCTCAAATAATCAATCCCGTTACAGGACGTGCATACGAATACGGCGATGATGTCCCACTTTCCAATTCGTGGAATGACCCTCGATGGCCGGATTTGACAAAACCGATTTCACCGTTTCCATTCAATCCTGCGCGATATCTGAATCCACGAACATTTCGACTTGCTATCTCGTGGAGATTTTAAACGTGAAAACTATGGTGAATAAAATTCTGGTGCATCAATTTTTTACAAAAATATTTTTTTGCGTCGCTTTCTTTTTTTCAAGTGTTCAAACATTACATTCGCAACTCGTTCCGAATCTTGGTGGACAACGAGCAGGAATTTCTGTATATCAATTTTTGAAAATCGGTGCGGGAGGAAGAGGTACGGCAATGGGAGAATCGTTCACTGCAGTTGTCAATGACGCATCTGCACTTTATTGGAATCCAGCTGCAATTACAAATTTTGAGTATAATCAAATTATTGTTTCTCACACGCAATGGTTTGTTGATATTCAGCACGAATTTCTTGGAGGCGTGTATCATCTCTCTGCTGCTGATGCAATCGGAGTTTCCTTCACTTCGCTTCATTTGGACGATATGCTGCAAACAACAGAAACGCAACCATTCGGAACTGGAAGATATTTTACTTTCGGCGATATTGCAATAGCAGGAACGTATGCAAGGAAAATGACTGAGCAATTTTCCTTTGGTGTCTCTTTGAAATATGTTGAAGAAACGTTGGATATGCTTAAGATGCGAAGTATGCTTGTTGATGTCGGAACATATTATTATACCGGAATCGGAACAAGCAGATTTGCAGTAGTGGTTACGAATTTTGGAAACAATGCAACTCCAACAGGAACAGTAGAACTTCTTGATGGAAAAAAAATACAATCATTTCAGTCATTTTCGCCGCCAACGCTTTTCAAGATGGGATTTGCATTTGAACCATATCAAAGCGAATTTCAACGCATAACAACATCGGCGCAAATCAATCATCCCAATGATAATGCAGAAAATTTGCGCGTCGGTATTGAATACGAATGGAATAAAACATTATTTCTACGCGGAGGCATAAAACGTACGTTTGGTCAAGAACTCTTCGGCGAAGATGAAACGAGCGCAGAATATTTTTCCCTCGGAGCAGGTTTTTATATCCCTCTTTCGTTCACCGATATAAATGTTGACTATTCATTCGCGCATTTCCAACGATTAGGAGGAGCGCATCGCATTTCTTTAAGTATTGCACAGTAACTATTTCCAATGAAGAATACGTTCATTAATCGTCATATAATTTTTGTCGTTTCAATTTTCGTTGCTTTGATAATACTTACGAGTTGCGAAAAAAAATTCGATTTTTCAACGCTTCCGCTTGACGAAAATATTTCTGTCAATGAAACATCGTATGTGGAATTAGCACCGCCATTTTCCGGTTTTCAAAAAATTTCTTCGATTGCAATTGGAGGCGACCAAATGTTATATGTCGCTGATTACAATTCAAATAAAATTTTTCAACTTAACGTTGCCGGAATTGTTTTAGGTGAACTCTATTTCAATGATTCTATTGCATTTCATCCATCGGCAATTGTACAGGATTCGCGTCTCGATTTGCTTTTCTGTGGAGAAACGAAAGTACAAAACGATACGATTGCGGCAATTTTCAGAATACAACTTTCTAAATTTGGTTTAAAACTTTCCGAAGTTACTACATCGAACATAAAAACAGTTTGGAAAGAACGCGCTAAGCCTGCTCGACGATTTAAAGGAATTATTGTTGTATCCGATAATCAATACATTGTCGCACGTGTTGGTCCCGATAACAGTAGTCCGATAGATCCTGATTCGCGCATTATTTGGTTTCAGAAAAATGATGCAAAAATAAAAGAGATTTCGGATTTGCAAACCGGAGTTGGTTCGAGCATAACATTCATCAATAAACCAACGGGAATAATCGGATTTCCATTTTCAAAAAATTTTATTGTTACACAAACACTTGAAGGAGTAATTTACGGAGCAGTACTTATGAAATATTCATCTCTTGAAGAACTTTGGATTCCCGGTTTTGACCCTTCGAATCCGTTACAGCGTGTTGATTTTATTCGACCGAATCAATTTACAAACGCACGCGGAGGAGCGTACGACGCACATCGCGGTGATGTATTTATCGTAAATGCAACTTCGGATACAAATTCGTACGCAGTTTTTAAGTTTGATTCGAAAGCAAGGTTCAAAAATGAATCCATCCGACCGAATGATGTTGTTCCAATGCTTACTTCTCCTTCGGGAGCAGCGTTCTATGATAGAGTTTTGTACGTTGCTCAAGACTCGAGAATATTTCGATTCAAACTTTCCACTGATTTCATTCGATAAAAAAATTTCATTTTTCAAACGATTAGATTTCTTGTTTTAATCATTCACTCTTATTACATTTATCCCAAGTTTTTTATAAACTATAATTATTCACAAATTCTTTGAAAGGAGTATTCTCGTATGAGATACACGTTTATTTTATTCGTCGCAATTTTACTTTCGTCCACCGTTGTGTTTTCTAAAAAAGAACATAGAAACACGTCTCCATTTTCTCGCGCAATTCTTCCTGATGTCATAAGTCCTGATACCAGTGCACCAGATACGTGGGGCTATACTTGGGTACGAAGCACAGAGCCCGGAGGTCCGGTTTATAACTGGCTTGATTCTACAGATGGATGGCAACGAGTAAATGGTTTATTGGATGATAATGCCGTTGGATTTTTCAACTTAGGTTTTACATTTCATTACTATTGGTATGATGTTACAAGATTGCAAATCGGTTCAAACGGATGGATTGGTTTTGAACAAACTATCGGAAATCTTGCTGCTGCTTTTACACAATTTCCTAACTCAACTCCTCCCAATGATGTCATAGCACCACTTGGCGCAGATTATGATTTTAGCCCTAATGTTATTGGTCCTTATAATTCAAGAGTATATTTTTGGACGAACAATGTTGATTCTGCAGTTATCAGTTGGGTAGATGCAATTGAATGGTTTCAAACACCTCCCAATCCCCGTCCTACATATTCTTTTCAGGTGATATTAACGAAAGCTGATAGTTCTCTCACATTTCAATATGGACAACATACAGGAAATGGAGCATTCGCATCCGAAAGCAATATAACAATGGGAATTGAAAATGTAACGGGAACTATTGGATTAAGTTACTATTTTGCTAGCGGTTCAATTGACCCAACACGCTATGAAACTGGAACTGCAATTAGAATTAAAAAAACAATTGATACTGGTTTGCAAATTGTTGATGCTGGAGTTATTGGAGGATTTAATAATTTGAACGGTGCGGTTTTTCTTCAAGCGAATGTCAATAATACTATTTCTGCGTATGTAAAAAATTTTGGAACTGCAAATTTAACCAATGTACGCGTACGTCATACTATTTCCCGAGGCGTAACAACATTACTTCGCGATACGGTGTTTATAGATACGCTTTCTCCGGGAACAACAAAAGTCATCACGTTTCCAAAGCCGTTTTTGCCAACACAAGTTGCAGTTCATTCCGGACAATTTCGTATTGAAGCAGCGGGAGATGTTCTTGCTTCTAATAACGTAAAGACAACAGAAATGGATGTTATCAATGCAATTCCTGGAACTCCAATCGTATTAGCATACGATGATAATGTTCTTGATGGAACTGGTCGTTCATGGGGAAGTTCTGGTGGTTTTGGAAATGAATTTGAGGTCCCCGTTCCCGTAAAAATTGAATCTGCGTATGTTAGAATTCAAACAGTAACATCCGGACAAACACTTACTATTTATGTCGTAGATGATGACGGTTCTCAAGGTTCTCCTGGAACAGTACTTGATTCGGTAATTATTGCATCTCCAATTTCCGGAATCAACAAAGCGTATTTTGGTTCTAAAAATATTGTTGTCGAAAGTGGTAAATTTTACATTGGTGAAACCGGTCAGCATACTTATGCAATGGATCAAACGCAGCCACTTTCCAACCGTGGATGGGAAATCACATCGGGATGGGGAGTAAACCGTTTTGGAGCAACAGAAGATGTTATGGTGCGCGCAGTAGTATCAGTTGTCTCCAGCGATGTTCGCAATTATATGCAATATCTTCCCAAAGGTTATGAAGTTGAACAAAACTATCCTAATCCGTTTAATCCAAGTACTACAATTCGCGTAACACTTGCCAAGAAATCGAATATCAAAGTAGTAGTGTACGATATACTTGGAAATGAAATCAAAACGCTTTTTAACGGTAATGCCCAAGTTGGCGAAACAAAAATTATTTGGGATGGAACAAATCGTTACGGTACATCTGTTCATTCAGGAGTATTTTTCTATCGAGTACAAGGAGATAATTTTTCCGAAACAAAAAAGATGTTATTATTGAAGTAACACAAACTCTTTGTTTTGCAAAATACGTAAGCCGATTTCAATTTACGAAATCGGCTTTTTTTATCAGAGAAATTGTTTGTGAAAAAAAGCATCATTATATTTTCTCCGTTTCTTTTAATTAACCTAAAAAAAAACACCATGCTCTCAAAATTACTCATTCTGCTTTCAATCATTATTTTCCAAAGCAAAATATTTTCGCAACCTTCCATCAAAATCGTTGGCGGAACAAATGCTGATTTCGGCACACTCTATCGCGGTGATAGAATCGAGAAAAAATTGACAATAAAAAACGACGGAAGTGATACGTTGCGTATTGCAAATGTATCTGCTTCGTGTGGTTGCACAGCAGCAATGTTAAGCGAAAAAATTATTGCTCCCGGCGATTCCGGCTCATTGAATGTTGGATTTAATTCAGAAAATTTTTCGGGAAAAGTTCAAAAAAATGTTACCCTAACATCGAATGATCCCCAAAATCCAACATTGCAATTTCGTTTCGGTGTAAATATCATAGAAGAACTTTCTCTTGATCCGCGAACGCTTATTGTTCGTGAGGCAAAAAAAGGTGAAAATGTTTCAACATCTTTAAGAATCAAAAATACTTCAACATTTCCAATTTCTTTATTATCGTGGAACAGCGAAAATAAAAACGTAAGTATTGAATTGCCCAAAGAACCAATTCAACCTTCAGATGAAATTACACTTATCGTAAATTATTTTTGTGAACAAGCAGGTTATGTGAATTCGACATTCGATATCGTTACCAATGCAAAAAAACAATCGAAACTAACGATAAATTTTTACATCAACATTCTTTCTTCACAAGAGTAAATGCGAACCGAGGCATATATCGTTGAAGCAGTAAGAACACCTATTGGAAAATATGGAGGCGTTTTTCGTGATGTTCGCGCCGATGATTTGGGTGCAATTCCACTTCGTGCTCTTTTGTCACGTACAAAAATATCTGCAGAGTGTATTGATGACGTAATCATTGGTTGTGCAAATCAAGCGGGCGAAGATAACCGAAATATAGGTCGAATGTGCAGTCTGCTTGCCGGTTTTCCTTATTCAGTTCCAGGAGTTACTATTAACCGTCTCTGCGGTTCAAGTCTTGAAGCGATAAATATTGCGGCGCGTTCTATTTGGAGTAATGAAATGGATATTGTAATTGCAGGTGGAGTTGAAAGTATGAGCCGCGCACCGTATTCGATTGCGAAAAATCAAAAAGGAACGTTTGGAAATGTAACTGCGTACGATACTGCACTTGGATGGCGTTATCCGAATCCGCAGATGGAAAAATTATTTCCATTGGAATCAATGGGAGAGACTGCGGAAAATATAGCAGAGAAATATAAAATTTCACGAGAAGCACAAGACGAATTTGCATTCAGAAGCCATAACAATGCCGTAAAAGCACAGGAAGAAAATGTATTCTCTAACGAACTTATTTCTGTAGAAACATTTTTCAGAAATACATCAGCGACAATAATTTCAGATGAGTGTCCTCGCAAAGACACTACGTTAGAAAAATTATCTCAACTGAGTTCTGTGTTTAAGAAAAACGGAACGGTAACGGCAGGAAATTCTTCAACATTAAATGATGGTGCAGCAGCAGTTTTGATAATGAATGAAAAAAGTATTGTAGAACAAAACCTTTCTCCTATAGCAAGAATAGTTTCTACTGGAATTGCTGGAGTTGATCCCCGATATATGGGAATTGGACCTGTTCCAGCAACACAACAGGCAATGAAAAAAGGAAAAATTACGATTGCTGATTTAGATATAATTGAACTTAATGAAGCATTTGCGGCACAATCGCTTGCAGTGATAAGGGAATTGAAACTCTCTATAGAAAACGTTAATGTAAACGGTGGAGCAATTGCACTTGGACATCCTCTCGGTTGCAGTGGTGCAAGAATTTTGACAACTTTAGTGTATGAATTAGTGAGAAGAAAAAGTACTTTGGGATTAGCAACAATGTGCATCGGTGTTGGACAAGGAATTGCAACGATAGTAGAACGTGTATAAAGTTAATCACGTTTCCAAATTCCCGGAATGCGTATTGAACATTTTGGACAACAATTATCTAATAAATTATTTTTCTTTATTGTAAAACCTAAACGCTCCACTAATAATTCGCCGCAATTATAACAATAAGTGTTTTCGTACTTCTTCAACATTCCTGGGAGATTTCCGGCGTATACAAAATGCAAGCCTTCTTCGTAGCCTATTTCTACGGCACGTTGCAACAAAGAGACAGGAGTTTTAACCGTTGTTTTCATTTTGTAATTGGGATGAAATGCAGTAATATGCCAAGGAATATCCGCAGATATACTTTGAATGAATCTTGCTATTTCGCGAATTTCTGTTTCGGAATCATTAAATTGAGGAACAAGAAGAGTTACAATCTCAATCCAAAATTTCATCTTGTGTAAACATTGAATTGAATTTAGTATGTTGTTCAGCGGACATCCTAATTTTCTATAGTATTTGTCGTTAAATCCTTTTAAATCAACCTTGAATAAATCAACATACGGACGAAGCAATTCAAGTATTTCATGAGTTGTATTACCATTTGAAACATACGAAGTAAGCAAGTTGTTTTGTTTTGCGAGTTTGAAAATCTCAATCGCCCATTCGCTTGTAATAAGTGGTTCATTATATGTACTGGTTACAATTTTCGCGAGAGTAGCAATTGCAAAATCATTGATTTCTTGCGCTGATATTTTTTGAACTTGTGCAATAGAATTTTTATCACGAAGTGTTTGCGATGTAACCCAATTTTGGCAATAGTTACAATGCAGGTCGCATCCCAGCATTCCAAAACTTAATGCTCGTTCTCCGGGAAGTATATGATAAAAAGGTTTTTTTTCTATCGGATCAAGTTGAATCGCTGATACATAACCCCAAGGAACATATAATTTCCCATGTCTATTAAAACGTACTTTGCAAATTCCGTCTCTGCCTTCGTTTATAATACAACGATGTCCACATGCAAAACACTCTATTGCATTATTTTCTAATGAAGTAAAAAAATTACTTACCGTTGTATATTTTGAAAGAATTTTTTTAACAGGATTTTCTAATTGTGATGCTATCATAACGACAAAGAAATTGTAAAACAATATAATGCTCTTTTTTAAAGAAATAAATCTACACGCAAGAAAAATTATCGAGTTAGTCAAAAATAATTCTTCAACAAAAATTATTATATCTTACTTTGTGATGTACTTTTTGGGGAGTACTGATGTATGTTCAATGGAAAAAAATAAACATCAATTGTTTTTTAATACATTAACAATACGAAAACAAGAACCTGAAATTCAAAAACAACAATCGCTTGCATTTGAAATTTTAATTTCAACAACTGGATTTGGGTTGGGTGGATTCTATAAAACGAAACTATCGAATTCCACAAGTGGAACGCTTAATCTATTTGTTTCAGAAGTCGAAGACGAACAAGAAATCGAGTTTTACGACATTTACGGAAATTCCATTCATCCAGGAAAAATAAACCGTTTCTTCCTCATTCCACTGTATTTCGGAATTGAACAAAGAATTTTTACTGAATCTATAACATCATCATTTCGTCCGTTTGTGAACTTCGGAATTGGACCAACAGTTATTTTTTCTACCTCTGCACAAGAAGATTTTTTTTCTTCTTTAGGAAATGGACGTTCACGATTGAATGTAAGCGGTTATATTGGTGTGGGCTCGTATTGGGGAAATAAGTCGGAAACATTGTTTGGATTTAATGTACGATATGTTTACGCTCCTTATCCGAAAGGAATAGAAAGTTTAGAAAATATATTTACAGGAGAAAAAAAATATTTAAAAGAATTTGGCGGGATTTACATTACGCTTTCCATCGGTAACAATTTCGATTAAAATACACTGGCGTTCTCGTAAAATCTCCCCTCGTTCTACGGAACGCCTTTGTATTTAGCCATGCGACAACTAAAAAAACCGAGAAAAAGTTAACCACATTATATTCCTACGTATGTGAGAAATATCACAAACATCGGTATTTTCAATTTTATTTTTTTAATTCTTTGATAGTACTCTCTTCAAGCAACTTCCAGTTATAGAATCTGTATTATTGATTATTGTTTTGAGTGTACCTTCTGCAATTATAAATCCGCCTCTTTCTCCTCCCTCTGGTCCTAAATCAATAATCCAATCAGCGCATTTTATGACATCTAAGTTATGTTCTATGACAATGATTGAATGTTCACGTTTTAGCAACCGCTGAAAACACTGTAACAATATATTTATATCATTGAAATGCAAACCCGTTGTCGGTTCATCAAAAATAAATAGTGTGTTTGCATTTTTATCTGCATCAACTAAAAACGATGCTAACTTTATTCGTTGAGTTTCTCCACCTGAAAGTGTCGTTGAAGATTGCCCTAAGCGCAAGTATCCTAATCCAACATCGTGAAGAATGCGTAAGCGTTTTGCAATTTTTATTCCTGTTGGATATTCACCAAAAAAAGCAAAAGCTTCTGAAACTGTGAAATTTAGTACGTCGATAATATTTTTTCCGTTGTATTGAATTTGCAGTATTTCTTTCTTAAATCTTGTTCCACCACATACTTCACACTGCAGTTCAAGTTCAGCCAAAAATTGCATTTCTATCCTCTGTATTCCTTCACCATTACACGCCTCGCATCTACCGCCCGATACATTAAAAGAAAAATGTGATGGCATATACCCACGCATTTTAGATTGCGGCGTACTTGCAAACACATCTCTAATCAAATCGTACGCTTTTATATACGTAACAGGATTTGAACGAGAAGTTTTACCAATGGGCGATTGGTCAACTAATGCGACATTCGCAATATTATTTATACCTTCTACTTTTTCCACTTGAACAACAGTACCATCTAATTCACCTCGAATTTTTTTTATACTATTATAGATTACGTTGTGTACCAACGTGCTTTTTCCAGAACCTGAAACGCCAGTAACACAAACAAAATTTTGTAAAGGAATTTTTACGTTGATATTTTTCAAATTATGTTCTCTCGCTCCAATAATTGCAATGTAATTTCCACTTCCATTATTTCTACACGTTGGAATTTTTATTTCTTCATATCCAGAAAGATACTTACTCGTCAAAGTATTTGATTGCAATAGTTGCTGATGTTTTCCTGAAAAAACAATTTCGCCGCCCAATTCTCCAGCATTTGGACCAATATCAATAATATAATCAGCAGACTCAATTATTTCTCTATCATGTTCAACTACTATTACTGTATTTCCTAAATCTCGTAATGATTTTAAAATTCCTATTAAGCGGCGCGTATCTCTAGTGTGTAATCCGATACTTGGTTCGTCGAGAACATATAATGTTCCGACCAACGATAATCCAAGTGCAGTTGCGAGATGAATTCTTTGCGATTCGCCTCCGGAAAGAGTGTGAGTTGTTCTATCAAGCGTTAAGTAACCGATTCCGACATCGATCAAAAATTTAATGCGCTTTTTTATTTCATGTAAAATGCGTTCAGAAATTTTTTTTTCAGATTCGCTGAGAAGTAATGAATCGAAAAAATCGTATGCTGCAGAAAGCGACATTTGCGCAACATCAGCGATGGTTTTGTTATTTAGTTTTACTAATAATGCTTCTTGCCGAAGACGGCTTCCTTTACATTCGCTGCAAATTGTATAGCCACGATAACGACTTAAAAACACGCGGTAATGCAATTTGTAAGATTTCGATTGTAGAAATTGGAAAAAACCGTTAACTCCACAAAACGTTTCATATCCGTTGAAAATTACGTTACGTTCTTCCTCTTTAAGTTGATAATACGGAACATTCGTACGAATGTTTACGCGGGCTGCAATTTCTAACAATTCAATGTGGAATTTTTTCCAATTCGGAAAATTCCAACAATGGATTGCCCCTTCTTCGAGATTTTTATTTTTGTCAGGAACGACTAAGCCCTCATCTATGCCGATTGATTTTCCGAAACCTTGACACACAGAACACGCGCCTAAAGGAGTATTGAATGAAAAGAGTTGTTGTTCTGGTTCCTGATATTGCACATCACAGAGCGAGCACATAAAGTGCTGGTTGAATCGTAATTCATTTCCGGATTCAACAAAATGAATTACGAGTTTTCCATCTCCGAATCGAAACGCCGACTCAAGAGAATCAGAAAGACGATTATCGTGCTTTTCATTATTTAGTAATAGTCTATCAAGTACAACAAATATTTTTTTTTGGTATTGAAAGTTTTCAATATCAATTTCATTTACATCAATTACAATTCCGCTGTGAAAAATGCGCGTAAACCCTTGTGAACGTATGTATTCTATTTGCTCATTGATAGTAGTGGTTGAATGTATATGAACGGGAAACAGTACTAAAATTTTATCTCCATTGATTCCACTTGTTTCTTCATAAAGTTTGTTCACAACTGATTGCACAGAATCTTTTAAAACCACTGTTCCGCATTTTGCACAGTACGTTTTTCCGATGCGGGCAAACAACAGTCGAAGAAAATCATAAATCTCCGTAGAGGTTCCGACTGTCGAGCGAGGGTTTTTTGAAGGAATTTTTTGCTCTATGGCAACAGAAGGGGAAATGCCACTAATAAAATCTACATCTGGTTTTTCAAATCGCTCTAAAAATTGACGCGCGTATGATGAAAGACTTTCGACAAATCTTCTTTGCCCTTCAGCATAAATTGTGTCAAACGCGAGACTTGATTTTCCTGAACCGCTTACTCCGGTTATTACAACAAGTTGATTGTGGGGAATTTCAACGTTAATATTTTTCAGATTATGAACACGTGCGCCACGAATGATAATTGAATTTTGTTTTTTAGAATTACTAAACGTATTGTTTTGATTAGTTTTCTTCTGCATAAAAAGAACAACAGTTCGTTATGATTTTAATTTTTGAATTTTAATAAATGCAAAATTACATTCTGTAAAAAACAATCGCAAAGAAATCAATCAAAACAAAAAATTATAGGTCGCTTTAATAGAAAAAATCCTAAATTTTCTTGAACAAAATTTTGACTTGAACCAAAAAAAAGACTAAATTTATTCTGTTTTAATATGGGGATGAATTGGTTTCGACGGATTGTCGATGGTTACAATTGCATCTCGTGCTCTCCATATGCACGTAAATCTCGTGGAAAAACATTAAGTGCCAACTATAATTACGCACTTGCTGCATAATTAATTTTATGCAGCCGTTTTCACTTCGTTTCTTCTGATGGACGAAATGAAAGCGTCGCAACATCAGAATAGTTTCAGTTTTGCTCAGTAATTGAAGCGAATTTTTATGAGATAGTTTTTTATTGAGCGTGTTGTTGCGCGTATAAAAAGCAAAAATAAAACAATAACTAAAGATGTAGTAGTTGTAATGGTCTGCACTTCGGACGCCGGTTCGATTCCGGCCATCTCCACAATTTTTATTATGCGTTGCTATGAATGAACTACAAATCAAAAACCCTCTTGATTTGCAATTTTTCTTGTGCGTCAATAAAAATTTTGCAATGAACTATGAACGATAACAGCGAATTCGCGTCCAACAACAATATGTATTTGTTCGCGTATTCGATTCAAGGATATTACGATAAAGATTTACTTGATTATACGCTATGGCGCAAATGTCCTTTCATAAAATTTGCTTTCAAATTCGATGAAGAATTATTCGAATTGCAATTTACAGTAATTTATTTTTTATTAGTTGATGAAAAAGCAAATTTCGTTCACAAAACTTACAGGTGCAGGTAATGATTTTATACTAATTGACAATAGGGGAGAAGAGATTTCGTTACCTTGGGATATTCTTGCAAAAAAATTATGTGATAGAAATTTTGGAATTGGCGCTGATGGCTTACTGATCGTTGAACATTCAAACGATTCCGATTTTGAAATGAAATATTTTAATAGCGACGGAAGTTACGGTGGAATGTGCGGCAATGGAGGACGATGTATTGCTCATTATTATTTTCTCACAAAGAAACGTAAGAAAAAAACATATTTCAGAGCGCTTGGTGAAACATACATTGCATTAAAGAAATCGCAAACAATTTCTATTAAAATGAAAGATGTATTTGTAATGCCAAGTACGCTTTCACTACGTATCAACAGCCATATACTTCCTGCATATTTTCTAGATGTTGGTTCACCGCATGCAATAATATTCTACGAAGATTTTCAAAAATTCGTTTCAAAGAAATTTTCGTTTCATAGTCTTCCAGTTGAAGAATTAGGAAAAAGCGTAAGAGAAAATAAAACAATATTTCCTTTAGGAACAAACGTAGATTTCGTCCAGAAAAAATCTAACAACACTATCAAAATACGTGTGTACGAGCGAGGAGTCGAAGCAGAAACGCTTGCTTGTGGAACCGGTGCTGTTGCAAGCGCGCTCGTTACTTCATGGAAATTTAATATGAGTTCGACTGTTACTATAATACCGAAAAGCAACCAAAAACTCTATGTATCGTATTCTAAGAAAGTTAACACATTTAAGAATATTTGGCTTGAAGGAAATGCTCAAATGGTATTTCAGGGAAGCATTTTCGTAGAACTATGATAACATTCTTTCTCGGAGAAAAAATGCGAAGTTGTAAATACATATAATCAATATTATGTATAATTATAATGAATGTGTGTATTTTATCTAATCGCTATTATTTTCTCTCCTTTCTCTATTATGGACTTTTCATTAATGTAGATTTGCGCTACTTCTCCACTTTCCATTGCATGTATATCATTTTCCATTTTCATTGCTTCCAAAATACAAATTCGTGTTCCAATGGTAATCCTATCACCGACGCGAACAAATATTTTCGTAATTAATCCAGGCATTGGCGCATACATTACTACGTTTTTTTTTTCGTCTGTATCTTTTTTGTATTTCCTGTAAGTGTTTTCTGTTTCCTTAATGATTTTCGTTTGATAATTCTTCTGAGAAATCATTACCGAATATGTTTCATCGGAAAGTTGGTGCAACACACCGTCATATATTTTTTCGTTGATAATCAATGAAAATATATTTTTGCTTTTTTCTAAGTAAGAAATTGTAAAACGCAATTCATCGGCCGCAACATTTTGTTCGTTGGAAAATTCCAGCGCTATTGCTACGCCATCTACTTCAACGATTTCTCTTAATTTTTTTTTCATCGATACTGTTCCAGTTTTTTATTTTTCCATTGTGAACCTATTGTTGAATTTTTCTTTGTTACAACTAATGTGCGATGCTTGTGCAATACGGTAGCAATTGCAGCAACTAACGCTTCTTCCTGAAGTTTCTTCTCTTGAAAACCTGATGGAAAATTTCTTTGAAGAAAATTTGTATCAATCGTTCCTTCAAGAAAATCCTGATGTTCTAAAATTTGAAGACACGCCGGAATATTCGTTGCAACACCACTTATTACATATTCGTTAAGTGCGCGTATCATTCGTTGTATGGCAAATATTCGTGACGATGAATAGGAAATTAATTTAGAAATCATCGGGTCGTAATACAGAGATATTTCATTCCCTTCCTCAATTCCTCTTTCTTCTCGAATACCAATTCCACTCGGCGAACGCATATATGTTATTTTTCCCGTTGAAGGATAAAAATTATTAAAAGATTCTTCAGCGTATATTCTACATTCAATTGCATTTCCGCGTAGGATTATATCTTCTTGCGTAAAAGAAATTTCTTCTTCCGATGCGACACGAATTTGTTCTCGTACCAAATCGATCCCAGTAACTAATTCGGTTACAGGATGTTCTACTTGCAATCGTGTGTTGACTTCAAGAAAATAAAAATTCTCTTTATCATCCATTAAAAATTCCACTGTTCCTGCATTAGAATAATTTGCAAGTTTTGCAACTTCTTTTGCTGCATTTCCCATCTTGTTTCGCAACGCATTTGTCATAATTGGTGATGGCGACTCTTCGATTATTTTTTGATGTCGTCGTTGTATGGAGCACTCGCGTTCTCCAAGATGAACGATATTTCCATAAACATCACCAAGAATTTGTATTTCGATATGCCGAGGATTATGTAGATATTTTTCTATAAACACGCGCGAATCTTTGAATGCATTCATCGCTTCGTTTTGACATAAACGAACTGCATTTTCAAACTCCGCTTCCGATTCGACAATCCGCATTCCCTTTCCCCCGCCTCCTGCTGCTGCTTTGATAAGTACCGGATACGAAATTTTTTGTGCTATTCCTTTTGCTTGTTGTAAATCGGTAATCGGTTCATCTATTCCTGGAATTATGGGAACATTAGAATTTCGTAAAAGTTGTTTTGCTTTGGTTTTATCTCCAAGAGTCTCAATTGCATTCGCAGATGGACCGATAAATACAATTCCACTTTCCTCAGCGAATTTTGCAAACGAAGAATTCTCTGATAGAAATCCATATCCCGGATGAATAGCATCTGCTTTTGACTTCCATGCAACATCAATAATTTTCACCGCGTCAAGGTAACTCTCTTTTGCAGGTGCCGCTCCTATGCAATATGCTTCATCTGCGTAAGAAACAAACGGCATCATTCTATCAATTTCTGAATACACAGATACTGTTGCAATATTCATCTCCTTGCATGTACGCATTATTCTCAATGCAATCTCTCCCCTATTTGCAATAAGTATTTTTTTTATTGTTCTTTTCAAATAATATTCGTACTAGAAAAATTTTAGTGATAAGATACGACTATAATAATGAAGACGTGTTTCTATTTCTGAACAGAAATTGAAATGGAAATTTTGTCTTCTTGTTTTGTTTTCGAAAATATTTTTGAAAAAGTCAGGAATTGTTACTCTCCATCTTTTCATATTTACGTACGCTGTAGGCACAACAACAAGCGTAAGAAAGTTGGTAAATAGTTTTTTTACTCATTCCATCTCTATTGCAAGTTCTTCCATTGTAACTTTGGTAATACAATATTTTAGATATGAATTTGCAACCGTATAAAATATTCGATGTTTTGCTTCGAGTTCACTTACCATAATTATTGAAAACAGTATAACGGTGAATTTAGTTTGAAAATTTGCTTAGTAACTGAGAATTTAATAACTCTACTTTTGTATTTTAAAAAAAATCGAGATGAAGAAATGAAAAAATATCGAAAGAACAATTGGAAATTAATATCGTATTTTAGGTTTCCGATATTTTTTATTCTTTTTTCTTAATTTCTTGTGTACTAAAATGTATTTACATATTTTTTGCCTCGCTTTTTAAGAAATTACGAGCAAATAACTGCTTTATATCTCACGCCTTCGTATTATCAATGAGCAATTTAGAAATATTTTCCGGGCGTTCTAATCAAACGCTGGCTAATGCTATAGCCAAAAAGTTGGAAATGCGATTAGGAAAATGCGATATTGAAAATTTCGCAGATGGAGAAATTTGGGTAAAATATAACTCAAACATTCGAGGTAAGGATGTGTTCATCATTCAATCTACAAATCCTCCTTCGGATAATTTAATGGAATTGCTCATATTGATAGACGCTGCTAAACGAGCATCTGCACGAAGAGTAACAGCAGTAATTCCATATTTTGGATACGCTCGACAAGACAGAAAAGATCAGCCGCGAGTTTCTATTACAGCAAAACTTGTTGCAAATCTCATTACGCACGCGGGAGCAGATAGAGTAATAACAATGGATTTACACGCTCCTCAAATTCAGGGATTTTTTGATATTCCAGTTGACCATTTGTATTCATCGGCGGTATTTATGCCGTTTTTACGAAAGAAAAAAATTCCCAATCTTGCAGTTGTTTCACCGGATGTTGGAGGAATAAAACTTGCGAGAGCGTACGCAAAGCGTTTACAAGTTGAACTTATTCTCATTGATAAACGACGCCCAAAGCCTAATGTTGTTGAAGTTATGAACATTATCGGCGACGTCAAAGGAAAAAACATCCTCATCGTAGATGATTTAGTAGATACTGCAGGAACATTTACAAATGCAGTAAAAGCGCTTAATGCAGAAGGAGCAAAAGAAATTTATGGAGTTTGTACACACGCAGTACTTTCTCAAAATGCCATAGAAAAAATTACCAATTCCGCTGTTAAAAAATTATACGTAACAGATACATTTCCATCGAAAAACGTTGGAGAAAAAATAACAACACTTACTGTTGCAAATATTTTCAGCGAAGCAATTCTTCGCTGTTACAATAATCAGTCAATCAGTTCGCTTTTTGACATAAGTAAAGATTAAAAAAAGTATAGTCAAACATTATTATGAAAGAAGTTACATTACCCGTCGAAGTTCGGACTATTCGAAAGAAAAAAGTAGGAAAATTACGACGCGAAGGTTTTATCCCGGCAATTTATTACTTGAACGGTGAAGGCGAAATTCCTGTTTCTGTTCGTGAAAAAAATCTCCTCCCGATAATCAACAATCCCGATTTGCAACTCATTAATCTGGAAATTACTCCCGGTGGGATTCGTCAGGGAATTGTAAAAGAAGTACAACGCGACCCTATTACTGAACGCCCTCTTCACGTGGATTTTCAAGGTGTACGGGAAGACAGAATGTTAACCGTTGAAATTCCTATTGTACTCACAGGCGGAACTCCTGCTGGTGTGCGAATGGGAGGAATTCTCCAGCATATTCTCCATACTGTTGAAGTTTCTTGCCTTCCCAAAGATATTCCGGAACATATCGAAGTAAATATCAGCGAACTCGCAATTAACCATTCAGTTCACGTAGGACAACTTTCATTTCCGAATATACGTATCTTAACTCCGTCAGAAGAGCCGATTGTTGCAGTATTCCCGCCGAAAGTAGAAAAAGAACCTACTGCGGTAGAAACAACCGAGGAACAGAAAGAACCTGAAGTAATAGCAAAGGGAAAGAAAGAAGAAGAAGTTTCCGCTGAACCTGTAAAAGGAAAAGAACAAACAAAGAAGTAAAACAAATTTTAATTCACGCCTGTGTAAACAGGAATATTCTCTGTTTCAGTGCATTGCGCATCGAAACCAACACACTTAAGACCGAAGAGAACATTTCTTATGAACGAAAACAAACGCTTATACGAAACTACTTATATCATAAACGGTTCGCTTGAAGATACTCAAACCGAATCTATCATTTCAAAAGTGAACGACGTCGTTGTAAAACACGGCGGCGAAGTTCTTTCAATTGTCCGTTGGGGACGAAAACGATTTACGTATCCCATACGACATAAAACAAACGGCTACTACGTAATTCTGGAAATAAAAGCGAATGCGTCGTTCATCCGCGAGTTTGAACGTTTCTTTCATCTCGAAGAAAATATATTGCGCCATTTATGTATTGCATTAACTAAACAAATGCTTAAAGCAAAGGAATTAAAACCATTTGTCATTGAGCCATCTACGTTAATGCAGCAAGAAGTTATTCTTGAAGAAATACTCACAACCGAAATAGAAGCAGCAAAAGAAGAAATACCTTTGCCTATTCGTCAAGAATTACACACACACGAAAACGAACTACAAGGAGAAAAGAACAATGCCTAAACTCACTCCGCAGGAATATGCGCAATTAGCCGCAAAACGCCGAAAGCAATTAGAAGAATCATTAAAGAAACGCACATGCCGTTTTTGCCGCTCGCGCGATATCTACATTGACTACAAAGAAGAAAAGCGATTGATTCGTTGTCTTTCCGAACAAGGAAAAATAACACCGAAACGATTGACAGGAACGTGCGCAAAACATCAACGACAACTCGTTATTGCTATCAAACGCGCTCGTTACTTAGCATTATTACCGTATGTTTCAACAATAATTCGTTAAAGGAAATTATATGAAAATCATTTTACGCAAAGATTACGAAGTATTGGGAAAAAAAGGAGAAATCGTTTCTGTAAAAGATGGTTTTGCTCGCAATTACTTATTCCCTCAAAAAATTGCAGCGCTTGCTACCGAAAGCACCGTAAAAGCGATGGAACTTGCTCACCAACAAATGCAAGCAAAGGTAAAAAAAGAATTACTTGCCGTTCAAAAACGCGTATCCGATTTGCAAAAAATTTCACAAGTTACTATTGCCGTAAAAGTTGGCGAAGAAAACCGATTATTCGGCTCCGTAACTTCGCTCGATATTGCAAATGCTCTAAAAGCGCATCACTTTGACCTCGATAAGCGCGCTATTGAACTCGACGAACCAATTAAATCGCTTGGCATTTATTCTGTTCACGTGAAACTTCATTCAGAAGTTAAAACTACTATTAAAGTCAAAGTGGTTAAAGAGTAATTTATTGTCTTTTGAAACAAAGGACACACTTGTGTATTCAACGATTCTCAAATGTGTCCTTTTGTTTTTTTCAGAAAATCTTTACTTCAAAATATATTCACATAACAATCACTACGTATGGAACTCACACTTATTTTTGTAATCAGTATTATCGGATTATTATTCGCAGTTTATCTTATTCGGAACGTAATGCAACGTGATACCGGAACCCCCGCTATGCAGGAAATCTCCAACGCCATTAAATCGGGCGCAGAAGCATTTCTCCGACGACAAAACAAAACAATTCTCTATTTAGCAGTCGCATTAACAGCACTCATATATATACTCTACGCATTTGTCAGAACATCGAACGAGCACGACCCCGCAACCGCATCTACGCTTGCACTATGGACCTCGCTATCTTTCATTCTTGGAGCGTTATGCTCTGTTGCCGCTGGATATATGGGAATGTGGGTTTCCATTCGTTCCAATATTCGAACCGCCTCCGCAGCAACTCGAAACTTAAATGACGCTCTACAAACAGCATTACGCGGAGGCGCAGTTTCAGGATTTTTTGTGGTTGCATTATCACTACTCGGTGTTGCAGGATTATTTGCTATTGTGAACGCAATGGGAGTTGCTAAAACTGTTGAACAAATTCCGCTTCTCATTGTCGGATACGGATTTGGTGCATCATTTGTTGCATTGTTCGCTCAATTGGGCGGTGGTATCTATACAAAAGCCGCCGACGTGGGCGCAGATTTAGTTGGTAAAGTTGAAGCAGGAATTCCTGAAGATGATCCTCGTAATCCTGCTGTTATTGCCGATTTAGTTGGCGATAATGTCGGTGATTGTGCCGGTCGTGGAGCAGATTTATTCGAATCTACTGCGGCGGAAAACATCGGCGCTATGATTCTTGCCGCGGCATTATACAAAGCAAACTTTGTTGAACTTGGTACAAATGGCTTACTTTCCGTATTACTCTTCCCTCTTGTTGCTCGAGCATTCGGCATTCTTGCTTCTATCGTAGGAATTTTGATTGTCAAAACCAACGACAATGAAGACCCAATGAAAGCACTCAATCGCGGTTATTACGTTACTACGGTTCTGGCAATGATTGGTTTCTTTGTTGCTTCCAAATGGTTGTTGGGAAGCGAATATTATTTTAATTTCTTTTTATGCGGCGTTATCGGTGTACTTACTGCTCTTGCCTTTGTGTTTTTAACACAATATTACACAGAATACAAATATCGCCCCGTACAATCTATTTCCGAAGCATCCAAAACAGGCGCTGCTACAAATATCATAGCAGGAATTGCAGTGGGAATGGAATCCACCGGGTATCCTGTTCTCGTTATTTCCGCCGCACTTATTTCTTCTTATTTCCTTGGTGAAAGTTCGGGATTGAAAGAAGCAGGTTTGTTTGGAACTGCAGTAGCAACGATGGGAATGTTAGGAACTGCTGCATTTATTCTCGCTATGGACACATTTGGTCCGATTACTGATAACGCAGGAGGTATTGTCGAAATGTCCAAACAACCCGATGACATTCGGAAACGAACGGATAGACTTGATGCCGTAGGAAATACCACCAAAGCATTAACCAAAGGATACGCAGTTGGTTCTGCTGCGCTTGCCGCATTTCTCTTATTTTCTGCATATTTTGACGAAGTGAGAAATTATGGTTTTGATTTACAGCATATAGATTTATCAAAGCCGCCTGTATTTGTCGGAGCGATGTTCGGAGCGATGCTCGTGTTTATTTTTTCTTCGCTTGCTATTAAAGCAGTCGGAAGAGCCGCATATTCTATTATTAATAATGTCCGCGAACAGTTTAAAAATAATCCCGGAATTATGAAAGGAACGTCTAAACCCGATTACAGACAATGTGTTGATATTGTTACTCGTGCGGCATTGAAAGAAATGGTGCTTCCTGGTCTTCTCGTAGTTATTATGCCCATCTTTGTCGGACTTGTTTTCAAATGGATATATAATGCAAGCGGAACTCCAGCGAACGGAGCAACCGGCGCAGAAGTTGTCGGTGGTTTGCTGATGGTTGGAACAATTACAGGAATTCTTGTTGCCCTCTTTCTTAACAATGGCGGCGGCGCGTGGGATAATGCAAAAAAGTTTGTCGAAGTTGGAAATAAAAAAGGAAGCGATTGGCACAAAGCAACCGTTGTCGGCGATACCGTTGGCGACCCATTCAAAGATACAGCTGGTCCCTCGCTTCATGTATTGATTAAATTACTCTCTACAATAACGTTGGTTTTAGCGCCGTTGTTTATTTAAGTTTTTTTTCTTCTGAATAATGTGTAAACCTTCAAGGTTTTTTAAACCTTGAAGGTTTTATATATAATTCAATCTTATTTACCATTCATACCGAACTGTGTATGTTACTATTTTTTCTCCGTCTTTGTTTACATTTACGTGGAATTTAACAGTGTTTTGGTCAACTTTTTCCCACTTGTCGCTCCAATTTGTAATTTCCCATTCGCGCCAACCTCCTGGATGTTCATAAATCTGCACTTCTATTTCCTCCGCTTTATGATTGCGAATTTTTATTTCGTATGTTTCTTGCGCTGAACGCTCACCGAATGTTTTTCCGTCGGTTTTCTTACGCTCACCGACGATATCGAACGCATTACCCAAATTCAATTTTAGTTCTTCATCTTTCGGCGTGTGGTCAATTTCATCTTCGCCGATAAATTGTTCTTTCCCATCTTCGTCTTTCTTATATACGCGGACTTTACCTTTGGGCAATGCAATTCCCAACCCAGATTTTTCTTCGTTCTTGAACTGCACGTACACGCCAACTTTCGGTTTTGTTGCACCGTCATAAATAAAAACTTTTTTCGCAACAACTTTTTTTCCTGCAACGAGTTCAAGTTGTTTCGTTTCGTTATCGTTGATATCTGCTTTGCGTTTGAGTGAGTAAAGTTTGTATTCAAATAATTCTCTCTGCTCAAATTGCGGCTCCTTTGATGTCGACATCAATTCCATCATTTGATAACGCGGATATATTTCAACATCTTTTGCTACAATGTTGACATCGCCGGCAACAAGTTTCAATCCCGCATTTTTGAACGACGTTCCGCAATTATTAGTTATTGTAACCCATCCTGTCAAATCCAATTTGTTGTCGTCTTTATTTATCAATGCAACGTAATTGCAAATCCATGAAAGATTATTCGCAAGATAACTGATTTCTGTTTTGTGCTCGCCTTCCTTTTCGTTCTCTATCATCCATTGCAGTTGAGGTTTTGAAATTAAACCTTCGGGCAAACTCGGAAGCACAATTTTTCCCGATGGATTCACTTCTATTTTCCCATTCACTTCTGCAACAATGCCATCAACGTTGGAAAGAAGTTTTCCGCTTACAGTAAATTCTTTTTTCGTTTCCTCATTCAATCGAACGAACTCAATCGTCTTCCCCAAATATTTAAAAAGAAGTTTTGATTGATTGACTAAATCGTATTGATAATTTTGTTCGAGAACGCGCACAGCATTTGCATCGGTCAAGCTTGAAAAATGCAATGACGTACCGTCAATCGTCGAAGGAATGTCGGGAATAACGATTGTCGAAATTCCTTTCTTCAAATTGAGCGTTCGTTCTTCTCTGATGAGAGAAAGATTTTGATTGTATATAGTTAAATCTACTTGCGTCCGTTCATTTTTCGATTGTGAAAAAAGATTGGATGCTAATAAAATGGTGAGAAAAATTGCGTAAAACATAAATTACTCCTTGTTGATGTGTTTGTTGTTTTGTTAGTTGATTAATGAGTTATTTAATTGAAGTACACTTTTAGTAGTATTAGTTGATTCTTTAAATAATTCTTCTTGTCCTCGAAATTGCAATTGATACAACTTGAAATAAATTCCGCCTTGCACGAGTAATTCCTGATGTGTTCCCGATTCCCGCACTTCGCCTTTATGGAGAACAATGATATTATCCGCATGCTGAATTGTTGAAAGACGATGCGCAACAACAATGGCAGTTCGGTCTTTTAACAACTCTGTTATAGCGTTTTGAATGAGACGTTCTGTTTCTGTATCAACGCTCGATGTCGCTTCATCAAGAATCAAGATTTCAGGATTCGTTACCAATGCGCGCGCAAATGCCAGTAATTGCTTTTGTCCCACGGAAAGCGTTGCTCCGCGTTCCTTTACTTCTTCGTCGTATTTCTTAGGTAACTGTTCAATGAATATATGCGCGCCGACAATTTCGCACGTGCGTTTAACTTTCTCAAGAGAAATTGAATCGTTGCCAAGCGTGATATTATTTGTTATATCGTCGGAAAATAAAAACACATCCTGAAGTACAACAGCAAACCGTTTTCTCAAAGCGTTTTGTGGAAAAAGGCGAATATCAATTCCATCAATCAAAATTGCGCCTTTTTGAATTTCATAAAACCGCAGCAACAAATTAACAATGGTGGATTTTCCCGCACCTGTTGCGCCTACAAATGCAGTAGTCGTTCCACTTTCTATTATGAACGATACATTCTTCAATATCCAAGCATCGGATTGTTGATGCTCGATATTCGATGTTCGATTGAACTCACTGTTGCCATCGAAAGTATAATCGAAAGATGTATTTCTTCCTGAAGAATCGTCGTAACGAAACCAAACATTTCTAAATTCAATCGTTCCTTTTCTTCCATTATTTCCACCGTCAACTGCTCCATCATTCCGTTTCACAGCATTATCGTGAATAATGGCATCATCATCGAGCAATGCAAAAATTCTTTCTGAAGAAGCCATCGCCGATTGCATAATATTATATTTTTCAGATAAATCGCGAATCGGGCGGAAAAACATTTCCGTGTATTGAATAAACGAAATCAAAACACCGAGCGAAATTGTTTGCTGCATTACTTCTCCCCCGCCATACCATAAAATAAGACCGATAGCAATAGCAGAAATAATTTCGACAGCAGGATAAAATATTGCATAGTAAAACACCGAACGAATATGCGCATCCGTATGTGCTTGATTAATGCGTTTGAATTTCTGAAATTCGTTTTCTTCGCGGCGAAATATTTGAACTACGTTAATTCCGGTTATATGTTCCTGAATAAACGTATTGATTCTTGCAAGTTGGGTACGCACTTGGCGATAGGCATCACGCGCACCTTTACGAAACCACATCGTCACAAGCACAAGCAACGGCAAAACCGACATTGTAACGAGTGATAATTTAACATCCATCATAAACATAAAGATAAGAATCCAAACAATGATGAAAATATCGCTGAAGACCATAACAATGCCGGAAGAAAAAAGTTCATTCAGCGTTTCAACGTCGTTGGTAACGCGCGTAACCATTCGTCCAATCGGAGTTTTATCAAAAAACCGAAGCGAGAGTTTTTGCAAATGCGAAAATATAGTGATGCGCAAATCGTAAATAGTTCGTTGACCAATCCACGATGTAAAATAATTGTTCAGATATTGAATGACCGCTTGCAATATCAACACACCAAACAGCGCAAGCGCAATTTGTTGTAATCCGCTGCTGTCATTTTTTAAAATGAAATCATCAATAGCAATTTTCGTTAAATACGGACGCATAGGACCTAATCCTGCTATCACAATATTTAACAATATTGCAACAATTATCCACGTGCGATATGGTTTTAAGAATAACAGCAATCGTTTCATCAAACGACTGTCGTAGGCTTTTCCTAATATCTCTTCGTCTTGCATAGAGTTTATCTTATACAGAATTTTTTAATGTGTTCAACCATTCTTCGAATAACTCTTATTTAAAAAGTTCATGCAAATTCTGAATTGTTTGCTCCACAACATACAATTCTAATTCATTGGACAAATTCAATCTTTCTCGGAGGATAAGTATTGTCCCGTCTTTTGACCACAATGGATAATCTGTTGTTCGTTCATCTGTTTCAGAAATTTTCCACTGTAGTGTTCCATCAGCATTGCATATCCATGTTTCGCTTTTCAAACATTGTGTATCGTTGTCATTCCAATACGATTTTATATATACAATTTTCTTTCCATCGAACGACCAAACGGGATGATGCGTTTCTTCTTCTCGCTTCGATTCAAAGCCAAATCTTCCTACGGTTGATATGGAAATTCCTAAAGACGTTTCCTTAAATTCAAGTAATTGATATTCGTATGCATTGTAACTGCGAACAATAATTCTATCAGATATCGGCGACCAGAGAACTAACAGAGGAGAATCAAAATCTTTTAACTCTAGTACTTCATCGCCCAATGAATTATACACCCAAATAGTCCACGTAAGACTAAATTCATTGGGCTTCATTCTTTGCAAAAAATCGTTCATAATATTTCGACGTTTCTGTGAACTTTGTCGTTCCCAATCTCCATAAAATTTCGGTTTTAATACGGTGAACCAATTTCCATTATATGACCAACTTCCAAGTAATCCGTCGCAAATGTTTCTTCCATTTCTTCCATTCGCCTCAGCCATCCAAATATTAGGAAAAGAATCGTAGTTTTCCGTTTGATACAAAATATAATTGCTACGCGGCGAAACTGAATGCTGTACAATATCATTTTGCAAAGCGTCCACTATAATATTTTTTCTGAAACGTACATCGAAAATCCCTGCTCGTCGCTTTCCTTTTTCTTCATACGTGTACTCAATAAAATTTCCATCTGCGTTGAATCTCACTTGCGGTTTTTGCCTTTGATGAACCCGAAGCACTTGCGTTTTGTCAAATTGCGATTTGATACTCGAAATAAAAAAAATAATTTCATTGTTTATATATTCGCATACTATCATTTCCAGTTGAGGACTTATTGCGAAAATATTCTTCGTTCTCAAATCGAACGCTGAATAGCGTAGCAACTCTCTCTCGAAAATTATTGGCGACTTCAAAAGGGAATCTTGTGCATCAGTATCGTGAAAACAAAAAACGAGTAACAGAATTCCAACGTTCCAAAGAACACGCCATCGAATATTTCCACGATTCTTGTTCTTCATCAAAATCATATCGCTTCCAATTCCGACTCGAGCATTTGCTTTTCGTAAAGCTCAGTGTAAATTCCGTTGAATAACACAAGTTCGCTGTGTGTTCCTTGTTCCACAATTTCTCCGCCATCAAGAACAATAATCACATCAGCATCTTTTACGGTTGAAATACGATGCGAAATAATAATACTCGTGCGCTCGCGCATAAATTTTTTCAATCCTTGCAGAATTTCTTCTTCTGTATGTGTATCAACTGCCGAAAACGCATCATCAAGTATCAGAATTTTTGGATTAGTCATTATTGCGCGAGCAATTGATGTACGTTGTTTTTGACCGCCGGAAAGTGTAATACCGCGCTCTCCAACAATCGTATCATATTGATTCGGAAAATTTTCAACGTCGTTCGATATGCGAGCTATTTCTGCAGCACGTATTACAGTTTTCAGATTACGAATGCCAGAATTTTCATTGAAACTATCGGTATCACCGTTTTTAAATCCGTTATCTGTTCCAAAAGAAATATTTTCAATCACCGATGTTGAAAACAAAAATGTTTCCTGCGGAACAATAGCAATATTGTTTCTCAAAATTTCCAGCGGAATATTTTTAACATTCACTCCGTCAATCAACACTTCTCCTTCGGCACTATCATATAATCGCGGAATGAGATTGACAAATGTTGTTTTACCGCAACCTGTTTTACCAACAATAGCAAGCGTTGTACCTTGTTCAATTTTCAAATTGATGTTTTTTAGTACCGGTTCAGTTTTGTTTTTATGAACGAAAGAAACATTGCGGAATTCTATTGCTCCGAAAATTTGAGATTCCGAATTACTGATTACTGACTTCTCGTTATAGTACTCTCCAATCTGTATTCCGAAATCTTCATTTCTAATTTCCGGTACTGTATCCAATACTTTACAAAACCGATTCATTGAAGCCGCACCGCGCTGAAAGATATTTACCACCCACCCAAATGCAATCATCGGCCAAATTAACATTCCAAGATACATAATGAATTGCGTCATTGTTCCAAGCGTCATTGTTCCTTCGATAATATTTTTCCCTCCGAAGAAAATAACTATCACAATAGAAACTCCCGTGAGCATAAACATCAGTGGCCACAATAAACTTTGAATACGCGCAAGTTTCATATTCTTTTCCAGATATTCCCAACTCATTATTTTAAAAATGCGAATTTCATGTTCTTCACGAAGAAAACTTTTTACTACGCGAATACCTGAAAGATTTTCTTGAGTTCGTGTTGTCAACTTCGAATATTGTTCCTGCACTTCGTCATAAAATTTATGCACACGTTTTCCAAGCAAGTACACGGCAAATGATATGAACGGTAACGGAAGCAACGAAACGAGCGTGAGAGTTGTATCGAGCGAAAACATCATTGCGAGTATCATAATAAATCCTGTTGCTGTATCGGATGTGTACATAATTCCGGGACCGAGAACGCTGCGTATTGCATTCAAATCATTCGTTGCATACGACATTAAGTCGCCCGTAGGCGTATTCTGAAAATATTGTAACGGAAGTTTTTGTACGTGCGATAGAAAATCGTTACGCAAATCAAATTCAATTTTTCTTGATACGACGATAATTGTCTGTCGTGTAAGATAAGAAAAATAACCGCTGAAGAGCATTGTTCCGACTACAAGCGAAGCATATTGAATGAACGTTGTTGAATCAAACGATTGCTGTAATTCGTCAATAGTTTTTCCGATGATTATCGGAGTAAAAAGCCAAAACATATTGCTTCCGATAATCACGAAAAAACCAATAGCAATGCTTTTTTTGTAGCGATTAAGATACGGAAGAAGTCGAAGCAGAGATTTCATTTATTGTTCGAAAGAGATACAAAGATAAATCGAAATTCAACAACGAAAGTGAATCAAAAATTGTTCAGAAGAACAGTAATAAAAAATGAAAGAAAACAATTTAGAGTTACTCAACCTTTTCTTTTAGTTTACTTTTTCTAAATCCGTAGAAAAAATAAATCACTGTGCCGAGAAAAAGCCATATTCCAAACCTAAACCATGTTACCCAGGGAAGCCCAAGCATAAGATAAATACAACTCGCAATGCCAAGTAACGGTACGAGCGGAACAAATGGAGTTTTAAATGCACGCGTTCTATTCGGTTCTTTTTTTCGGAGAATTAAAACGCCTGCACAAACGAGAGTAAAAGCAAACAGTGTTCCGATATTCGTCAGTTCAACCATTTCATTGATATTAGCAACACCAGCAAATGCCGCAACAAGAACCCCTGTCCAAATTGTTGTGATGTGCGGTGTTTTATATTTTGGGTGAACTTCGGAAAACTTTTTTGGAAGTAACCCATCACGCGACATCGAAAAGAAAATACGCGGCTGTCCAAGTTGAAATACAAGCAACACAGCAGTCATTGCAATCACTGCACCGAAAGAAACAATCCCCGCCGCCCAATCCAATTGAAGATACGCAAGCGCAGCAGCAAGCGGGTCGGCAACTCCAAGTTGATTCCAGGGTATAATTCCCGTTAACACTCCTGCCGTAGCAACGTAAATAATCGTGCAAATAAATAACGAACCGAGAATTCCCCGCGGCATATCACGTGCGGGGTTTTTACATTCTTCTGCCGCTGTTGAGATTGCATCAAACCCGATGAATGCAAAGAAAATTAAACTTGCCGCAGTCCAGACACCCTGTATTCCATTCGGGAAAAAAGGCGACCAGTGTTCGGGTTTAACATACATTCCTCCAACGACTATAAAAAAAAGCAGGATAGCAACCTTGAGCAACACCATCCAATTATTCACTCGAGCAGATTCCTTTACGCCAATAACCAACAGCCACGTTATGAGCAAAACGATTGATGAAGCAAGAAAATTAAAGATGATTGGTATTCCCATTATAGTTGGATGACGCTGCCATGCTTCATACGCAAACTGTAAATCGGACGTAAGTTGTCCTCCGTTTCCTACAATGCTTGCTGCCTGATGTGCTGTTCTGTAATCAACTGCAATCCACGCTGGAATAGTTATTCCAAGCCCTTCCATTAGTTGATGAAAATACGCCGCCCATGAAATTGCTACTGCAACATTACCGATCGCATATTCAATCATCAAATCCCAGCCGATTATCCACGCAACTAATTCTCCCAATGTTGCATACGAATACGTGTATGCGCTTCCAGCAATAGGAACCATCGAAGCAAACTCCGAATAACACAATGCGCAAAATGCACAAGCAAGCGCAGTAATCAGAAATGAAATCATAACCCCCGGTCCTGCACCAAGATGAC
>Ga0194120_10001481_pt1 | contig 42592 bp, 41 predicted proteins | sample TA2MahCa65mmetaG_FD_148642 | JGI IMG/M metagenome (GOLD analysis project Ga0194120, IMG submission 148642) | Freshwater microbial communities from Lake Tanganyika, Tanzania - TA2015019 Mahale Deep Cast 65m | ecosystem: Environmental > Aquatic > Freshwater > Lake | place: Tanzania: Lake...
TAGCAACCGAAGCAATTACAGAATTGGAAACTGTTGTTGATGACCTTCGTGAAATTTTAACCCTGCTTGAAAATGGAGAATAGTTTACCAACAAATTGGGTTGAAGTCCAGTTGGAGGAATTATTAGTTTCTCTTGAAAGTGGTTCACGACCAAAAGGTGGAGTTCGTGGAATTGCTGAAGGTGTTCCAAGTGTTGGAGGCGAACATTTGAATGATGATGGAGGATTTAATTTTACAAACATCAAGTTCGTTCCGAAATCTTTTGCATCAAAAATGAACAGAGGCAAAATAAATTCACATGATGTATTGATTGTAAAAGACGGTGCAACAACTGGAAAAACTTCATTCATAAATGGAAGTTTTCCTTTTGATGAAGCAGTAGTGAATGAGCATGTTTTTATTTGTCGTGCAAGTGCAGAGTTTAATCCTAAATTTCTTTTTTATTTTTTATGGAGCAAAGAAGGCAAAGAAAAAATTTTAGAAAACTTTAAAGGTTCTGCACAAGGTGGAATCAATACAACCTTTGCTTCAAACTTATTAGTTCCTGTTTCACCCCTTGCAGAACAACACCGCATAGTAGCCAAATTAGATTCCCTCTTTGCAAAAACAGAAAGCAACAAACAACGCTTAGAAAAAATTCCACAACTCCTCAAACGCTTCCGTCAATCTGTTTTAGCCGCAGCCGTTAGCGGAAACAATGGCATTGAAGAAATTGCAAACAATGTTTGTTCTGAAATTCAAATTGGTCCTTTCGGAACACAACTGCATAAACACGATTACATTTCTAAAGGTATTCCTTTAGTTAATCCAACTCATATTCAAGCAGGGGAAATTGTTCCTGATATGGATTTGACAATTTCAAAAACCAAATTCAAAGAGTTGTCAAATTATCATTTGCAAACTGGTGATGTAATAATGGGAAGAAGAGGAGAAATGGCAAGATGTGCTTTGGTTGGCAAGAAGGAAAATGGTTGGTTGTGTGGAACAGGAAGTTTGTTTTTTCGTCCTGACTTAAAAAAAGTAAATCCACAATATTTGTTTTGGGTATTAAGCAACAACAACACAAAAGCATTTCTTGAAGGTGAAGCAAAAGGAAGCACAATGAGTAATTTGAATTTGAACATCGTTAGAAATATTCCAATTCCACTTCCACCGCTTGAAGAACAAAAAGAAATCGTAAAACAAGTAGAACAACTTTTTGCGTTCGCAGATAAAATAGAAAACCGCTACACCAAAGCCAAAACTATGATTGATAAATTGCCACAAAGCATTTTGGCAAAAGCATTCAGAGGAGAGTTGGTTTCTCAAAATGCAGATGATGAACCGGCAAGTATGCTGTTGGAGAGAATTGCGCTTGAGCGTGCACGAACTAAAGTTCGAGTAACAAAACGAACCGAAGCGCAGGTAATGCAACGAACTAAAGTTCGTTCTACAAGCGTAACACGAACTTCAGTTCGTGAAAAAGTAATACGAACTTTAGTTCGTAGAAATATAACTCAAACTTCCATTCGCAAGAAAAGAAAACAGTGAAGCATTACTACAAACGCCACTTACCGCATTACCAATCAAGCGGCAATTCTTTTTTTATTACGTATCGTTTGGCTAACTCACTTCCCGTCAATGTCATTGTAGAATTGAAAGAACAATTTGAAAAACTTCGCCGCGACGGCAAACCATCATACGACGAACAAAAGCGGTACTTTGGAAAATTCGATGTGTATTTAGATAAATGCGAAAAAAGTCCGAAGTGGTTAGCAAATGATGACGTTGCGAAAATTGTTGCTGATGCAATACTCTCACGCGATGGAAAAGAATACAATTTGATTTGTTATTGTATAATGCCAAACCACGTGCATTTGGTAATCACTGTTCCTGAACCCGTAACTCGAACTTCAGTTCGAGAAGACGTAACACGAACTTTAGTTCGTGAAGACGTAACTCGAACTTCAGTTCGAGAAGACGTAACACGAACTTTAGTTCGTGATGAAACCGAATCTACACGAACTGAAGTTCGTGCAACAAGCGAAACAAACGCTCCATATTCCGAATACATCGTAACTTCATTTCTTCGAGGATTGAAAGGAAGTACTGCACGTGAAGCAAATAAAATCCTCAATCGCACTGGCGCATTTTGGCAACACGAAAGTTACGACCACATTGTCCGAGACGAAAAAGAATTATTTCGTATCGTTGAATATGTTTTAAACAATCCTGTGAAAGCGGGATTAGTTTCGGAACGGAATGAATGGAAATGGAGTTATGTAAAGAAGTTTGAATAACGTAAGACGATGGTCAAATCGTCTTCTTGATATATTGACAAACTGAAGTTTGTCTTACAAATACAAAAAACTTATGAAACACATTCTCATTTTCACATTACTTTTACTTTCACTTTCTTATTCACAACAAACAAAACATAAACCAATGACACAACAACACGAAAAAGCAACATTTGAAAAATAATGTTTTCTTCGATGTAATGCGATGAAATAATTAGTTTTCATAATTGGCGAACGTGAAGTAAGAAACCCTGCATCGTAATTTGTATATTCAACACGATTTTTTTTCACAAAATACAAGAGGTATTTATGTACAAACTTGTTTTAATTCGACACGGTGAAAGCGTGTGGAACAAAGAAAATCGGTTCACCGGTTGGACTGATGTTGATTTATCCGAAAAAGGAATTGAAGAAGCGCACTGCGGAGGAAAAGCATTAAAAGAACGCGGCTTTGTTTTCGATGTCGCGTACACTTCCGTTCTCAAACGCGCAATTCGCACGTTGTGGATTGCGCTCGATGAAATGGATTTGATGTGGATTCCTGTGCTCAATTCCTGGCGATTGAACGAGCGGCATTATGGTTCGCTGCAAGGATTGAACAAATCCGAAACGGCGGCGAAGTTTGGCGAAGAGCAAGTAAAAATTTGGCGACGCAGTTACGATATTCCTCCGCCATCGCTTGAAATTTCCGATGAGCGTTATCCCGGAAAAGATGCTCGCTATAAATATTTGAAGAAGGAGGAAATTCCGCTTACCGAATCGCTGAAACTTACTGTGGATAGATTTCTTCCATATTGGTTTTCGACGATTGCGCCGACAATCAAATCGGGAAAGCGCGTCATTATTGCGGCGCACGGAAATAGTTTGCGAGCGTTAGTAAAATATCTCGATAATATTTCTGACGATGCGATTGTGCAAATGAATATTCCCACCGGCATTCCGCTTCTCTATGAACTCGACGATAATTTAAAACCGCTTCACAGTGAATATATTGGCGATGCGGAAGAAGTAAAGCGCGCAATGGAGTCGGTGGCAAATCAGGGAAAAGCAAAATAGAAAATGCGCCTCGCTGTTGTTCAAACAAATCCTATTTTCGGAGAAGTAAGAAACAATGTTCAATCCGCTATTCGACAAATGGAAAATGTTGATGCGGATTTGTTTGTACTTCCCGAACTGTTCAACACGGGATATAATTATATTTCCAAAGAAGAAGTTGAACAACTTGCCGAAACAACGGATGGTTTTACGTTTCAAGAAATGTTTTCTTTTGCGAAGAAGAAAAATTGTTTTGTTGTGTATGGATTTGCGGAACTAGAGCATAGAGCGGAGAGTTTAGAGCAAAGAGCAAGGAGCGAGGAGCGAGGAGAAAATTTACGAACCACGAATCACGATTCACGATTTACGTATTACAATTCTTCCGCGCTTGTTGGTCCAAACGGAATGATTGGCATCTATCGTAAAGTGCATTTGTTCTATCGCGAAAATATTTTTTTCTCTCCGGGAAATCTTGGTTTTCCTGTATTCGATTTGCCGTTTGGAACAATTGGAATGATGATTTGCTTCGATTGGTATTTTCCCGAAAGCGCGCGAACGCTTGCATTACAAGGTGCGCAACTTATTTGTCAACCGGCAAATCTCGTAATGTCGCATTGTCCCGATTCACTCATAACACGCTGTTTGGAGAATCGTGTATTCGCTGCGCTCGCTGATAGAGTTGGCGATGAAAATCGAGGTGGAGAAAATTTACATTACATCGGAAAAAGTGAAATCGTTACCCCAAAAGGAGAAATTCTTATTCGTTTGGGAGAAAATGAAGCAAACATTGCTGTTGCGGAAATTGATGTCTCTCTTGCAAACGATAAACAACTCAACGAATATAATAATTTGTTTGAAAGTCGCCGTTCGGAAATGTATAAATTTTAATTGCAAATAAATGATTTGTCAAGAAAAGCGTGTGTATCATTTACTCAACTTTTTTCAAGAAAGAAAAAGTATATACAATTTTTCTCACACTTTTAAGGAATAAATTATGTCCAAAAAATTATGGATCGGCTTCGTCGCGGTATTTGTGTTTTTTCAGATTTGTGATTACCTCATCCACGGCGTTATATTAAGCGGCGCATATCAGAAACTTATGACGGATGCTCCCGGGATGTTTCGACCTGAAATGAAAATGTAGATATTTCAAGTTATCGGATTATTCTTTTCATTTTTCTACACACTGGTATTCTCGAAAGGATATGAAGGAAAAGGAATAATGGAAGGAGTACGGTATGGATTATATGTTGGGCTAATGGTGCACATTCCTGCAGCATATTCTACGTATGCAATGTATCCGTATCCATATTCTCCTATAATGACGTGGTTTCTGCTCGGTACTATTTCATCCGTACTCGGCGGAATTTTGCTCTCGATGATTTATGGTAAAAAACAGGCATAGATGTTTTGAGATAAAAATAAACAATGCCGTGTACGTTTATATGCACACGGCATTTTCTTTTTTATAAAAATATTGAGAAGATACGTTATTCCGGAATTTCAATCGCTACCAAATTCATTTGCCCGTTCGAGCGGTTCAAACGCAATAGTATCGAATCGCCCGCTTTATGCGCTTTGATGATAGTTTCGAAATCTTTTATTGAAGTAATCTTTTTTCCCTCCGCTTCAATAATAATATCATTACTTGCGATTGTTCGCTTCGACGCTTCTCCCATCGGTTGAATGTTCGTAACAATAATTCCGTGAGGAACGTCCCGTTGCGATTTTTGTTCATCGGAAAGTGTTTTTACCGTCATTCCAAGTTCATTAAAACTTTTGGTGTGCGAAATCAGTTCTTCGTCGCCGCTCGTTTCATCTTTGGATTTTCTATCGTTCGAAACAAGAGACACATCTCCGCGCGATTTTAATTTTACATTCATCTCCATTTCTTTCTTGTTACGGAAAATTTTCAGCACGACCGTTTCTCCTGGATGATGTTTTGCTATTTGTGTTTGCAACTCGTTCGACGCATTTACTTCAACTCCATCAACGGAAAGTATTACGTCTCCAAGTTGTAACCCCGCATCTTCTCCCGCTCCTCCTTCGGTTACCACTTGAATCAACACACCTCGCACTGTTCCTAATCCAAGTGCTTTTGCCATTGTTTCGTCAATATTAGAAATCTGAACACCAATATATCCACGCTGTACTTTTCCGTGCCGAATTAAATCTTCGGTAACGGTCTTCATCAGGTTAGAAGGAATTGCAAATCCATAACCTTGATAGCGAGCATTCGTTGTTGCAATCGCCGCGTTAATCCCAATAACTTCACCACGTAAATTTACTAATGCGCCACCGCTGTTTCCCGGATTTATTGCTGCATCCGTTTGAATAAAATTTTCAATTCCATATCCATCGCTGCGATTGATGACGCCAAGATTTCCGCGACCAATGGCACTAACTATTCCAGCAGTAACTGTCGAAGTTAACCCGAGTGGATTTCCAATGGCGAGAACCCATTCGCCTACTTGCACAGAATCAGAATTTCCCAATGAAGCAACTGGTAAATTCTCCGCCTCAACTTTTATGACAGCCAAATCCGTCGTTTGATCCGTTCCTATAACTTTTGCTTTAAACTTTCTTTTATCATCAAGAACAATTTCTACTCCCTCATTATCTACATCAGCAACAACGTGATTGTTGGTAACGATGTATCCATCGGATGTGAGAATAACACCGGAACCAGAACCGATAGAAGGCGTCGGTTGCTGTTTGAAATCCGGGTCAAAAAATTTGAAGAAGTTATGGAAATCCTCCGTCGGCGATTCTTTTCCTTTGGAAGTTACCGTAATGCTAACAACCGTTGGCTTTGCTATTTTCGATACTTCAATAAATGCTTTGCTGAGTTCTTGCGTGTTAAATACCGCCGTTGATGAAGGAATCGCAGTTCCAACGGAAACGCTTGCTCCCGTTAGTGTAATTTCTTCTGAGGTTTTCAATCCAGAAATAACGATTGCTGCGAAAAGCACGCTCACGCATACAAGCAATACCGTAGCAAGTAATGATTTTTTAGTCATAGAAAGAATGTATTATATATGGAAAAAAATTATTGTACGATGGGTTGCGCACCCTTAAATATTTGCTCACTTCGCAACGCACGAAACCCTTCAATATGAATGCGCAAGTAATTATTGAGTACATTCGCAATTTCTTTTTCTGTTTGCAAAGTCAATGGTTGCTCTGTGATGTTGTGGAAATTACGATTCAATAACACGCGCAGCGTCGAAAGAGTTTCCGCAGATACAAAAAATGGCGATGATATTTTTTTTGAACACGAATGACATAATAAGCCGCCGCGATGTAATTCGAGAGAATACTGTTTGTTTCCGGAATCCGCCGTTGAGAACGTCTGCTGACACATCGGACAATGTTCCAACTGAAAGCGAAATCCCAACATAGCGGCAAAGTGCAGTTGAAACGAAAGCAATGTTCGCGATGCGTTGTTGTTCTCGTATTGTAATGCGTTCAAACTTTCGATGACAAGATAAAACAACGGTTCATTTTTTTCTTCGTGCGTTGCGCAATACAACATTTCCATTATAGATAGCGCGGTGGAAAGCGATTCCAAACGATTGCTCGTCCTCCCAAAATATTGAAGATACGAACACTCGGAAATCAATTGCAGTGAGCGTGCATCTTTTTTATACAACACTAACGATACGTACGACAACGGTTCGAGCGCGCTACCGAATTTCGATTTTTTTCCGCGCGCGCCTTTCGCAATTGCACTTACTTTTCCAAATTCTTTGGTAAAAAATGTAACGATTTTACTCGTGTCGCCGTATTTCATTGCTTTGAGTACAATTGCTTCCGTTGTAACGATTGTGCAATGCTTCATAAATTTGTTGACGAAAATATACTTTTCTTCATACAGAGAATCAAAAAACATTTCTATTACTTTTTTACTTCTCTCTTTTTCTCTTATCAAAATCTCTCTATATTTTCAGCGTTAAATGAGTGATTTTTTCACTTGTTCAAAAATAGTAAAACCGAAATGTCGCCACTTTCAAAAAAAAGAATTGAATCGCTGTTCAAAAATTTTCTCGGAAAAACCATCGCCGTTGTTGGCGATTTAATGCTCGATAGATATATCTGGGGTTCTGTGCATCGTATTTCTCCCGAAGCGCCGGTTCCTGTTGTCGACGTTGAATCGGAATCTGCTCGACTTGGCGGCGCCGCAAACGTTGCGAATAATATCAAATCGCTCGGAGGAAATCCGCTCCTTGTCGGCGTCATCGGCAATGATAACAGCGGAAAACTCGTCAAAGATACAGTTCGTGAAATGGGATTTTCGGAAGATGGAATTGTGAAAGATGATACGCGACCAACTACGGTAAAAACCCGCGTTATCGCACATCATCAACACGTCGTGCGCATTGACAAAGAATCGAGAAATGATATTTCCTCTCTGATTGAAGAGAAAATTTTATTTTCGCTTCGCCGCCATTTGAGTAACGTAGATGCTATTATTTTAGAAGATTACAACAAAGGCGTCATGACAAGTACATTGATTGAAAAAATTGTTCAACTTGCAAACTCTCATAAGAAAATTATTACGGTGGACCCGAAATCCATGAATTTTTTTGCGTATAAAAATATTTCCGTATTCAAACCGAATAAGAAAGAAACTGAGGAAGCATTGGGAATAAAAATTATTTCGGACGCTGATGTTGAATACGCAGGGACATTGCTGCTCGAAAAACTGAACGCAAAAAATATTCTTCTTACGCGCAGCGAAAAAGGAATGACGCTTTTCACGTACAACGGAGTAATTGAACACATCCCTACAAAAGCGCAAAAAGTCGCAGATGTTTCCGGCGCCGGAGATACAGTTATTTCTGCGATGACTCTTGCGCTCGCAAGCGGTGCATCCATTGAAGAATCTGCTGTCATTGCAAATCATGCGGGAGGTATTGTTGTTGGCGAAGTAGGAATCATTCCCGTTTCGAAAGAAGCGTTGCGACAAGCATTGCTCAATGAAATTCCTTGAAAAAAAATTTATACGAATTACAATTCAATAAAAATAACTGTTCCACACTATGGGAAAAATAATCGCGCATAACGAAATAGCGTTTCTTTGCAGGGAAATGAAAAAAAGCGGAAAGGTTATCGTATTCACGAACGGTTGCTTTGATATCCTGCATCGCGGACATATTGAATATCTCTCGAAAGCAAAACAATTCGGCGACGTTCTGATTATCGGCATAAACACCGATGCTTCCATAAAAAAAATAAAAGGCGAAAAACGTCCAATCGTTTCCGAAGAAGACCGCGCATTTGTTCTTTCTTCGCTCGCGTGTGTTGATTATGTTGTAATGTTTGATGAAGAAACTCCACTCAATCTCATTGCAAAAATACTTCCCGACGTGTTGGTGAAAGGCGCGGATTGGAACAAAGAAAATATTGTCGGCAAAGATATTGTTGAAGAAAACGGCGGAAGAGTTGCAACGATAGAATTTCTTCCGAATCGTTCTACGACAAATATGATTGAACGAATTCTCACATTGTACCGCTAACAATTTCCGCCCTTGCAACACGTGTGAAAAAATTTGCAACATACAGTTTCTTGGTTCTTGCCGTATGCGTCGCGCTGTTTATCGGTGCAATATTGTATATGCGAACAGATTCGTTTCGGAATTATCTTCGAGCGACTATTGCAGAAGAAGCGCAAACATACTTCAACGGAAAGGTGTTTATCGGAGCGGTGCGCGGAAATCTGTTTTCCGGTTTTGAAACCGACAGCATTGCCATTGAAATTGATAATGCGCCGTTTGTCGAAACGCGGCGCGCAAAATTTTCCTTCGATTTATTTCCCGCGCTGCGAGGAAAATATTATTTGAACTCCGCCGAACTTCTCGAGCCGCACATTCATATTCATTCATCCTCGAACGGAACATGGAATCTCGAAAAATTTTTATCCGCCGATACATCGCACACAACGCCAACAACATTCATTTCCATTTCTCGTTTAGGTATTACCAACGGCGAAGTATTTATTGTTGATTCATCAAAACTTTCGGCAACGTTGACCGATTCAACGCGCGCGTTTCCGTTCAATAACTTGCATCTTACGTATGTGAATGCGCTTCTGTCTTTACTGATTGATAAAAATTCGTATGCGGCAACGGTAAAAAATTTCTTTTGTGAACTCGATTCGCCAAAATTTTCCGTGAGAAATTTTTCCGGAAAATTTCTCGCATCACCTTCACTCCTTCGCGCCGACGGTGTAGAAATTCAAACGGAACGCAGCAAACTTTCGTTGAGTGCATCGCTGCACGGAGTCAATATATTTGCTCCAGTTTCGTTCGACACACTGCAACATAAACCGATGGCGTTATCGTTATATTCGCCCGCATTGAACGGAGAAGAATTATCTTTGTTCCTTCCGAAAACATTGAACATTCAAGGAACAAGTTCGCTCGACATTCAAGCAGGCGGAGAAATTGGAAACATTGCATTGCGCACGTTTCATGCTGAATCATTTGAAAGTTATATTCAACTCACGGGCAATATTCGCTGTCTTACTATCGCAGAGAGTTTATCCATTGAAACGAACATTGATGCAAGCGCATTGATGCTTTCAGAAATTTCTTCTGCGTTTCCTTCATTATCACTGCCTCAATGTTCTCAACTTGATGCAATTCGATGTTCAGGAAAAATACTTGCATCAATTCATACGTTGGATGCGAACGTTGAGTTGAATACCAACGCAGGAAATGCTCGCATTGATACGAAAATTGATTGGCGCTCTCCGCAAATGAAATATGAAGGAAAAATGTTTGCGCAACACGTAAATCTGAAAAAATTTTTCCAAGAAATCGACACTTCCATTCCTGAAACGCAATTAAATATTTTCGGAACATTTTCTGGCAAAGGCACACACCTAGATTCTCTCGTTGCCGAAAGTACTTTCCGTATTGATTCTTCTTCGGTGCAACTCTCATCGGAACACGAACAAGCAATCAATATCCATCGTTTGAACGTAGAATTTTCTGCGCAAAAAAACATTCTGAAAACGTCCACCTCGTTTGAAATTGAGAACACCAACGGAACCATTTATGCATCAGCAACTTTGATTAACAGCCGTTTTACAAGCATTGAAAGCGAAGGAACGATTGCGCATTTCAATCCAGCAGTATACTTGAACAATTCCAACTATGCAGGCGATGTTTCTTTTCACTTTTCCGGAAAAGCAAACGGGAAAACGTTGAATGATCTTTCTGCAACATTCGAAGCGCATTTTCATCCGTCAACATTTGCGGGACGTTCTTTTGGAAATGAAAACGAAACAGATTCAAACGCAACTGTAACGTTGTTTTTAAGCCAACAACAACACGATAAAAAATATTCTCGGTTGAGTTCTCCATTGCTTGATGCAACCGTTGAAGGAACGTTCGACATTCTTGCGACGCCTAATATCGTGTTCACACAACTGAAATCGTTGCTGAACGAAGTTTCACTTTCTTCACAGCAACGCGCCGCAGGAACAGATCCGGAGACAACGCAGAAGATGCAGGAACAAAATTTTTCATACAATATTGTTGCAAAAAATCTTGCCCCGTTTTCCGTATTTACCGGCAACACCGCTTTCCGTTTTCAGGGAAACATCAATGGTAATTTTCAATCCACAAACGATACCTCAACCGTCATCGGAAAAATTATTTTCGATTCAATCGTATACACAGAAAAAAATAATGATGAACAGCAATCGTTCGCAACAGACATTCGCGCAAACGATGGAAATATTTCGTACGATATTCAATCAGCAAAACAAGAACCCGGTTCCTCTGCGACGACAATCCGGTTTGTATCTGCGATGAGAAACGCATACTACAACGGCACGCATCTCGATTCGATTCGTTTATTTCTGGAAACAGAACAACAGAAAGGCAATTTTTTCGCTTCAACAATAGTGAATAACGCGTACGCGTTTAATACACGCGGAACGTTCACCATCGAAAATGAACGCTACAATTTTTTCTGTTCTCCATTTTTATTCTCGAAAGAAACATACCGATGGAACGCAGAAGAAACACTGCGCGTAAGCGTGTATCCCTCGTTGATTCGTTTCGACCAATGTGCGCTTCAACGCGATTCGCAACGCGTACGATTTTCCGGCGATATTGTTGCTGATTCAATGAATCTCCTGGTGGAAATAAAAAATTTTTCTTTACAAGAAGTTTCCCTATTAGGAAATTCTTCTGAAAATTCTTCGTCAGCAAAAAATGTTTTTTCCGGTTCAATCAATGGTTCGTTCACATTAGGAGGAACGTTTCGTTCACCTGAAATTTCATTTAACGCAACGTCCAATAATATTGCGATGGAAAACGTTGCGACGGGAACTGCATCGTTTCTCGGCGCGTACGTAGAAAAAAATCTCACGATGCAATGTTATTTTTCTTCGAATGATACGTTGCATCCATTCACGTGCGCGCTCGATGGCGAACTTCCGATTGACCTTTCCTTTACGCATATTCCGCAACGTTTTCCTGATGACAGAATGAATCTTCACATTGTAGGAAAGGAAATTCCGCTTGCATTGCTTGACCCATTTGTCCCGCGTTTCGATAATATAACAGGAACATTGGCGTGCTCGCTCGCAATTGGTGGCACAACGACGCTTCCCGATTATCGCGGCGTAATAACGTTGGTGAACGGCAAATTTCAATACGAAGATAATAAACTTTGGTATAATGTTTCCGGAACGTTGCGCGGCGAAGGAAAACGCATGCGACTTGCGAATGTTGTTCTAACAAACGAACCTATGGACCGTTCCGATGGAAAAATTTTTCTCAACGGATATTTTTCGTTGCGCGGAATTTCGATTGATTCCATCAACGCGCACGCCAAAGGACAATTGCTCGTGTTGAAATCTACCATTCGCAAAACAAAACAAGGAGCATACGGGAATTTATTTTTGGCAACGGATACATCGGGAATTACGTATCGCGGAACGTTTGAACATTCTGTTCTGCAAGGAGCGATGATTGTGCAAGACGCTGATATTACCTTTCCTGCAATTCAGAAAACAGAAGAAAATTCTGCAACGTTTCTTCCGATAATTACTATTGACGATACGTCGAACAGTTCTCAACCATTGTTGAAAGCGACAGAACAATCAATGCTACAAGCAAAAAGGAGTGAGCGCACGGATGTTCTACAAAAATCTCTCGGCGCTATCGTCGTTGAAGGAATGGCGATAGATGTTACGATGGAAACGCAAGGAGCAAATCAATTGCGAATGATTTTCAGCAATAATCCTGCAACAAGCGAAGAATTGTATGCGGAATTGCATGGAAAACTTTCGTACAGAAAAACGCGCGAAGGCGTGTATTTATTGGGCGATTTGAACATTGGAGAAAATTCATATTACAATTTTTTCAAACGATTTAAAGCAACGGGAAGTATGAAGTTCACAGGAAATTTGCAAAATCCGGAACTGAATATTCTCGCAACGCATGAAGGAATTCATACGGTATTCGATTCGTTGCAAAATCAACAGAGTGATTATAAAATACTCGTACAACTGAATATAGCGGGTACGCGCGCAGAACCGAAAATTTCGATCGCGATGAAACAAGTGGAAGGACAAGACACAACGGATTTTTCGCAACAGGGAAAAGATGCGCAATCGGATGCGCTTGCGTTTATTCTCACGGGAAAATTCCGCGACGAATTAACCGGCGGCGAACGTTCGCAACTTGTTCTCGACGTTGGTTCTTCCGTCGGTTCGTCTGTCGTTACGGGATTTACAACGTCTGTGCTTTCGGGGATGCTGACAGAATTTTTGCGCGATGAATTCGGATTTATTCGCAGCGCAGAAATATCGTATCGCGGTGGAAGCGTTTCGGAAGAAGCGGATGTGCGTTTGAGCGGCGAATTATTCAATGCCTACTGGCGATTCGGCGGACGAATTTTCAACGACATCGGGCGCGCAAATGTGAGTTTCCAAATTCCGTTGGGCGAAGTGGTAAAATCTCGCTCGCTCCAAAATCTCTTTATCGAAGTGGAGCGCAAAGTGGAAGACGAAACGTTTGTCGGCGAACGAAAACTTACTAACACCGCGCGATTGTTTTACAAATTTTCGTATTAGGTCATCGAGGAGAATGGAATTATAACGGAGAAAATTTGGTAGATTTGTACTGGAAAATGACACGAGTAAAAGAAAAAACAATTATACAAAAGTATTTCACCATTTAAACAGACTTTGTTAAGGAAAATATTATGTTATCAATTTCAGACAAACAAGAATCATTAGATACACTATTAGCAAATTCTCATTATAATGTTCCTCTATACCAAAGAGAATATTCTTGGGAAATAGATGAAGTTTCCGAATTATACCACGATATATATGAAGCAAACGATGATGGTCATCATTTAGGCACACTCTTACTTTCAGAAAAAAATGATAAAGAAAAAGTTTATGAAATAATTGATGGACAACAAAGATTAATAACATTGTTTCTACTGCTTGGAAATATTAGAAAACTTCTTGCAGAATCGAACGAAATAACAATAAACCTCGACAAAATTTTATTCAATTATCCTCATACTGTAAAAAATGTAACGATTACAAACCTTGAGCCGAGACTCGTTGCAAACCAAAGAGATAAAGAACTTTTTAAATCCCTCGTAAAAGGTGAAAGCAATCAGAATTATGACAAGAGAAGAAAATCTTATAAATGCTTGGTATCAGCGAACAAATTTTTAGAAAGGGAATTAAAACAATTAAAGGAAAAACGTGGACCTGAAGCATTGTCTGATCTTGAGGATATGATTTTGCAAAAAGTATATTTTATCAGAATGACTGGTCAAGACGATTCCGACAAAATTTTGCTTTTTAAAACGCTTAATGCAAGAGGTTTAGAATTGTCTAAGTCAGATCTAATAAAGAATGAAATTTGTCATAAGCTCGAACGTGAAAATAAAATAGAGAAGATTGATGAAACAATTGATAAATGGGATTCAATGCGACAAAAACTTGAAGAAGTAAACGCGAACATTGACAGTTTTTTCTTTCATCATATAAATTCGTTAGAAACCGCATTAGACATTAGAAAAAAGTTAGAAGAGAAAAAGGGAAACAGTGTTAAGACTGTTGATTTTTTCTCGCCACCACTTCCAGAAAAATACCTTTTCGGAGCATATGAATACAAAATAAAAACTACGACCGTAGATAAACTCCTAAAAGAATTAGATAATTCTGCAAATATATACTCACACTTTATTGATCCAGATGATGAAGAAAAGCACTTGAAGAATCTAAGAGCACTTGGTGCGGTAAGATGTTATCCCTTATTGCTTCATTCACAAAGAGTTCTGAGTAAAAAAGAGTTTAAAAAATTATGTGAGGCAATAGAAATATTGACTTTTCGACATAGCAATATTTGCAAAATTGATGCAAAAGAATTAGAGTCAGAGTACTATAGGATCGCAATAGAGTTAAAGAGCGATAAAGACATTATTAAGGCAATAGAAAGAATAAAGAAGCAAAGTGTATTGAAAAACGTAGAACCATTCCAAAGTTCATTTAAAATCGCTTCACCTAAAGTAAGTATATCTAAATATATATTATGTAGAATCCATAACGAAGACCAAGAAGAAATAGATTGGGATAATAAAGAGATACATGCCGAACATATTATGCCGGTTAGTCCTGATGGAGAGTGGGAAATTTTATTTGAAAAGGACAGTACTTCGTATATGGAGTATTTAAATAGAATCGGGAATATTACAATTTTAAAAGGTAAGCGGAATAGAGAAGCGTCCAATAAAAACTACATCGAAAAATGTAAGCAATATGTAAAGTCAATTCCCATTACCAAAGAAATTCCTTCCAAGTGGAAAGAATGGAATTACGAAAGTATCAAGAATAGACAACTGGAACTCTGGAAAGAGGTTGAAAAAATTTGGAATACAAACAGGATTTAACTATATGAAAAAATTAAACATTCAAAAAGAATGGCAACTATTAAACAACGAAGTATTCGAGATTGTACCAATTCGACCTTCTTCTTCAAACGAAGTAATTGATAGGAAAAGTTTGCTCTTGATAGCACAATCATTTCTTGCTAATTACCAAATTTCAAAATCAAAAAAGAAAAAATCGTTTTTTGCAGAAGTCTATGCAACGACAATGGCGTATTACGGTAAACTTGATTTGAAATAATACAAATAGTTATAAATTTGGAAGAAATGAAACTATGAAATCAAAAGAAACATTTATCAACTTAACCGAAATAAAAAAATTTTATAAGGAAGAAGGAGAAAGAAAATTTTCTGATAAAGAGTTTAAAATGTTTGTAGAATGTTGCGAACGAGATTTTCATCAATGGTTACGAGATAACTTAAAATTTTTTGAATCTAAAAATAATTGAACTTTCTTCTATGCAAACCACTTCATCAAAACATATTCCCATTAACAAAGCAGATTATATTTTTACGACTGGAGCATTTCTTATCCCAATGAAAATAAATATTGACGGTGAATATTATTGGCGTTGGATAGTTTCAGAGTTTGTTGATGATTCGTTTCTCTATGAGCGAATGGTAAATCCCATCGAATGTACCGACAAGATTGAAACAATGCTCGAATCAATTGAAGATGATTAATTGCGTTACTCTGCGAAAAACTCTGCGTAACTTCGCGGTCAAACAACGTTCTTTTTCAACCGCAGAGTAACGCAAAGTCAAGCGCAAAGTAACACAAATTAAATTTTTCTTTCACGACAACACAACAAATGAAATCTCAACTTCCCGAACAACAACCTTTCCGCGAAACAATTTTAGAATTTCTTCGCCGCTATCCCCATCAAACGTTTAAGTCGAAAGAATTACAGCGGCGATTGGGAATAAAAGACGAGCGTGCGTACGGTGAACTTCGCAAAACACTCGGCGTTTTGGAAAAAGAAAAACTCGTTCTTCGCGTTAAAGGAAAACATTACAAACATCAAGCGCATCAATCTAATCGTTATGTCGGAACGTTTATGATGAAGAAAGGTTTTGGCTTGGTGCAAATTGAGAACGAATCTTTTTCGGAAATTATTATTCCACAAAAATTTTGTTCTACTGCAATGGATGGCGATACGGTGGAAGTTGCGTTGTTTGCCGAGCATCATCATAAACATACATTCAAAACAGAACGGCAAGAAGGAGAAATTGTTCGCATCATTAAACGTGCAAAGGAAGAGGTGGTCGGGCGATTTGAACGAAGCGGCAATTTTTATTTCGTTGTTCCTGATGATGGAAAAAAATCTTCTCGCGATATTTACATTCCGAAAAGCGCAATGAACAAAGCGCGCATCGGTGATAAAGTGATTGCCGTTGTCGAGCGTTGGGAAGATAGAAATCTCAATCCCGAAGGTCGCGTTGTGGAAGTGCTGGGAAAAAGCGGTGAAGTGCGCGCGGAAATGCTTTCGGTAATTCGTGAATTTAAATTGCCGGAAAAATTTCCTTCGCAAGTAATTGCAGAAGCGGAAGAAGTTTCAGCAGAATATTTGGAGAAAGAAATTGCAGCACGTCTCGATTTGCGCGACAAACATATTTTCACGATTGACCCGGAAGATGCAAAGGATTTCGACGATGCAGTTTCGTTGGAAGTTTTAGAAAACGGAAATTATTTGCTTGGCGTTCACATTGCCGATGTTTCGTATTACGTGCGTGAACAATCACAACTCGATAAAGAAGCGTTCAAGCGCGGAACGAGCGTGTATCTCGCCGATGCTGTTGTTCCGATGTTGCCGGAAGAACTTTCCAACAACATTTGCAGTCTGCGTCCGAATGTTGATAGATTGACATATTCTGCGATTATGGAAATTACGTCGCGCGGAGTTGTGAAAAATTACGAAATAATAAAATCCGTGATTAACAGCAAGCGAAGATTTACGTACGAAGAAGTACAAAAGGTTATCGAAACAAAGCGAGGAGATTTTGTTGAAGAAATTTTGATGATGCACAAGATGAGTCAAGTGCTGTTGAAAAAACGATTGCGCGAAGGTAGTATTGATTTCGGAAGTGAAGAGGCAAAATTCCGTTTCGATGCATCGGGAAAACCGTCAGAGATAATAAAAAAAGTTCGTCTCGATAGTCATCGCTTGGTTGAAGATTTTATGCTGCTTGCAAATCAAACTGTTGCAAAGCATATTGCAGTTCAACCAAAGAAACGTGATACAAAAACGCAAACTTCAATTCATCCGTTTGTGTATCGCATTCACGATTCACCGCTGCCGGAAAAAATTGCTGAGTTTGCAGAGTTCGTAAAACAATTTGGTTATTCACTTCCGCCGCGTGATGTTACTTCCAAAGTGTTGCAAAAATTGATTGACGAAACGCGCGGGACTCCCGAAGAAAATGTCATCAACGACATTGCAATTCGCTCGATGGCAAAAGCGATTTACAGCGAAGAAAATATTGGTCATTACGGATTGGGATTCAAATATTACACGCATTTCACTTCGCCAATTCGCCGTTATCCAGATTTGATTGTGCATCGTTTGTTGTTTGAATACGGAAACGGAATGAGCGCAGAACGAAGAAATCAGTTTCAAAAAAATCTTCCGTTCGTTTGTGAATATTCTTCTGAGCGCGAACGTGTTGCGATGGAAGCGGAACGCGAATCTATAAAAGTGATGCAGGTAGAATATATGAAGCGGCATATCGGAGATGAATTGCACGGCATTATCTCCGGCGTTACGAATTTCGGTTTGTTCGTAAAGATAAATGATTTACTGACGGAAGGAATGATTCGTCTGCGTGATTTGGAAGATGATTATTACGTGTACGACGAAAAAAATTATTGCATCATTGGCAAACGAACAAAGAAACGTTATCGAATGGGAGATGAAGTGGAAGTAAAAGTTGCGCGCGTGGATAGCGTGGAGAGAAGGATTGATTTTGTGTTGGTGTGAATTAACCACGAATTACACGAATTATAACGCGGATTATCACGGATAGTATTCGTGAAGATTCGCGTTTCATCCGCGTAATTCGTGGTGAATAAGAAAATCAAATGAGTATCGCACTTCTCTTTCTCGACGGTGTTGGCATTGGTTCTATTCAGAATGAACTTAATCCATTCACGAAAGTTCAATCAAAATTTTTTACGCTGTTCTCTGATGGTGGAAATGCGAATTGCGCTTTCGATGGGAAAATAATTTCTACAGACCCATTTCTTGGAGTTGAAGGATTACCACAAAGCGCAACGGGACAAACAACTATTTTCACCGGCATCAATGCGAGCAAAGAAATGGGACGACACGTTTCAGGACATCCAACATTTACATTGAGGAAAATAATTTCTGAACATAGCATAATGCTGCAACTCAAAAAACTTGGTTTTACTTCAACATTTGCAAATGGTTACACGCCGCAATATTTTGAACGTCGGTTACAATTTTGGAGTGCATCAACTTGGTGTGTAAAATATGCAGATGTTCAATTTCGCTGGCTGGATGATATTGTGAACAACAAAGCAATTGCACCGGATTTTACAAACGATTTCCTTTTGCAAAAAAAATTGGCTGACGTTCCGTTGCGCACGGCATTTGCTGCGGGAAACATTTTCGCTTCGCTTTTGAATGAGAACGATTTTGTATTGTTTGAGCATCCGTTCAGCGACGCAATTGGACACGCACAAAATATGAACGATGCCATTGCCAACATTCACAAGATCGATGAATTTCTCGAAGGAATTTTTTCCGCAACAAATCTTGATGAGCATACAATTCTACTCACCAGCGACCATGGGAATATGGAAGATTTACGCATTGATACGCACACGCTGAATACAGTTCCGACAATTGTTTGGGGAAAGCAACGCAAGTATTTTGTTTCGAGGATTATATCTCTTCTGGATATAACACCAAGCATAGTTAGTAGTTTTTAGTTTGTAGTTTATGGTTTGTTTTCTTCTTTGCAAACTACAAACTTAAAACCAAAAACTATAAACTTTCCCGTATATTTTCGCCGTAATTTTTTGTGCCTACGTTAGATTCAAAATTTGTTGAAGTGTGCGTGTTCAAACGGAATGTACATTCTGCGTTGTACCTTCTTTTGCAGCGTTCTTTTTCTGAAACACGGTATCCGTTGATGTGGCAAATTATTACTGCAACAATAGAACCCGGCGAAACTGCAATACAAACAGCGCAACGCGAAATAAAAGAAGAAACACAACTCACTCCTCTTGCGATGTGGCACGTTCCGTTTGTCAATTCGTACTTTGATGCGAAGACTGATGCAATTCATTTCATTTCCGTTTTTGCCGCAGAAGTTGATGAAACGAACGAACCGATTCTCTCGAAAGAACATCAGGCGTACGAATGGAGGACGCTTGCACATTCAAAGGAAAAACTTGTTTGGCACGGACAAATTCGCGGGCTTGAAATTGTTGACGAGTTTATTGTTGGAAAAAAAGAAGCAGAACGATATTCAAGAATTTTTTAGTTTGCGGTTAGCGTACAGCGGTCAGCATTTCGCAATCGGTTTTATTTCGCATACTAATCATACTGATGACTTTTTTGCTTTTTCATTTTATTATTTTATTTAAATCCCATGAGTTTATTAGTCGTCGGAAGTATCGGAATTGATACGATAGAAACGCCATTAGGAAAAGTAGAAAACGTCATTGGCGGTTCAGCTATTTATATTTCGCTTGCAGCAAGTTTTTTTACTTTGCCACAATTGGTTGGAGTGTGCGGTGATGATTTTCCAAGCGAGGAAATTGCACTTTTAAAACAACACAATGTTGATTTGGAAGGATTGGAAATTGTACAAGGAGGAAAAACATTTCGTTGGGGAGGAAAGTATCATCTCGATACAAATAATCGTGATACGTTGTTCACGCACTTAAATGTATTTCAAACTTTTAGTCCGAAAATTCCCGCATCGTACAGAAGCAGCAAGTACGTTTGCTTAGGAAATATTGACCCGATATTGCAGTCCCGCGTTCTCGAGCAAATGGAACAACCATCGCTCGTTGTTTGCGACACGATGAATTTCTGGATTGAAGGAAAACTTGCAGAGTTAAAAAAAACGTTGGAGCGTGTTGATGTTCTTCTTGCAAATGACAGCGAAGTAAAATTGCTGACGAACGAATCAAATCTTTTCCGCGCGGCAAAACATTTGTGGAAGATGGGACCAAAAATTTTAATCATCAAAAAAGGCGAACACGGCGCAATTCTTCTCACGGAAAAAACGACATTCATCACTCCTGCATTTCCGCTTGAAAGCGTTTTGGACCCAACGGGCGCAGGAGATTCGTTTGCCGGTGGATTTATCGGTTGGCTTGCAAAGACGAACGATATTTCCGATGAAAACTTAAAACGCGCCGTTGTTTATGGAAGCACGCTTGCGTCATTTTGTGTAGAAAAATTTTCTATAGCAAAAATTCAGGAACTTGTTGAGCGCGATATTCATTCGCGTTATCGTGCATTTCGCGCATTAACGCATTTTGAAGAATAATTCTCACCGTATATCTTCAAACATTCTGCGCCGATAAGTTTTACAAGCAACATCAACAGAAAATACTACGTTGTGAAACATTTTACGCTCGAACAAAAAGAACCGTTTCTTTTTCTACAACGATTATTTTTCGCTGCCATTGTCAACGTGAAAATTACCGGTGCCGCAAGCGCCGGAGATATTTCACTTCCAATTGTAATCGGATTAGGCGGCGCGCTTTTTCTTTCACCTCCGTTGCTTACGCTTGCATTTCTACTGTTCATTGAAGATTTGAAAACCTATACTATCGAAGGAGATGCTGTCAAATACGTTGATGATGTTGTTCCAATTTCGCAACTCCTCCGTTTCGACCCGAAGACCTGTTTACCTTTACAACGGAAAACCAAATAGCATCAGTATTGATGTTTATGCAGAAATATAATTTGAATTCATTTATTTTAAAATCAAAAAACTACACTTCATTATGGCTCTTGAACGTACACTCGCAATCTTAAAACCCGATTGCGTACGAAAACAACTTATCGGCGAAATACTTGCGCGCATTCAAAAAGCAGGATTCAAAATTCTCGGAATGAAAATGGCGCGGCTTACCAAAGATACCGCAGGCGGATTTTACGCTGTGCACAAAGGAAAACCTTTTTTTGAAGGACTTGTTGAATTTATGAGTTCCGGCGCTTGCGTTCCTATTGCATTGGAAAAAGAAAATGCAATCGCAGATTATCGAACACTCATTGGTGCAACAGACCCGAAAGAGGCGGCTGATGGAACTATTCGCAAACTTTTTGCGGATAATAAAGGTGAAAACATTGTTCACGGTTCCGATTCTGCAGAGAACGGAAACATCGAGATTGCGTATTTTTTTTCGGAAAGCGAATTGGTTGCAAATCAAGCGTAACGAATGATTGTTTGCATCATTTCTCTTGATGCGGATTTACGATTCGACGTTGTGTTTTTTTAATTCTTCGCGAATGATTTGAGTTGCTGCACTAATGGATATCTGCATTCGGGAACCGGAAATGCGCACTGCATTTTCAAGCGTTCCTTCTTTCACTTTCAACCAACGCCAAACGTAATAACCCAATCGAGTTTTATCGTTGGGTTCCTTTGTTGAAATTGTTTGCACGCTGTTGTATGCTATTTTTTCGAGCGTAGTATCCGCAAATATTTGAACTTGCGCGGGCGCTTGCGTAGACATTTTTTTCTCAATTATTTTGGACAAAGATAGAAAAACCATTTTCATTTTTCAATTTTTGCGGCGATGAAAATATATTTTTTCAGCAATGTTTGAACCGAGTATGAAGCATATTACAATCTATACCGATGGCGCGTGCTCCGGAAATCCTGGACCGGGCGGATGGGCGGCAATTCTTTTGTACGGAAATGCACAGAAAGAAATTTCCGGCGGCTACAAGAACACTACGAATAACAGAATGGAACTTCTTGCAGTCATCAATGCGCTTTCTGCATTAAACGAAATGTGCAAAGTAACGTTGATTTGCGATTCCAACTATGTTGTACAAGCAGTCAACAAAGGATGGTTAACGAAATGGAAAGAAAACAACTGGAAACGCAATAAGCGTGAGAAAACACTCAATGTTGATTTATGGTTACGGTTGCTTCCATTGCTTGAAAAACACGAAGTTACATTGTGCTGGACACAAGGTCATAACGATAATACATATAACGAGCGTTGTGATAAACTTGCGGTTGCGGCGTCGCGAAAAAAAAACTTATTGGAAGATCTCCGAGAACATACAGAAGAAGAGAATCTCGTATAAAATATTTTTGTGCAAATAACAGTGTGCGATGAGCAGCATAACGATACTTGATGTAACTCCTGACAACGTGCATTCCGTCGGAATATTTTGTATCAAAAACAATTCCGCACGAGGACAGCAAGCGAAAATTGAGTGGTTCAAAAAACAATACCGCGTAGGATTGAGAATGAACATTGCTCTTGATGCCCGAAAGAAACAAATCGGTTTTATAGAATATATTCCTTCGGAATTTGCTTGGCGTCCGATTGCAGCGAAAAATTATTTGTTCATTCATTGCATGGGAAAAAAATCAAAAAAAATTTTCGGGATGGAATTTGATATATGCCGACCAATGTCCTTGGAATGAAAAATCTGTAAATGATGTGAGAGAAGCCGCAGCCGCTTCCGAACATGGAATAGACTTGAACATCGTCAAACTCGTGCATTCAAAAGAAGCAAGAAATGCGCCTTCGGGATTTGGTGTGTTTAGTTTATTGCTCAACGGAAAAATACTAGAAGACAATTACATAAGCAAATGACGGTTTGAAAATATTTTAAAACAAGAATTGGCTCCAAAAAATTTACACGGAGATTTCGTTAATCGTTAACGCACTTTTCCCCGCGCAGAAGTATTACAAACGTTCTGCAATTTCCGGAAATTCTTTTCTTAAAATTCCCAAGAGAAATTGCTCGATGTCTCTCGTGGTTGTAAAATGCAACGCTGTTTGTGCAATGCTTCTTGCTTCTTTCAACGAAAGAGAACGAATAATTTTTTTGATTTCCGGAAGCACCGACGGTTCAACACTAATTGAATCGAATCCCAAGCCAAGAAGTATTGAAGTTGCCAACGGATTACTTCCCAACGCCCCGCACAACGAAACCCATTTCCCAACTTTATGCGCCGCGGTAACAATCTGATGTAACGAACGCAGCACCGCCGGATGAAGTTCGTTAAATAAATTGGAAACGTACGGATTGCCTCTGTCCACAGCAAGCATATACTGCGTTAAATCATTCGTTCCAACGCTGAAAAAATCCAGTTCCTTTGCAAGTTCTTCGATGAGCAACACGGCGGAAGGAACTTCAATCATCGCACCCAATTGAATGTGTTTGTCGAAACGAATTTTTTCTTGGTACAGTTCTTCTTTCGCTTTTTCCAGCCAAAGTTTCGAGGTGCGCACTTCTTCCAAACTTGCAATCATCGGAAGAAGGATATAAATATTTTTTCTTGAACTTGCGCGCAACATCGCTTTCAGTTGTGTAAGAAAGACATCAGTATCGTCTAAGGAAACGCGAATTCCGCGCCATCCAAGAAACGGATTTGCTTCTTCAATGGAGTTGGGGGCAATTTTATCTCCGCCAACATCGAACGTTCGAATCACTACTTTGTGCGGATACATTTTGTCGGAGATTTTTTTATAAATAGAATACTGTTCTTCTTCGCTTGGCAGCATCTCGCTTCCTACAATTAAATTTTCTGTTCGTAGCAAACCAACTCCATCCGCACCTTGCAAAAGGGAAAATTCAATTTCTTCTTCACCATCAATATTCGCTGCAAGTTCTATGCGTTTCCCATCGGAAGTTTCTGCTGGAAGTTCACGAAGTCCGGAAAGTTTGCGTTCGTGTTCCATATACGCTTTACGTTTGCTTTCATATTCGGAAATGCGTTGCGGAGATGGATTGATGATAACTGTACCGGAGTAACTATCAACAATCATTGGAACTTTATTCTGAACAAAACGCGTCGCGTCTTTCAAGCCAACAACGGCGGGAATATTCAGCGAGCGGGAAAACAATGCGGCGTGCGAAGTAATTCCTCCTAAATCCGTAACGTAAGCAAGCGTTTCGTTCCTACTAAGGATCACCGTATCTGCAGAAGTAAGATTGTGCGACACAATAATACAGCCGCGTTCAATTTTCGAAATAAGTTTTTGCGCTTGCAAACAACGAACGATGCGCAGTTTCAAATCATCCATATCATGCGCTCGCTCGTGCATATACTCGTCGTGTGCTGTAAGCATCAATTGTTGGTATTTTTCAATTTCTCCCGATACAATTATTTCGGCATTTTTCTTTTCGTTGCGGATGCGGTTGTATAACGTTTCCAGCAGAATGGGGTCTTCAAGCACCATCATTTGCGCTTCGAGAATTTTTGTTCGGTCGCCGAGTTTTTGTTCTGCAAACAATAAAATTTTTCGTAACTCTTTTTGTGATCGCTCTAATGCAGAACGTAATCGCTCGATTTCTGTGTCAATTTCTTCATCATGAAGCGTGCGTTCGATGATTTGGGGAACGTTTTTTGAAAATAAACACGCACAGCCAATTGCAATTCCGGGTGCGGCTCCAATTCCATGAAGCACAATTTCTGATGATGATTTATTATCTAGTTCCATTCAAGTCCATACGTTAAGGTTCATCAAATCCGCGTTCAAACAACGCAAGAATTTCTGTCGCGGCTGCAGATTCGTCTTCTCCGACAAACCGCAGAGAGAGTTTTGAGCCTTTCTCTGCCGCAAGAGTCATTACGCCAATGATGCTTTTTCCGTTAATTTCCATTCCGTCTTTATAAATAAAAAATTCTGTTTGGTATTTCGATGCGATTTTTACTAACGCCGCCGCAGGTCGCGTGTGCATCCCTGCGCGATTAACGATGGTTACTTCTTTTTCTATCATTCGGTTACGAGAAACATGCTTGGGAATGTTGGAATTCATTCTTTCGAAATAAAAATAGGAAGAAAAGCATTGGAGAAAAAAACGGCGATCGTTTTTTTTCAATCGCCGTTCGTAATTGATGCTGTATTATTATTTCAGCAAAAGCATTTTTCGAATGGACGACGTTGTTTGTTCTGTTTTGGGAACATACGTTGTTAAACGATAAAAATACACACCAGTTGCATATGGTGAACCGTCGAATGGAAATTCGTATGCGCCTTCTTCCAATACTTGTTTTCTGAGAATGGTTTTTACTTCTTGACCGAGAATGTTGAATACAGTAAGTTCAACAATAGATAATGACGAAATGGAAAACCGTATGGTCGTTGTCGGATTAAACGGATTTGGATAGTTTTGGTCGAGTTCATACGATTCAAGTGGACTAGAAATTACAGCATTCCTTACGTAACGATGTCTTGGTTTTAACGTATCTGGTTTGTACAGAAACGAAACGTCTTTCAATCTAACATTTCCGAAAACTTTTAATGGACATCGCGAAATGGTATCAACTGGACCTTTGAATGCCGTGTTTATTTTCCGAGCAAGTGTATCAAGAAGCGCGTAATCGAGACTTCCGCTACAATTGCTCATCGCTGTGTCAATTTTATCTGCAATTTCCCACACGGTAAAATTATTGAATGGATGACTAAGATTCGTGCTGTCCATAAACACTAAATCGGGAAATTCTTCGGGCGTTATACCGATGTCGCTTGCCATCATATTGATGCGAAGCGCCATTAACTCTCCCGCAAGATGATTGGGATGTTTTTTATACTGTGGACTTTTTTGGTAACCAAGATTTTTTTCATTGGCCCACGGTTTTTTATTGTAAATATTAAAACATCGAGCGTCTGCGGGCGGCTTTAGCCAATCTCCGTTTTCTATTTCTTTATTGGAAGGAAGAAATTTTGAAAGCGTTTTTGCACTTTTGTCCGTTGTGGTAATGCTTGCATTTTTGATTTTATATTTTTTGAGGAGAATGGTATATCCATTTGTTGTGCTTGGTTGTGCAACACCAAGAACTAACCCGGATAATTTCATATTCGTTGGATTATATAAATCTGTTCGTACCCATGCAGTATCCCGTACATTGAGCCACGTTGGTTTTGATTTGGGAGATTTTGTACATGAAATTCTAACTGCTTTATTCGTCGTAAATGCAATAAGACTTTCTTGCGGAGCGGTTGCGTAGCGCGGGTCGCGAAGATTGTAAAAATCATTATTAGAGGAAATTCCTTGTTGAGATGAAAAATTCACATTCACGCGGATTTTTCTCGAGCCGAGAACGATTTGTGAAACGCCGCCGGTTCCGTGGTTTGCGAAATAACTGAATGGGTACATCGAATCGCACAGAACATCATACGTAACAGAATTGTTTCCTAATTTGTAAAAACTATAATAACCTTTATTATCTGTTCGCGTCGAATCTACGAATACGTTCGTCGTTGTGTACATCTCAACTTTCCAATCCTTCAATCCCTTCTGGTCAAGTGTTGTAGATGTATCGCCGTCTAAATCGTCAATGACTTGACCGGCAATCACCCCCCCCCCGATGAAACATATTTTTGAACCATAACATCATACGTACCGTCGGTACCGATACTTCTTCCCGCAAGATATACTGAATTTGTATGGTCAATTGCCATACAAGTAGGAAAATCGTTGTTGTTTGTTTCTCCATTAGTCGTGTCGTACCATATTTTTTTCCCCGTTGCAGGATTCAATTTTGCAACAAAAAAGTTTCCGTATCCTCGCGCGCTATCCGCAGTAGTAAATCCTGAAACATAAACCGCGGAATCGCGACCGACGATAATAGATGTCGCACCATCTATGGAATTCACCAGAGGTCCATTCAATGCGCTTGTCCATATCGTATCTCCAGTAGTGCCGTTATATTTTATGGTAAAGATATCGTCTTTAGGTGTTCCCCGATATGCCGTTCCTGTAACATATACATTGTTTGATTTATCAACGGCAACGCCAACAGGAATTTCGTCCACGAAAAAGGTTGATAAGTTATACCGCTTTTTCCAAATTTCTGTTCCACCTGGAGAATATTTTATTGTTAAGATATCATTGCGCGTTGAAGATTTTGATAGTCCCGTAACAATAAGATTATCATTATTATCTGATACCACTGCTACCACACTATCAACCCCATCAATTGGACCATTCGCCCTGTATGACCATAGCGCAGTATCTCCGGAAGATGTGCTAATACTATTGTATGCCAATGAGATGAAATCGAAACTTGTATTTCCTCCAGAACTATATCCTCCAACATAAACAATTCCGCTGGGAGAAATAGCGATTGCTTTTCCAATATCATCACCATAACCACCATCATACATAGTAATCCACGATGCCGCATCATTTGCGTTCAAATCTACTCCGGATAAATTTTTGGGAAACTTAATTGTTACCAATTTATAAAATCCGTTTGTACCTTGTTCTGATGTTCCTGTAACATAAGCGTTTCCCTCTTCATCTATTGCTATTGCCCGCGCTTCGTCAAATCCGCTACTTTGGCGAAGACTATAATAACTACTCCAATGTATTGCTCCGGAATTTCCATCAATTTTTGCAGTAAAACTATTGGCTTGTCCTCCGCCAAGAGATGGATAATATCTTCTTCCGCATACATAGAGGTTTCCGCGAGAATCTATTTTCATCGCTGCGAGAGAATCACTTCCTAATTCATTGAGAAATTTTACAGGCCATCCACCACCTTCTATTAAAGTTCCCGTAGTGTTGAATTTTAAAATTACCCAATCCCTGTCGCCAGTTACTGTATTGGTAACAGCCGTTATTCCAACAAAAACATTTCCGGAGCCATCAACGCAAACAGAAGATGGAAACTCATTTGAATTAGGAAGACTATAACGTGGAGGAGGAAGCCACGCTTGATTGACCTGAGAATAGATAGGAGAAAGCGAAAGCACTCCTAACAGTATTAGAAGAACAGAATGCTGTTTCATACTGGTACCTAAAAAATATAATTGTTTATAAAAGAAATATCAAATGCCGATAGACGACAATTCCGCATGAATTAGATACATTTTTCTGGGTTAAATGTATTGAGAATCCGTAAAAAAATCAAGAAAGAAAATCAACACGTCGAAATTCTAACAAATTATTTTTCACACAAATTATTTCTATCTTTTTTTCAAAAAATTATTAACAATCAAAAAAGGAACTTATGTACCCCGAAACTCGTGTTCAACCAATGCGAAAAGAAGTTGCAGATTTAGGATTCGAAGAAATTAAAACTGCACAAGAAATTGATTCCCTCATTGCTAGTACCGACGGAACGTTATTTTTCTTCATCAATTCTGTATGCGGATGTTCAGCAGGGTCTGCTCGTCCAGCGTTACGAATTGCAATGAAAAACAACATATTGCCCGAAAAGAAAATTACCGTGTTTGCCGGCAATGATGTCGAAGCAACCGAACAAGTGCGAAAATACCTTGTAGGGTTTGCTCCCACATCTCCTTCGATGTGGCTTCTCCAAAATAGAAAAGTTGTCTATGCAATTGAACGGCATCATTTTCAAACTAATCCACCGGAAACAATTGCAGAACAATTAAAATCCGCTTTCGATAGATTCTGTAAAGTTATGGCATAAACCTGATTCAATGTCTGAACGCGATTTTGCTTTACTTACAATGCCGAGTTTTCGCTCGGCATTTTTTTTCTATCGTTAAACCTCTTTCGTTTTTATATCATCTAACCATCGTTCACAATCAAACGAATACGTGGAAACACACGAAACACGAGTAACGGCAAAACTTACAACAGATGAAGAACTCATCGCATTATTTCGAAGCGGTGATGTTGCAGGATTCAATGAACTTGTTCGGCGATATCAGGAACGTGTATATTGGATTGCCCGAAGAATTGTTCTTGACCACGACGACGCGGATGATGTTACGCAAGATGTTTTCGTCAAAGTGTACGGCGCATTAAAACATTTCAGAATGGAATCGGAATTTTTTACGTGGCTTTACCGAATCGCCGTCAACATTTCTCTCAATAAAATTCGTGCAAAAAAAGTGAAACAATTTTTCCGTATAAATGAAGACGATTCATTGCCGCTCGAAGTAATGGACGAATCAATACATCCCGACGTACTCTATCAAAAAAAAGAACTGCAACACGTAGTCGAGAAAGCGGTCGAAAAATTACCAAAACAACAACGCACGGTATTCGTTATGCGATTTTATGATGAACTTTCTTACGAAGAAATCGCGCATCTGCTGAAACGCTCGATTGGTGGATTAAAAGCAAATTACTTCCATGCATTTAAAAAAATTCAAAAGTATGTACAACACGCACTGCAATGAAATTCAATCCCTTCTCCCGGATTGGATAAAGAACAAAGAAAGCGACGAACATAATCAAGAAATTCTCCTGCATCTTTCACATTGCGATGGTTGCAAACAAGAAACAATGGAGTTGGAACAAACGTTAACGCAGATGAAACAACAATACACTTCTCCCCCGCAACAATATTTTATTACTCTTCTCCCGCGAGTACATCAACGCATCGAAAAGAAACGTAAGCAAAACGTTTATTGGCGCACGGCACAAGCGATAACATCTCTCGCCGCAATAGCGATAGTGTTTATTTTCGGTTCGCTCTTCAAGACTTCCGAAAAATCTTTTGATGAAAAATTACAATCCATTACTCGAGATATCAATGAAACCGATTTACAAGATTTTGCTTCCCTGGATTTGACAGAAGAATATCTTTCTCCTGCGCAACAGGAAGAAACAATATTCAGTGATGACGATATCGAAGTTTTGCAAACTCTTGTAGATGAACATCCGCCTTTACTTTTCACTGGTGCCTCCGCATTAGAAAACGACGAAAAAATTTTATTGGAAACGCTTTCCGATGAAGATGCGCAATTCCTTGTTTCAACATTAGAAAAAAAATTTCCCGACAACTATAACAGAAAGAAATAATTATGACACTCAACAATAAATATTCACTTCTTATTCTTTTGCTTTTCGGAACACTGTTTTCGTTTTCGCAATCGGATGAAATGCCAATGCGTCCCGGTGGAGAACGCATAAAACAATTTCGTAAACTAAAACTAATAGAAGTGTTGGACTTAAACGAAGAAAAATCCATTCGTTTTTTTGCAAAACTCAATGCACACGAAAACACTGTTCATGAATTACAAAAACACCGAAATGATTTGCTTGACACACTTGAAATCCTCATCAAAGCAAAAGCCACAGATAAATCATTTGAACGCGTTTTCAATATGCTCTTTGACATCGACCCCAAAATTACCAACGAACGAAACGCGTTTCATAACGAAGTAAAAGACCTGCTTTCACCGGAACAAATGGCAAAATGGCTTGTGTTCGAACGAAAATTTTGGAGCGAAGTGCGAGAGAGAATGCAAGAAAAAATGAAGGATAAAATGCCAGGAAAAGGAAAACGCTTCCGCGGAAAAATGGAAGAAGATTAAACCATAAATACAAAAGCCCTCAATGAGAATTCACTGAGGGCTTTCTTTTTTGCTTTCAATTACCAACTTACAACATAGAAAGTTGAAATCTGGCGATTTCAATATCGTACGGTATACTTCACCCCATGATTTCAATTCAAAAACCTTACAAAGAAATTTCCAACAGTAACCGCGCTTGACAACGGTAATTACATTCGTAGTGTGTGGAAATTCAAAAAAGGACACGTGTTTTAGAAAAGTAGAATTCAAAAGAAAACATTTACAAATTACACGCTGTCGTAAAACGGAATTTTGCCCGCGTTCCTTTTTTCCCTATCTTTTTCCCATTTTAAAAATGAATCCCGTTCCCAAAAATCCGGAACGGTTTTTTTATCAATGCGGAATGAACATTCCGTTCATTCATTTATTCTTTGCACTTCATAGTTATGAAACGAACCTTTCAGCCAAGCAACCGCCATCGAAAAAATGTTCACGGTTTTCGTCAGCGAATGAAAACGAAAAATGGACGAGCCGTCCTTGCTCGCCGCCGCGCCAAGGGACGCTGGAAACTTACTGTAAGCGACGAAAAATAATACGATACGTTTATTGCTTCGCAACTCGCTTCCGCGAAAAGAAATTCTCCGCGGATACGGCGCATTTACAGAAGTTTATCGCAACGGACAACGATTTTCCCAGGAACACATTCTGTGTTTTGCGCTTGAACGAACTCGTCTCTCTTTGAAACATTTGCCAACAGACGTTCCTGTTCTTGTTGGCTTTTCTGTTTCTCGTAAAGTGCAAACCGCAGTAGAGCGAAATCGTTTGAAACGGTTGTTGCGAGAGGCATATCGTATTCAGAAACATAAACTTTTTGAATTTTGTCAATTGCATCAACAACCAATAGTGCTGTTGTTTTCTTTTTTTAACGTAAAAGCATCGGTTCCGAAACATCTTTCGTTTCAACGAATTGAAAAAGAAATGGGTGTTTTGTTGGATTCACTTCTTCGGTGGAAAAATTATCAAACACAACAAGCAAAGAGCATCGAAAATAAATCATAGAACGTTTTTCATCAACTTCATTTATTATTTACGTACGTGCGTACCCTCATCCGTTTTTACCAAATTGTTATCTCCCCGATACTTCCGCAGAACCAATGCAGATTTCAGCCATCGTGTTCAAACTATGCGCTTGATGCATTTAAGAAACATTCATTCCTTTCCGCTTTGTGGCTGTCGGCGAAACGAATTGCAAAATGTCATCCGTTTCACCAGGGAGGATTTGATTCCGTTCCCGAAAGAAAGTAATGTTTCCCCGACGAATTTGCACGCACACATGTAACAACTCTATATTTCTTCTATTCAACATTTTTTAAATACAACCGTGGAAAAACGAGAAACATTTGGTTTCATCCTCATCGGACTAATTTTGATGGTGTGGATGATGTATATTGCGCCAACGCCACAGCAGCCACCACAACGAACTATTGCAGATTCGCAATCTGCGCCATATAAAAAACCGTTGGATTCTGTTACGCAAAAAATTTTTCCACAAGACATATCAATCGCGGATTCAAGCGATGACCGGTTTGTAAAAGTTTTTGGAAATTTTTTTGCGCCGTTTGCTCAGGGAACCGAAAAAATTATTCACATCGAAAACGAATTGTTCTCTGCAGAGTTTACATCGAAAGGTGGAATGTTGAAAAAATGGACGTTAAAGAAATTTTCTTCGTGGAGTAAAAAACGGCTGGTGCAATTGGTAGAAAACACGAACTTGGGAGATTTAAGTTTGTTATTTTCTTCTACCGAAGGAAAAATCATCAACACGAACGCGTTGTATTTTCAAACTTCGCACCCTGCATCGCATATCGATATTTCAAGTTCCGATGCCGATGAATACACACTTGAATTTGTTCTCCCGGTTTCTGAAACAAGCACACTGATTCGAAAGTATATTTTTAAGCGCGGTGAATATGGTTTTCGTACCGAACAGCATTTTATCGGAATGCAAAATATCATTGCGGGAGATGAATATCAACTCGTGTGGGAACGCGGGATTCGTTTTACAGAATATAACAGCGTTGACGAAGCAGAGTTTGCGCAAGCAATTGCATACAGCGGCGGCGAACTGAAAACTATTGACGCCGCTTCTTCTGACGAATTTCCGAAATCAAATTTTTCGGGAACAACCGAATGGGTGGGAACGCATAACAAATATTTCGGATTTGCTATTCTTTCGAACGAACAAAAAAGCGTTGGCGGGTATCTGGAAGGAAAGCATATCACTGTTGGCGGTACTGGAATGAAAGAAGAATACAAAGTCGCGATGAAACTTCCATTCAAAGGAAACCAAGAAGAACGTTGCGCCGAAACAATTTTCCTTGGACCGCTTGACAGAGATATATTACTTTCGTACGACGCAGGACTTGACCAAATGTTGAGCCTCGGTTGGGCGTGGATTGTTCGTCCGATTTCTGAATATGTGTTGCTTCCTATTTTTTACGGTTTGCATTATGTGATTCCAAATTACGGAATTGTCTTAATTGTATTTTCCATTATCATCAAAATTCTCCTCCATCCGCTGACGAAAAAAAGTATGGATTCGATGAGGAAGATGCAAAAACTTCAGCCGATGATGGCTGAGTTAAAAGAAAAACACAAAGAAGACCCGACAAAAATGAATCAAGCGGTGATGAGATTGTACACCGATTATGGAGTAAATCCCGCCGGAGGTTGTTTGCCAATTATTTTACAGATGCCGATTCTTTTTGCTTTGTTTTCTGTGTTTCGTTCGACCATTGATTTACGGCAGGCGCATTTTGTCGGATGGATTCACGACCTCTCTATGCCCGATGTGTTATTCACTCTTCCATTTTCCGTTCCTATTTTTAATTCGCAGGAAATTAGCGGATTAGCATTGATGCTGGGAATAACACAATTTTGGCAATCCAAACAAACAACGACGGACCCTCGTCAAAAAATGATGGTGTGGATGATGCCGGTGATGATGTTCTTTCTGTTCAATAGTTTTCCCTCGGGATTGAATTTATATTATACGCTTTTCAATCTTCTCTCGATTGCTCAACAGTGGTTGGTCAACAAATCACACAACGATGAACCGTTGAAAAAAATTGAACCGAAAAACCGGAAACTTTCCTGGTTCGAACGATTAGCAAAACAAGCACAAGAAACAAGAAGAGGGAAAAAATAACTATTGCGTATCGGCGCAAAACTTTCAAGGTTTGCATTGATGAACCATTGGGATGCTAAAAATTTTATCATCGCACCTTCAAAGAGAAACCTTGAAGATTTTCAGAAGTTCACTTACGTTTGAGGAATACCTAAATCTTTTATTCTTCTGTATAACGTAGGCAAACTTATTTTCAGTTGCCCCGCTGTTTTTTCCTTATCGAATTCAAACCGTTCCAGCGTAGTGTAAATAAATTGTTTTTCTACTTCATCCAATGCTTCTCGTAAGGACATATCGTTGCGAGCAATCGCTTTTTCCGTACTTACTTGAAAAAATTCCGGAAGACTTTTCATCGAAACAAATTCATCGGTAGAAAAAATGACCGCGCGCTCGATGATATTTTCCAGTTCGCGGATTTCTCCTTTCCATTCGTGCGCCAGCAAATGTTTCATCACGTCGTTATCCACACCCTTGATGTTCTTATTCATTTCTCTTCTGAATTTCTGAACAAAATGTTCGATGAGCAACGGGATATCTTCTTTTCGCTCAGCGAGCGAAGGAAGATGGATTTCTACAACATTTAAACGATAATATAAATCCTCCCGAAATCTTCCCGCTTCCACTTCTTTCAGCAAATCACGATTCGTTGCCGCAACGATGCGAACATCAATAGAAATCGGCGTTGATGAACCAACGGGAATGATTTCTTCTTGCTCCAGTGCGCGAAGTAATTTCACTTGTAATTGAAACGGCATTTCACTTATTTCGTCCAGGAACAAAGTGCCGTTATCCGCAGTTTTAAAAAATCCTGCTTTGTCCGAAGCCGCTCCGGTAAACGCTCCTTTTTTATGACCGAATAACTCGCTTTCAATCAATGTTTCCGGAATTGCTCCACAGTTCACAACAACAAACAGTTTTGTTTTTCGTTTACTGTTGTAATGAATAGCGCGCGCGACCAATTCTTTCCCTGTTCCGCTTTTTCCCGTAATAAGAACTGTGCTACTTGTTCCGGAAACCGTTTGAATCATATCGAACACTTTTTTCATTGCGGTACTTTTCCCGATTAATTTGGAAAAATCATACTTATCGAGAAGTTCCTTGCGTAATAATTTATTCTCGATAGAAATGCGGCGATGCTCGAGCAGCCGCTGAATTTTTACAACGAGTTCGTCAAATTCGACGGGCTTTAAAATATAATCGCTTGCGCCGTTTCGTAACGCTTGGATCGCCGTTTCGATTGAACCGTGCGCCGTTATGATAAACACCAGCGTTTGCGGACTTGCTGTGGTGATGTGTTCTAACAAATCAATGCCTTTCATTTCGGGCATTTCGATATCGGTGATAACCAAATCGTATGCACTCTCAAGCACTTTTTCGTACGCTTCTTTTCCGTTAGATGCTTCGCTCACTTCGTATCCTTCATTTTTAAGGATGAAGGAAAGAGATTCGCGGATGATTTGTTCGTCGTCAACGACTAAAATTTTTTCCATATAAAATCAGATTTCTAAATTGATGGGGAGAATAACGGTAAAGGTCGTTCCTTTGCCTTCTTCACTGTGAACTTGAATATCACCTTGAAAACTTTTGATGATGCCATAACTTACCCATAGTCCAAGCCCTGTACCTTCGCCAATTTTCTTTGTCGTAAAAAACGGTTCGAAGATTTTTTCCAAATGCTCTTGAGAAATTCCCGTCCCATTGTCGCAGATAGAAATGGATACGTATTTTCCGTGCGCCTGGGTTGTTGCGGAAATTTCCGCTTTCATTGATTCGACGGAACAATGCTGCTGTTCTGCTTTGGTAATCAACGCGTCCGCAGCGTTAATAAGAATATTGATAAAGACCTGAAGAATTTGGTCGGGAACAATACGGAGCAATGGAACCGTATCATCGAGTGAGGAGTTGAAAGAAATTCCTTTTGCTTTTTTTCCGACGCGAACAATTTCTACTGATTCGCGGATGCATTTATTGATGTCCGTCAGTTGCAGTTCGTACGTCGAGCGGCGCGAAAAATCTACAAGGTCGCGAAGAATGCGGGAGATGCGGTTGATTTGACTTTTAACAAGTTCTAATTTTTCTTTCGTGAAACCTTCTTTGGTTGTGCGTTGAATAATTTGCACGATAGAAGAAATTGAGGTAAGCGGATTTCCTACTTCGTGCGCTACGCCTGCGGAAAGTGTTCCGATGCTCTCCATTTTTTGCACGTGGATAAGATGTTGTTCAAGATATTTTTGCTCGGTGATATCGCGATGCACTCCTAAAAATCCGACGAGTGTTTTGCTTTCATCAATAATTGGAGAAATAAGAACGTGAGCAAAAAACGGTTCACCGTTTTTTCGCGTGTTTTCAATTTCGCCCACCCAAACTTTTCCCGAATTGATGGTGTTCCAAACATTTTTCCAAAATCCGTTGGAGTGTTTTCCGCTTTTAAAAATACTCGGGTTTTTTCCCAGCAATTCTTCTTTCGAATATCCGCTCGCTTTTTCAAACGAAGGATTGACATAAATCATATTACCTTTGACGTCGGTAATTTGAATCGGGTTCACTGTTTGTTCCACAACATTGAAGAAGCGGAGAAAATCCAATTCGTGCTTCTTTTGTTCCGTAACATCGCGCGCATTGACGACACACAAGCGATACTCTCTCTTATGAGGGAGCAAAACTGGCGAAAAAAACATTTGAACGTTTACCGATGTTCTGTCGGAAGAATGAAATTGCGAAGTGCATTGCTGATTACTACCCGTAAGAAAACATTTGTTGAGCGTTTCTTCAACAAACAAGCGTTCACTCGATATTATATGCGACGCAAGCAACGAACCGAGAAGTTGTTCTTTCGGTCGTTTAAGCGTTGCACATACAACGTTGTTCGCTTCAAGAATTACTCCATCGTTGGAAACAAGAAAGCAAAGATCGGGAAGCGAATCTAACAACATCAAAGCAGGAAAAAATTCTTTGTTCAAAGAAATTTCTTCTTCAGAAGTCGTGGAAGGCATTCGTGCGAAAGCGTTCATACGTGTGGAGACGAAACTTGTTGATTGCGTTGTTGTGAAAAAAAATTATGGCAAAATATATGATTTCATTCTGCGAAAATTCAATTCATTGGAAAAACCATTTGCTTGCAGTGTAAAATTTTTTGTTTTTCAAATTCGCTTTTTCTAACTTTGCAACGCAATTTTTTAAAACATAAAACTGTACCATCGTGAATAACATTTTCCAACAGCTTAGCACATTGCACACCGAGAAACGAAATTTCCGCTCGATGAAAATTGACAGCGCATCGGTTGCTGAAATACTTCACATCATCAACGAAGAAGATAAACTCGTTCCGTTCGCAGTCGAAAAAGATTTTTCGAGCATTGCGAAAGCGGTGAATATCATTGTTCACGCATTGAAAACCAACGGGCGATTATTGTATGTTGGCGCAGGGACAAGCGGAAGATTAGGAATATTAGACGCAACGGAATGTCCGCCAACATTCGGAACAAAAAAAGAAATGGTGCAAGGAATAATTGCCGGCGGGAAAAAAGCAATGGTGCAATCTATCGAAGGCGCAGAAGATATTGAAGAACAGGCGGGAAAAGATCTGCGCGCAAAAAACGTTTCTGCTCGCGACGTTGTCTGCGGCATTGCGGCAAGCATTCGCACTCCGTATGTTGTTTCAGCGATGCAATACGCAACTTCAGTTGGAGCAAAAACTATTTTTCTCACGACCAATCCCCGAAGCGTCTATTCTCAACGACAATTTTCCGCGCTTCACCGTTGTGTTGATATTGCGATTTGTATAGACGTCGGCGCCGAAATTATTACCGGCTCGACACGGATGAAAAGCGGAACGGCACAAAAAATGGTTCTGAATATGCTGACTACTGCATCGTTTATTCGTTTGGGAAAAGTGTACGAAAATATGATGATTGACTTGCAACTGAAAAGTAATAAACTCAGCGAACGAGCAAAAAATATTCTAATGACTATCTTAAACATTACATACGGCGAAGCGGAAAAAATTCTTGGGGAAACAAACGGAAACGTCAAAGTTGCAATCGTTATGCACAAAAAAAGTGTTTCACGAAAAAAAGCAATAGAGTTGCTAAAAAATTCCGACGGTTTTGTGCGAAAAGCCATCGGATAATTTTCCAAAGAAGATTTTCAATCTCACATCTCAAATTTATCCTTTGCCTGCTGATATTCAGCATCAAATTCCTGCAAGCGTATCAAAGACGATGCAATCGCTCTGTTCACTTTTGTTTTAGGAACTCGTCGTGTTGCCGCATCAATCATTTCTCTCGAAAGTATAATACAGGGAAAATTTATCATCGTGCTTTTTGGAAAATGACAATGCGATTCGTGTTTGTTCCTTTGCTGTTGTTCGCAATGCCCCAAATGTTTGCAGTTTTGGTAAACTGCTGCGTATTCAGCATAATTCCCTCACACAAAAATCCTGTCTCGATTCCGATGGCTGCAATATTTTCTTCCAAACGAATTTTCCCTTTACGCACTTCGCCAACTTCAAACGCAACATAACCATGTTGTTGCGTAATGCGAAACAATTCTTTGAACACAGATTTCATTACGCCGCACCACTCGTCAAGCGATTTACACACCGTAATCTTCTTTCCAATGTTATCCACATCAAAACCATTGAACCAGCACCGAAGCCAGTTGTCATTTGCATACTGAACAACATCGAGAAACGGCGGCGACGTAACGGTGAGTTGAACGGAATTATTTTTTATTTCCTTCGCGCATCGTGCATCGTTGGAATAAAATTTTGCTTTTCGCGCAATCCTCCGAAGGATATTTTTTTCTTCCGAAGAAATATTCCGAAGCAAGTCGTTCGATTTTTTTACAATGATGTTTTTCACGTTGCGATATTCGGGAATTTGATTTCGCTGTATGTTTATTTTCGTTTGACGCTCAGCAGAAATTGCCTGATTCGGCGGCAAGGTATACACGGAAAAAAATCCTTTCGAATGTCCCGTAAGACGACTGGTTGCAACCATCTGGATCCATTCATCGAGAAAATCTTCGTCAGAAAATTTATTTTTCAGAAAAAGATATTTTCGCAACGAAAGAATTTCCTGCAATGTTTTCGAATGAAAAAACATCGAAAGGTCAATATCGGAAACTTCATGTTCCTCAAAAGAAATTTCATTCAAACGTTGTTCAACATCAGAAATTTCGGGAAGAAAAAATCTCGGCTTGTATAAAATTTTACTCAGCGGATTGATGTCGTTGGCAATGACATTCCTCTTCATCAATGCGGCTTCGATGACCGTTGTTCCTCTTCCTGCAAACGGGTCATAAACAATATCGCCCGGCTTCGTGAAACGCTGAATAAAGAAACGCGGGAGTTGCGGTTTGAAACATGCGCGATACGAAATTTCGTGCAATGAATGCGCTTGCCGTTGTTTCGAAGTCCAGAACTCATTGATAAAAACGGGAATCGTTAACTTGCCAAGGGATAATTGTTCTTCACGCATTTTTTTATTTTCCGAAAACAAACTTTCGCCGGTATAACAAGAAAATTCTTTCAGATGTGTTTTAAAATCATTGTTTGGGAACATCAACGTATATTGTAATAATCACTGATTCAATAATTCTTCCACATATCTCGCAATTGCGGGCGATGCAGTGAGTCCTGGCGATTCAATGCCTATAAGATTAATAAAACCATTGAATCCTTTTTCTTTTTCGTTCACGATAATAAAATCTTTCATCGCATCTCCTTTCTTTTGCAACTTCGGACGAATGCCGCTCATATCGGGAGATAAATCTTCTACAGTAATCGAAGGAAACATTCGTTGAATTGCGGATGCAAATGCATAACGTTTATTTTCATCAACGGAATAATTTATTTTTTTTTCTTCAAGAAATTCAACATCGGGACCGAATTTTAGATTTCCTCCCAAATCAAGAACTGCGTGAACCCCAAGACTTTCATTGTTGGGAATAGGATATACTAAACGCGAAAGGATTTTCGCTTTATGCGGAACAACGGAAAAATATGAACCTTTACAAAACGCCTGTCGGTATTGTTCCTTATCAATATCCATTCCCGCAAGCGATGCGATGTCATCAGAAAATAATCCGGCTGCATTGATAATTTTTTCTGAAGTAACCTCTGAGTGCAAATTTTTTTCACGAAGAATAATTGAATAACCGTTCGACTTAGGTGAAATTTCAGTAACGCAACAATTATGTTTAACTATTGTGCCGTTATTTTTTGCCGTGTGAAAAAAATAATCCATCAAGCCGTGCGCACTGATAATTCCCGTTGTCGGCGAAAAGATGGAAGCAACAGCGTTGACATTTGGTTCAAGTTTTTTGGTTGATTCTTTATCGAGCAGACGTAATTCAATACCGTTTGCAATACCGTTTTGAAAAATATTTTCCAGCGAGGGAATTTCGTTTTCTGAATTGGCGACAATTATTTTTGAAATTTTCCGAAATGGAATGTTGTGCGCATAGCCCAGCGAATACAATTCGTTATTTCCTTCGACACAGAAACGCGCTTTGAGTGAATTGTGCGGATAATATATTCCCGCGTGAATAACTTCGCTGTTACGGCTCGAGGTTTCCATTCCATATTTTTCGTTTTTTTCCACTACAAGTATGCGCGAACAATTTCGAGAAACTCGCGCTGCAATTGCAAGTCCAATAACACCTGCGCCGATAATCGTAATTTCAAAATCGTGCATTATTTTATGGAAGAATTTTTCTTAAAAAAGTTATTGAAAATTTATGAACGGTTTTATATTCTACAGAAAATTTTAATAGAAAACTACTATGCTCATCGTAACAACAAATACTATTGAAGTGAAAAAAATATTACGCTACTTCGGAATCGTCAGCGGAGAAACAATGTTGCTTGCGGGAATTTACAACGCTCGTCACCCGGCGGCGTTTGAAAACAAATTGCGCGAAGCAAAAGAGATATTGCACTGGAAAAAATGACGTATCAGGCAAAATCCTTGGGAGCAAACGTAATTATCGGCGTTGATTTAGATTACGAAACCGTTGGAGAAGGTTCGATGCTGATGGTAAGCGCGAGCGAAACAGCAGTTGTGGTTGAGGAATAATGAGACGATTTTATTTTTAACAATATCATCTCTTCGTTTTGGTGTAACTTATGTTGAAGTTTTTACAAAAGAAAAATATCTGATTACAATAAATTTCTTTCACTCCTTCATCCCTCTCCACAACACGCCGCCACACACAACCGCAATAACGAGCAATGCAACGCCAAAACTAATTTCACCAAATAAAATTTTTCCAACGCCGAAAAGAGAAGAATACACTAACACAACTCCCGCGCACCATTGCAGCAATTGCTTTCCAAAATGAAAATCCGTTTGAATATTCGGAAGAAGTTGTGCAATTGGTTTCCACATTCCGCCGGGACGAATGCGTGTGTAAAATTCTTTGAGAACATTTTCTTCCGTTGGTTTTGTAAGAAACGTAACAACGAGCCATACAATAGTTGTAACGCCGACAATAAAGAACAGCGAGTTGGGAAACGTTATATCGGTGAAAAATTTTATATACGCATACATAAAAAACGGCGTAAGCATTGCGGCGATTTCACTCCACGCATTTACGCGCCACCAATACCAACGCAGAATCAACACAAGTCCAAGTCCCGCGCCTGCTTCGATAATAAATGACCACGCGCCGGAAATCGTTTGAATAAACATTGTAACGACAACGGAAACGAGCATTAATAGTATCGTCGTAATTCTTGAAATGCGAACATATTCTTTTTCCTCTGCTTCTTTTTTTACAAAGCGGCGATAAAAATCATTCACGACGTATGATGTTCCCCAATTTAAATGCGTTGCAATCGTGGACATATACGCCGCGAAAAACGCAGCGACTAACAATCCAAGCAATCCCGTTGGAAGAAAATCGCGCATCGCAAAAACGTAACCAAGTTTTTTATCGGCGAGCGAAAGTTGCGGATACAAGACAAGCGTTGCAAGTCCCGTAAGAATCCAGGGCCACGGACGCAAACAATAATGCGCAACGGTGAACCACAATGTTGCAAGCACGCTGTGTCGCTCATCTTTTGCCGCCATCATTCGCTGCGCAACATAACCGCCGCCGCCCGGTTCTGCTCCCGGATACCACGATGCCCACCATTGAATTCCGATGTACGCAAGAAATCCCATAACGGAAATTGCGAGCGTTGTTCCCATTTCCGAAGTTGCATTTCCAACATTAGGAAAAAAATCAAAATAATATTTTGGAAGTTTTTCTTGCAATCCAGTTATTCCACCGACTTGTGGAAGTTGTAGTAAAAGAATCGCAAGCACAAGCGTTCCGACCATTGCAAACACGAATTGAAACACATCTGTCGCCGCAACGCCCCACAATCCCGACATTGCCGAATATGCTGCAACAAGCACCATACACGCGGCGATGTAAAAAATACTTTGCGAATGTGCGATGCCAAAAATGCCTTCGAGAATGGACATCATCGCGACGTTCACCCAACCCATAATGATGCAGTTGAGAAACAATCCGAGATAGAGCGCGCGAAATCCACGAAGAAATGCGGCTGGTTTTCCCGAGTAGCGCAGTTCGATAAATTCCACGTCCGTCATTACACCCGCGCGTCGCCAAAGTTTTGCAAAAAAGAAAATTGTGAGCACACCGCCGAAAACAAAATTCCACCAAAGCCAATTGCCTGCGATGCCA
>Ga0194120_10001486_pt1 | contig 42551 bp, 49 predicted proteins | sample TA2MahCa65mmetaG_FD_148642 | JGI IMG/M metagenome (GOLD analysis project Ga0194120, IMG submission 148642) | Freshwater microbial communities from Lake Tanganyika, Tanzania - TA2015019 Mahale Deep Cast 65m | ecosystem: Environmental > Aquatic > Freshwater > Lake | place: Tanzania: Lake...
ACTGGTCGCGCTCGCGCGGCAAGCTCTGGCGCAAGGGCGAAAGCAGCGGCCAGGAGCAGAAACTGATCGAGATGCGCGTCGATTGCGACGGCGATACGCTTCTGCTTTTGGTCGATCAGACCGGCGTCGCTTGCCACACCGGCCGGCGCAACTGCTTTTTCACCGCCATCCGCGGGGGCAAGCCGGTGGAGATCGCCAAGCCTTTGGTCGATCCGAAATCGCTTTACAAGGATTGAACGGGATCACGCCACCGCGCGCGCAGTGGCGGCGAGCGACGCCAGATATTGCTGGCGGCGGCGCATCAGGGCGTCGAGGGCGTCGAACGCGCGATCGTCGAGTTCGATAAATTGCGCGGCGAGCATCTCTTCGTTTCGCCGCAGGGCGCGGGCGCGAATGCCGACGGGCATGAGCGGGCCGCAAACGGGGCCGGCCGCGACGATCGGGAAATCCTCGCCCGCCCGCAGCGCGCCACCATAGGTTTCGAGTTGCAGCCCGCCGAGGCTCCAGTCGACGGCGACATATTCTCGTTTTTCGATCCGAACACGCAGTTCCGGCACCAGCAGGCGCTGCGTGCGTCGCCGCGCCACCGAGGAGGTGTCCGTCCGGGATGCCGCGTCCGGAGCCGCGATCCGGTCCGTTTCCGCCCCGCCGCGGTCGATGATTCCCGAAGTCATTCTGACTTGTCTTGGCCTATGCCGTTTCGCGGCTTTCTGTACATCCTTCGCCCTAAGATTTGGTTAGCGCCGATCTGGTTGTAAGGGTTGTTAGGCTCCCGCTAACCATTGTGGTAGGATATTCGCCAAGTCGATTCGATTACGCCCCCTTGGGAGTTTTCATGGCAGATAATCCAACGAACACGTTAGGCGGCCCGGGCCAGTCCGCTGTTTTCGAGGTGCGGGTGGAGGTGTCCGCGGTTCTCGGCACCGCAATGATGCCGATATCGCAGATCCTGAAACTCGGCCGCGGCGCGGTGGTCGAATTGAACCGCAAGGTGGGCGAGCCGATCGAACTGCGGGCCAACGAGGCGCTCGTCGGTTACGGCGAAATCGTCGTCGTCGACGACAAGCTCGGCGTGACCATGACCGAGGTCATCCGCAAGACCTGACCACTCCCCTTTGCGCGCGTCTTATCCGATCCGCGGCGGCATGACGCCCCAGGCGAGACCTGGTTCGCTTGTGACCTCGGTTAATTCCGCGCGGCGGAGAATATCCGCCACCGCCGTGTGCGATTGCCGGATTTCATAGCGCGGGCTATACCAATCGAACGTATCCAGGAGTGTCCAGGTGAACTGCTGGCGAATGCTCAGGTCGCGGTTGTGGGACGCGCAGATCGGCAACATGATATTCACGAAACGAACGAAGCGGATATGACTGAGCACCCAACTCAAGGGAAAAAACGTCACGGTCAAAGCCCACACGAGGCGATGAAGCGCCGTCAGGCTCAGCTTAGGTGTAAATCGGCGCAGCAGGTATTTGACGGGCTGGAACCGGGTTCGCCAGTCGATTTCGTAAAAATTATACGCCAGACGACCTCCGGCCTTGAGATAACGCGGCAACAGGGACATGGTTGCAGCCGGGTCGGGCGTATGCTGGATCACACCGAAGCAATAGATGGCGTCGAAGGTTTCGGACCAAAACGGTAACCGCAAAAGCGAGGCCTGCGCGAAATAAACCGACGCGGGTACGTTGTCCCGCGCCGCGTCCACCGCGCCGCTGATGTCGACGGCGACGACGCGCGCCCCTAAAGCGGCGGCAACAGCGGCAAAACGACCCGCGCCGCATCCCGCGTCGAGCACGAGCTTTCCCTTGAACCAGGTTTCGGGCAAGCGCGTGTCGGCGAGGAAGCGACGCTCGGACAGCCGGTGACCCGCCAGATGATCGATCTGCACCCGGCCCCAACGGGTCCATTCGTAGGCGAAGTTGTCGCAGTAGTTCTCGGCGTCGGCGACAAACCGCGGTATGCCGCGAACGATTGGAAAAATCCGACGGCATTCGGGACACGACAACCGGCCGGCGATGATGTCGGTGCCTGCCTCCTCGTCGACGGTCAAGTCCAGCGACGGGCGATTCGCGCAATCGGGACAGGCGAGAATATCGACGAAAGCGCGTTCCATGGAATAACGGTCTATCCGGAGCGGAGTCCGGCGGAAACCATAGCCATGGGGCGGTCGAAATGCCAACGCCAATAATCGAATTGTCCGCTCGCGATCAATCGGCTCAAATAGCCGCGCCGATCGGATAGTGTTGAAATCCGTATCGTTTCACTCAAGGCGCCGCATGGTTCAACGCGAATCGACGTCGGCCGAAGACTCTTCCATAGACGGGCGCGATTTGCTGTCCGGCGGGATCTTTCTTACCGCCGGCGCGATTGTTCAGGCCGTGGTCGGGTTGGGCGCACAATTGATCCTGATGCGGCTTCTGCTGCCCGACGAGTTCGGCGAATTCGCGATCGTTCTCGCCGGCGCCAGCCTGGCCCAGGTGTTCTTGTCCCTGCGGCTCGGTGTTCTGATCGTTCGCGCCACCGACGCGGAATTGACCGCCGCCCGGCGGGAGCGTTACCGCGCCGCGTTGGTCTGGGAAACCGCCGCCGCCGCCGCCGTAACGGCGATCTGGCTGGCGGCGTCCGGGCTGCTGACGATTTACGCGGCGGTCTTGGTGACGGCGCTCACCGTCGGCCAATGGACCAACCAAGCCGTCGCGTTTTACGAACGCTCGCTGGCTTATGGCCCGATTGCGGCCGTCGAGTCCGGAAGCCAAGTCGTCGGCCACATCTGCGCCGTGATATTGGTTTTATCCGGTGCCGGGGCGGCATCGCTTTATCTGCGCGAAGCTGTCGCCGCGCTCGTTCGAATGGCGGCTTACGCGCGGATCGGCGCGCTCGAACGGCCTCGCATCCGACTGCCACGTTGGGACGAATTGCGCACCCTTGTGGCCGAGGCCCGTGCGTTGTGGATCGACGGCGTGATGGAAGGCGGATTCGCGCGGATCATCGTTTTGGCGGCGGCGAGCCTCGGCGGCACGCGGGGTGCCGGAATTTTCAGCCAGAGCTTGCGCCTCGCCGTCGTTCCGCATCAATTCGTATCGCCGGTCGTGTTTCGGATGTCGGCCAACGTGTTCAGCCGGATCGGCGACGACGCGCGGCGCCGAACGTTGCTGATCCGCCTGACGCTGGCGACTTTGGCCGCGCTCGCTCTCGTCGCCGGATCGGCGATCGCCTTTGCCGATCCGCTCGTGCCGTTGGTGCTCGGCGAGCATTGGCGGCCCGCGGCCCGAACCATCGCGGCCATGGCCGGCGTGATCGTATTCATGTCCGGCTTCGATCTGCTGCGCGCCTATTGCTTCTCGCAACGGCGCATGAGGGTCCTTTTCGCCGGGCGCGTCGTTCAATACGCGATCTTCCTTGCCGGCGGCATAGCCGCCGTCGGCGCGGACGACCCGATCGCGTTGTTGGCGGCCGGTTTGTCGCTGGCGTACGCCGGTTCCTTCGCGACTCTCGCGGGCGGTTTGGCTTTCATACGTCCGACCAACATCCCGCGCGGGGCAGGCGAATAAGTTTATCTTCCGGGACGAGAACCGCGGTCGCGATTTCGCCTTCCGCGTAGCGAAAAGGTTCCAGGCGGTATCTTTCCGCGCCGGACAGGCGAAAAATCTGCCAACCTTCGCCCAAGGATTCCGTCAACGCGATCGACGGCGATAGTTTCCCGACCCGCTCCGTGAGGGTGGCCGGCGATACTTCGACTACCACGACCGGGCGAAAGCTTGCCAAGCTCGCGCGCATGCCCGCGAGTGCCTTCAGCTCGTATCCTTCCGTGTCGATTTTCACGAGGTCGACCCGCTCCACGACGTCGGCAAAAACCTCGTCCCCGCGGCGAACGGGCAAGGTTTCGCCGGGCCGGTTGGCGTTGACGTTCGGAACGAAACCCCCGGTTCCCCGGTTGGCCGTGATCGGCACGTGAAAGGTCAGCTGAGCGTTCGCATCGCCCAGTCCGTAGGGATGAAGCACAACATTGTCCAAGGCGTTAATCTCGACGTTGCGACGCAAGGCCGAAAAAGCCGTCGGCCACGGCTCGAACGCGTGCAAGCGCGAAACCCGACGCGCCAAGCCGAGGGTGTGCGTTCCCACGTTCGCGCCGACGTCGACGAATACAGCACCGGAGCCGGCGACCGTCGCCACGTCGCGCAGAAAGGCAAGCACGCCCGGTTCGTAAACTCCATAGAAGTACACCATCCAGTCGATATAACCGGACAAGTCGCCTTGATAGCGCAGACTGGCGTAATCGCACTCGAACGGCACCGACGGCATCCGGTCCGGGTCGGCAAACAGCCGTAGCAACCGGTCGCGCACGCCGAACGGGATCCATCGCTGGCGGCTCCATTGCCGCAAGACGCCGATCAAGGTCGGCGGCGGCACGGAACGTTCGGATGCCGCGGTCATGATTTCCGGGCCAGACATTCGCGAAGGATTCCGATCGCCCGGCGGCCATAGTCGTCCCAGTTAAACCCGGCGGCGACCCGCGTCGCGGCGGCGGCGCCGAGCGCGCGGCGCAAATCGGGATCGCCCGCGAGCCGGCAAAGGGCGGCGCCGAGGGCCGACGAATCCCCCGGCGGGACGATCAGCAATTCGCGGCCGTCGCCGCCCGCGTCCGGACCGCCGGTGGCACGGGAAGCGATCACCGGCAGGCCCGAGGCCATCGCCTGCAATATGACCATGCCGAACCCTTCCTCGATCGAGGGCAGACAGAAAATGTCCGCTTCGCGATAGGCTTTCGCCAACACCTCGCGCGACAACACGCCCCGCACCACAACTCGTTCATGAGGCAGCCGCGCCAACACGTCCCGGAACCCGGGCGCCATGGGACCGACCAGATGCAGTGTCCAATCGGACGGCAGGCGGGCAAACGCCTCTAACAGCCACGGCACCCCCTTGCGGACGCCGACCTCGCCCACGAACAACACGCGCTTCTCCCGACGTGTGGCGGAAGGCGGCGCGGGATGGAAGCGCACCAGGTCGACCCCGTAAGGATTGACTGCGATCCGCTCGGCCCCGAAGCCGCGCGCGAGAAAGCTTTCCCGCGCGAACGTGCTGCCAGTCACAATCAGGTCGGCCGCGTCATATTCCACCAGCTCGCGCTCCACCAGGCGAGCGTCAGTTTCCGGCCACGGCAACCCCCAGCGCGCAAACCCACCGCGCAGAATTTCGCTTTGCTGGACGATGTGGGTTGAGCCGCGTTCGAGTACCACGGTCATGCCTCGGCGCTTAGCTTCGCCGATCGCTTCGACGCTAGCGCTGCTCCAAGTGACCAGAGCATCCGCGTCGGGCAAGCGACGGGCGGAAAAACGCCCGAAGGCGCGGGCAATCATGAAATCCGGGGAAGATCCGATTCCCGTCCAGGCATGTGCACGGCGCAGGGCCTCCAACCAGGGCGCGGCGACGACCGGCGTTCCGGGCAGAAGAAAGCGCCGCGCGATAAACGCGGGGTATGTGGTCGCCAATTGGACGAGAAAGCCCGCGCGTTGCAGGCACCCCGCCAGCTCGAAGGCGTGGAACCGGCCGTGGGTGGCGACGGCGATTTTCATGCCCTTCCCTTCAGCACGTCGAGCAGGCGTCGCGACTGAGCCGACCATGTGTACGAAGCAAGCCGCGCGCGGTCGATGGCCGGAGGCGCGGCCGCGATTTCCCGATCGAGACCGGCGGCAAGCTCGTCCGCCCCGTCGCATGAAATCAATCGCCCGCCCAAACTTTGGGCGATCGAGTGCGATTCGGCGCTTTCACCCGGCAGGCAGAAAACCGGACGGTCCATGGCCAGCAGTTCGATCAACTTGTGTTGATAAAGGGCGTTCGGGTTGCGCACGTAAAGAATCACGGCCGAGCCGGCGGCCAACACGCGCAAGTTGTCCAGACTGACGAAGCCTGGAGCCTTCAGCCGCACGCGATCGGCGAATCGCCGCGCGGCGGCGAGAAAGCGCTCGCTCTCGCCGCCCGCGTAAACGATTTCCTCGCCGCCCCGGCACCAGCGCTCGATCCCGTCCATCAAGGTCGCCAGATGCCGTTGGTCGTAAAGAGCGCCGACGATCAGCAAACGGCGCGCTTGTATCGGCGCCAGGGGTGGAACAGGCAAAAACGATTCGTCGATACCCGAATAGACAACCGTCGGCACGTGGGCGAACCAACGCCTGGCGTCGTCGGCGTGTCCCGCCGACAGCGCCGTTGCACCGGCGCAATCGGCAAAGCGCGCGGCCAAGATTTTGCGGAACAGGACCGGAATAAACACCGACCAGGGGTCCTTGACGTCCATGATCCAAGGGCAACCGGCCAAACGAGCAATGCCCTGGCCGATGGCCCAGACATCGGTGTTGCCGAACGACGCCCATACCGCGTCGGGACGGAACGCGCGCGCCAGGACCTCCCAATACGGTCGGCTGGCATCGCGCCAATCGGTGAACAATCCGCCGCGCGTCAGATATTCGGCGGCGATCAGTAATTTGCGTAATGGCGCGACGAGGCGGCCCTCGCGCGCGGCGGCGATCAGCCGACCGGTGGCGGGGGCACATGCGAGCCGAAAGGGTGCGCGCCAATCGTGACGGTCGAGGGCTGCCGGCAACGTCGTCGGCGTTGTGTTCGACGGCTGACCCGGCAAAGTTTCGGTCAGGAGCACGACCTGATGGCCCGCCCCGGCGCACGCTTTGGCGAATTCGCGCTGACGCGTCGCGCACACGTGCGGCGTGTCGGGATGACAATGGTTGACGAATACCAGCTTCATAGGATCGGCGCGAATTTGGCCTGCGCCGCGGCCGGGCGCACGAAGTGCGCAAGCCACGCCTCGGTCGCCAGCAGTTTCCATAACGCCGACGCAAGACTGCTTTCTCCCGCTTCGAAACGCCGCACGGCTTTCCGCCACCAATCCGGTTCCCAGAAAGACGAATGCGCGAAGGACGGATCGTTGATCGCGCCCTTGACCGACTTCAGCAGCCCGCGGCCGAGCCACACGTCCTGGGGCGGAACGAATCCCTGCTTGCGCCAGCGCGCGCGGATCGGTTCGGGCAAGATTCCGTTCATGGCCGCGCGCAGGATCCGTTTCGTTTGTGCGTCGCCCATGAGGGCCTCGGCGGGCAGGCCTTGAACGAACTCAAACAATCGGTGATCGGTGAACGGCAGGCGCACCTCGACCGAGTGAGCCATGGAATTGCGATCGCCGTAGCGAAGCAAGGTGCCCAAAAATCCATCGAGGGAGTCGCGCCGCAACGCCGCGTGCAAGTTTCGGGGCCGTTCGCGGCGCTCCGGCGGCACAAGTTCCGGTTTCAGGCCGAAAGCAACGTCGGTACCACGCCCGGTCAATGCCGCCAGCCCGCGACGGATCGGCGCCGGCAGGCGGAGATGCCACGCCTCCACTTGATCGAGCGCGCCCGGATAGCGCGCGCGAATGGCCGCTTCGTCGGCGCGCCCGGCGTCGGCGAGATAAGCCGCGAAATACTGTTCGTAGCCGCCGAGAATCTCGTCGGCCCCCTGCCCGTCCAGCAAGACCTTGACGCCCTCCTCGCATGCCCGTCGAAAAACGCAGTATTGCGCGTACTGGCTCGCGGAATCGACCGGCAGTTCGTTGGCCCAGGCAAAGCGGCCCATTTCGACGACCAGTTCCGCCGGATCGGGATGCGCGTCATGGCCGAGCGGACGGACCGCGTCGGTAAGAATTTTCATGTAAGCGCCTTCGTCGGCGTCGGTGCCGGGAAAGCGTCCCGAAAAAGTGTGGTAGTGCGCTGCGTCACCCAAATGTTTCCGCACCAGGCAGGCGATCGACCCGGAATCGAGACCGCCCGACAGGCACGATCCCACCGTCACGTCGCTGCGCAGCCGGAGCGTGACGCTGTCGTCGAGCAGCTCGCGGAAGCGATCGGCGGCGGCGGCGAAATCGAGTCCGGCGGCGGTGGGATCAGGCTTTCCGTGCCAATAGCGCTCGATGCGAGGATCGAGAGTGGCGGACAAAGTCATCCAATGGGCCGGCGGCAACTGGGCGATGGCGGGGAACACGGTTTCCTGCCCGCGATCCAAGCCGTCGGCGGGCGAACACAGGAACCGCGCCACCCGTTCCGGCGCGATGTCCGTAGAAATGCCATCCAGCGCGAACAACGCCTTGTATTCCGACGCGAAGGCGAAAAAACCGTTCCCCAAAGCGTATAGAAACGGCTTTTCGCCAAAACGATCACGGGCGCAAAATAGGATCCGGCGTTCGCCGTCCCATAGCGCGAGGGCGAACATACCGTTGAATCGGGCGACGCATTCCGTTCCCCAGGCTTGCCACGCGGCCAGAATCACTTCCACGTCGCCCTGGGTAGCGAAGCGTGCGCCCAGCCCTTCCAACTCGGCGCGCAGTTCCCGGTAGTTGTAGATTTCGCCGTTGTAGGTGAGCGCGAGCTCGCCCGCGCGCGCGATCATCGGCTGGGCGTTGGCGGCGGAAGTGTCGATGATGGCGAGACGCCGGTGCCCGAACGCGACCCGGCCGTCGGCGCTCGCCCAGGTATTCGATCCGTCCGGCCCGCGATGGGCCATCAACGCGATCATCCGTTCCACGGCCGCCCGGTTGGCCGGTCCCCGGGCCGAGACGATTCCGGCTATCCCGCACACGTTCCCAGCATCCCCAATTCGTTCGACATGGCCGACGCCGGTCCGCGGCGCGGGAAAAACGGTGGCGACCCCGGCAGGATTCGAACCTGCGACCCCCAGCTTAGAAGGCTGGTGCTCTATCCAACTGAGCTACGGGGTCGTGCGTCGGCGAGCAAGCGCGCGACCGCCTGTCGAGATCGCATCATCTGACGCGATTGAACGCGAAATTGTCCGCATAACTGCGCGGACGGACAATCCGCTCGTGGGGCTCGTACACCTGATAGGCGAGCCCGTGGCGCTTGGCGAAATCGACGGCTTCCTTGCTGGTGGCGAAGCGGAGGCGCACCTGGGATTCCATGTCGCCCGATCCGGTCCATCCCATCAGCGGATCGACGATCTTGGCCGCACCCGGCTCGAACTCCAAAATCCATTTCCGGGTGTTGGCGCGGCCCGATTGCATGGCCGTCTTGGTTGGGCGGTAGATGCGCGCAACTGTCATGGTGCTGCTCGTGATGGTCCCTCGCTCGAACTGGTCGGGGAGGCGGGATTCGAACCCACGACCCCCAGCGCCCAAGGCTGGTGCGCTACCAGGCTGCGCCACTCCCCGCGCCCGCGAAGGTAAGGCCTTGGTCCGCGCGGCGCAAGAAGGCGGGAGGGTTAACGGGTTCAGCGCCGCGAACCCGGTCCATCGACGAGCGGGTGGACGACCCGGTCGCCCGGACGGATGCCGAGACGCGCGGAGGTGCCGCCCAGGACTTCGAGCACCGCGATCGCCGGCCCGGCCGAAGGAATCGCATCGAGGCTCTTGGGGCGGGTCCGCTCGGCGATGTTGAGTACCCGGCCGCCCGAACCGATGAAGATCATGTCGAGCGGGATTAACGTATTCAGCATCCACATGGAGATGGGGCCCGGGCGCTCGTACACGAACAGCATGCCCGCGTCCTCGGCCAGGAACGGCCGGTGCTGCAGGCCGCGCTCGCGTTGCGGTTCGTCGAGGGCAAGCTCAACGCGGAACCGGTGTTCGCCGCGCGCGGTGACGACGGTCAATTCGGAACGCTCAAAGCGGATTTCGGCGGCCAACGCGTCCGGCGAAAACGCCATCAACGGCACCGTCGCCAACACGAGCGCCGCGATGAGATGGACCAGCTTATTCGGCGGCGGGCGCAAGCGTTACCGATCCGAAGTCTTGGGCGCCGGCCGGGCCGTGGGATTCCACGCCTTGACCGCGACGGTACGTCCAGATTGGGTGCGCATCACCTTCGGCTTCACCACCTGGTCGAGCGCCGGCGCCTCCGCGCCGCGGGCGAACGAGAGCCGCATCGCTTCGAACGTGATTTCGGCCCGGCGCCCTTGCTTGAAGGCACGCTGATAGGCGACCGTATCCTTGGCCATCCGGGTCAACCGGTCCGCGCTGTAATGGCCGAACCGGCGCCAGAGTGCATCGAGAAAGGTTTCAACCTCGAACGGCAGGAACAGTTCGACATCGAGTTTCGGCCGGCCCCGGGAAAACGCGACGTAAACGTTCGGTTCAATCGGCCCGCGCTCGTCGGCGACGAACACCGCCGGCATCAGCTTGCGCCCCTCGAAGGCGACACCGTAATAGGCCTGGGACAGGAACAGCAGCCGCTGCAGCTTTTGCGGCTGCATGCGTTCGGCCGTGCGTTCGGCCATGTCCATGAACCAGAAAGCGATATCGAAGGCGGAATCAACTTCGGTGGTCATGCGCGATCCCGGCGGCCGACGCGCTTCCTTGGGTTCGCACGCGGCCCTGCTGACAACTTCCTAGCAAATACCGGGGCGGGGAGAAAAGGTGCCTATTGGCCGACACGCCGCGCGTCGGTCGCACGTCCAATCCCTTAGGCGACGAGGTCGATCGCGCGGCCGAGGGTTGTTTCGGCGGCCCGCAGCACCTGGGCGTTGGCCTTGTAGGCGATCTCGATCTCGATCAGCTTGACGAATTCGCGGGCGAGTTCCGTATCCCCACCCTCGCCGTCGCCGAAGGCCTGGCCGTCCGGTTCCCGCCGACGGGCGGATACCCCGGCCCCCTCTTCGCCCGCCTGGATCGAAACGGTCAAAACCTCGACCGGCTTAAATCCTTCGCTGTTGAGATTGGCGACGTTGTGCGCGATTTCGGCCGCGCGCGCCGATTGCGCAAAAAGGCCGGAAACGGCGGTCGACAGGACGTTCTGGATAGCCATGGGCGCCTCAAGATCAGCTTACCCGCCCGCGGCCGGCCCGCGTGTGACGGACATCACAGCCCGAAAAAGGCCGGAAATCCGGGTTTAAAGCCGGAAGGACACGGCGCCGCCGATCAGGACCGTTTCGCCGTGGATGATCTTGGCGTTGGCTTCGTAGGTCGCAATGGCGCGGGAAATCACGTCCTGAAAGCGCTTGGCGGAACCCCGAACCGAGTCGCTCGCGCCTTCGACGCCGGCCGCCATGTTTTCGAGAATGCGCGCGAAGGTTTCGCTCGGCGTCTGGATCAGCGACCAGCTTTGCGGGAACGAGCGCTGCTCGCGGCGCGGATCGTAGGCGAACCCGTAATTGTGCCTCGGCTGTTCGTAAGAAAACTCCGCGCCGTTGAGCATGACGCCCGTACCGGCCGCGGCGGGCTCTACGTACGGATTGTATTCGGCGGCGCTGGCCGCGGGCGGAACGTAACGCGACGGCGCGAGCTGCCCGGTATTGGCGATGACCGGAATTTTGGGTGGTTGCGCCATTTGCGTTCAGATCGATCCTTGAAACTCGCGCCCAAACACAATCGCCCTTCCCCGACGGCGGGGAAGGGGAAATATTTGATTTCATTGGAATTTTATTATCAATTCAGAGTGAGTCAACAGGTCCTTAACCAACAATTTGCCTAACGATTCCAAGCGGCTACAAGACGAAAAATTCGCACGAAGAGTTCCCGGGTGCGGGACTCGACGGCCAACGGCGGCGAATCGGAAACCCGGTTACGGTTTCAGGTGCCTGCCGATGAACGCCACCACGGCAGGCCCAATGCCATGCTCGAACAAATCGTTATGGTCGGCCTTGGCGACCCAGAGCGCTTCTTTCGGCTCGCGCGCGGCGGCGAAAATTTCCCGGCCCATGCGGATGGGGACCACGCCGTCGCGCTCCCCGTGCACCACCAACAACGGCGCGCCGATGTTCGCGATCTTGTCGATCGAGGCATAGCGGTCCTTCACCAGCCAATAGGCGGGCAAATAGGGATAATGATGCTGCGCCGCCGCGGCCATCGAACTGAACGGAGCTTCGAGCACCACCGCGCCGACCGGATTTCCGCCGCGTGCCGCTTCGAAAGCCAGTTGCGTCGCTACTCCGGAGCCCAGCGATTCGCCGTACAAAACAATCCGCCCGTTCGCGATCCCTTGGGCGGCGAGAAACGCGAGCGCGGCGCGTCCGTCGGCGTAGAGGCCCGCCTCGTTCGGTCGGCCGGGATTGCCGCCGAAGCCGCGATAGCCGACCAGGACGAGGCCGAACCCGGCGTCGAGAATTCCGCGCGCCTTGAAGCCGCGATGGCCGATGTGACCGGCGTTTCCGTGAAAAAAGACGATCGTCGGTTGACCGGCGGATGCCGGAGCGTGCCAACTGGTCAACGTCAATCCGTCGGCGGTCGCCAGGCGGACGGGACGCATTTCCGGCACGCCGCTTTCGGCGGGCACCGGTACGTCGGACCAGGGATAGTACATCATGGCGCGCTGAATGAGATACAACACGCCGACCAGGACGCCGTAAAAAACAACGGCGCCGAGGACGAATTTCGCGATGTCCAAGCGAATAAGCGTTACCCGAATGCCGCCGCGAGCGGAATCCACTGGCCGTCGGGCGCCCGACACGCGGTGCCCGAGCCGGTGGCCACGTCCATTTCGAAATTGACCGCCGAACGATAATCGCGGCAGAGCTGGTTTTCCTCGCCGCGATGGAACGAACGAACCGGGCGGATGGTGCCGCTCAGCCCGGTTTCCGGGTTGCTCCAATAACGGATTTCACCGTCGTTGGATGTATCAAGCGATTCCGCCAGGGTTTGGCTATACATGGCGCGATCGGAGGGCGCGAAGCGGCGCGCGATCATGTACCCGGCGGCACCGCCGAGAAGCGCTCCGCTGGCCGTGAAAAAAACCTGACCCAAGCCGCCGCCGATTTGATGACCGACGTATCCGCCGAGGGCGCCGCCCAAGGTCGCCCCGGTGACGTCGGCGGCGTTGAAATGTTGCTGGCCGCATCCGCTCGCCGCCAAGGCGGCGAGGACGACGGCGGTACATCCGAACATTCGACAATTCTTTGTCATGACCTGTGTTCTCCTCTTTCTGGGACGCACGAAAACGACATTATCGGGATTGTTGCCGCGATTCGCGCCGTTGAGCGGCCAACGCTTCGCGAACTTGGTCGTTATTGAGCCGTTCGACCTGGCCGCCGGCGGCGCTGCAACGATAGCGCTGATTGGGATCGATCGTCGTCGGGCAGCACAGGTAAGAGGCGGCGACCGGTGTCGCCATCGGACATACGGTAATTTCCTGTCCGATCAGTTGCGGCGATTTTCCGAATTTGGCGCACTCCTCCTCCGCCAGGCGCAAAACCGCGTCGGCGCTGGTGGCGGGGCCGTGATAGCAAACCTGCACGATGCCCGGCACGGGCGCGGGCTTGCCGATGTTGCGCCGGTCGAATTCGGCCGGCTTGTAGACGAAGGGCTCCGGCCGCGCGCACGCGGACGCCAGCGCGACGACGGCGATGGCCAGCCACGCGCGCGTCGCCCACAGCCCAGCTCGATGACCGCGCCTGCCCAGGATACGCATGCGAAAATCTTACACCGGCCCGGAACGGGCGAACAATCGACCCCGGAAGCGCGCGATTCCAGAGGCTTCGGGGAACCGCCTCCCGTTAACCATCATTCGAACCGCGCGTGTTGCCGCCCGCCGCGAAGGCAACGAAAAGATCGCAAATTTCCCGAACGGCCCCCTCGCCCCCGTGCCGGCGCGTGACGTGATGCGCCGCCCGACGCGCTTCGGGCGCGGCGGCGGGTACCGTGAGCGCGAGCCCGACCGCACGCAACAGCGGAACGTCGTTGAGGTCGTCGCCCATGTGGGCGACATCGCCGAGGGACAGGCCGAGCTTGCGGCAGAGATTCCCGACCTCGGCGCGCTTGTCCGTCACCCCGGTCAGCACGTGGCGCACACCCAGCGTCCGCGCACGATGCTGGATGGAGCGGGTCGTGCCCGCCGAAACGAAGGCCACCTCGATCCCGCACGCGAGAACCCGCTTGATTCCGACTCCGTCGTGGACGTTGAACTTCCGCAGGACATTGCCGTCGTCGCCGTAGTAAAGACCGCCATCGGTCAAGACCCCGTCCACGTCCAACGACAGCAAGCGGATTCTTTTCAGGCGTCGCGCGAGCACGGTGGGCGCCAAGATTTGCCCCGTTTGTCGTTTTGACCGTGCGCGCGCCATTCGTCCTCTCCCGACCAGGCCGTTTCCGAAGCGGACATTTGTAATCCTGGCGTCACGGTCGGACAACCGTGATCCGGCCAATCCGGGCTTTCTATAGTTTCGTGTCATGCGCTAGATTGCCGCGCGCGACCCATCGACACACGAAAGGAAATCCCCATGTCTTCCCAACTGGCTCCGGGCACCGTCCACTCGCGTCGCCTGACCGTCGGCCGCGACCGAACCATCGGTTTCATGGGCGAGGAGATGCGGGTCTACGCCACGCCCTCCATGGTCAATGACGTGGAATACACGTGCCGGGATTTTCTGGTGCAACATCTCGCCGATGGGCAGGATTCCGTGGGCGCGCGGGTGGAAATCGACCACCTCGCGCCGACGCTGCTCGGCATGTGGGCCGATATCCGAATCGAGATCGCCGCGGTCGAGAAGCGGCGGGTGACGTTCGCGTTCGAGGTCCGCGACGCGATCGAGGTGGTCGGGCGCGGGTCCCATACCCGATTCATCGTCGACAAGCCGAAAACCGCCGAACGGCTGGCCGCCAAGAAAGCCCAGGCCGCCGCCGTTGCCGGGGCTTTCCCCGGTTGAGGCGCCGGGTGTAGGGTTCGCGGATGCGCCGTATCCACGATATGGGCGGACTGCCGGCGGGACCGATCGATTCCGCCGGGCATGATTACGCGCCTTGGGAAAAGCGGGTTGACGCGATCATGCGCCTGCTCACCCGCTCCGATCGGCAAACGATGACGGTGGATGAACTGCGCCGGGGCATCGAGGACCTGGGGCCCGGAGCCTACGACCGGCTTAACTATTATCAGCGCTGGATCGCCTCCATCGCCAACATTTTGATCGAACGCGGCGTAATCGGCGTCGACGAATTGGGCCGGCGCATGGCCGATGTGGAGGCTCGCTGGCGCGCCGACGGGCGCACGCGGCGGGATATCGAGCCATGACCGATCGTCTGCAACCCGGAACCGCGGTCAGGGTCCGTGCCGCTTTTCCGCCGGGCCACCTGCGCACGCCCTTTTTCCTGCGCGGCAAGAACGGCCGGATCGAATCGCTCGCCGGCGATTTTCCCAACCCCGAGGAACTCGCCTATGGCCGCCCCGGCCTGCCGCGACGGGCGCTCTATCGCGTCGTCTTTCGCCAGTCCGACCTGTGGCCCGGTTACCCGGGCAAGACCGCCGATACCCTCGTCGCCGATATTTTCGAGCACTGGCTGGACCCGGTTCCATGAGTCATACACACGACGACATCGAGGACTCCGGCTACGACGACTATCAATTGATGGCCGAGGCGATTGGCGAGATCCTGATCGACAAGGGCCTGTTCAGCGCCACCGAGCTCCGTCGCACCGTCGAAACGATCGATGCGATCACGCCCGCGCTTGGTGCGCGGGTGGTGGCGCGGGCTTGGATCGACGCCGGGTTCCGCGAGCGGATGCTGGCCGACGTCAACGCCGCCGCCCGGGAACTCGGCATCGACGCGGGGCCGATCCCGATTCGCGCCTTGGCCAATACCCCCGGTGTCCACAACATGATCGTGTGCACGCTCTGCTCCTGTTACCCGCGCCTGCTGATTGGTTTGCCGCCCGATTGGTACAAATCGCGCGCCTATCGCAGCCGCGTGGTCGCCGATCCCCGCGCCGTGCTCGCGGAATTCGGCACCGTCCTGCCCGACGACGTCGCCATCCGCGTCCACGACAGCACCGCCGATCTCCGTTACCTGGTGCTGCCGATGCGGCCGCCGCGCACTGACGGCATGGACGAGGCGGCGCTCGCGACCCTCGTCACCCGCGACAGTATGGTCGGCGTCGCCGTCATCGACCGCTGACGGCCCGTTCAGTAATGCTGGGTCTGCCGCTGCTCGGGAACGATGGTGCCGTTTTCCGCATTGATGATCACGGTGTAAACCTGAAAGGCGCCGTTGTCGTTGCCGCCCGCGTTCATCACCGTCACCGCGAAGGCGGCGAGATCGCCGTACTTGCGCGGCTCGATCTTGATCACCTTGCCGCCCGAAGCCTGTTCGACCTGACGGCGAACCTCGTTGGCGGACATGGCGGCCTCGGCCTCAACCCCCGCCAACCCGATCGTGGCGGCGAGGATCGCAGCCATGCCTTGCCTCGTTGTGCGCATCGTTCGTCTCCTTCCCTGCGGGCTGTGCCGGATATTACACCGAAAACCACGGTATCGGCGCGACGCCGAACATAAGTCTGTGGCCATAAAGAAATCCGATGTAGATCGCGAGCGCGAGGCCGAGGCGTCCCCAGCCGATCTCCGCGAGGCTGAACCGCGCCCGGCCCGAAACGATCGCCGCGAACGGCACCAACGAAGTCCGCGCCGCGAACGTTTCCCAGGCCGATCCGAGAGCAGCCTTCTTGCGGGCCTCGATGTGCGCCATGCCGGCCAACGCCAGTACGATCATGGCCGTGAACACGATCATGCCGCGCGCGTCGCCGCTGGCGAGCAGATGCGCGATTCCCCACAACACGATCCCCCACATCATGGGATGACGGGTGACGGCGAGGATGCCGCCGGGCGGAGCGGCGATCGAGCGTTCCTGGCCGACGGCGGTAGGATTGGGCCCGGTCAGGCCGGCAACGATGAAAACGAACGCGACCAGTATGATTGCCGCCGCAAGCAACCGCAGTCCCATGGGCGGAACCCAAAGGTCGACACGCTCCGCGGCGGCGAACGCGGCAATCATCCAGCCGAACAAGACCAGCGAAACCACCGAATAGAGGCCGAGAAACGGCTTTTCGCCAAGCCGCGCGATCAGGGGCGCGCGCAACGGCGCGGCCGATAGGACTACATGGCTGGCAACGAAGGCCGCCGCGGCCACGGCTAGCCAACCCAGGGTCCCTGTCATCATTTCCCTCCCGAAATTACCGTCGGGATTATACCCTTCTCCTCGCCATGGACGCATCCCCCAACCCGAACGGCAATCCCTTCCCCCTCGACGGCGAGGGTATTTGGTGCGAGGTGCTGCGCCCGCCCGGTGCATTACCACCCCGCCCCGCCCTGTTCCTCGACCGTGACGGCGTGGTGGTGGAGGAAGTGAATTACCTGTCGAAGCCCGAGGATGTCCGGCTGGTTCCGGGCGCGGCGGCAATCGTGGCCGCCGTGAACCGGCGCGATATACCCGTCGTGCTGATCACCAACCAATCGGGTATCGGGCGAGGGCTTTACGGTTGGGACGCCTTCGCCGCCGTGCAGCGAACGATCCTCGATCTTCTCACCCGCGCTGGGGCGCGCGTGGACGCGGTGTACGCCTGCCCGCACTATCCCGATCACCCGGCGCGCAAGCCGAACCCCGGCATGTTGCTGCGCGCCGAAAAGGCCCTGCGGCTCGACATGCGCGCGTCGTGGGCGGTTGGCGACCGCGCCAGCGACTTGGAAGCGGCGCAGCGCGCCGGTTTGGCGGGTGGCGTCCACGTGCTCAGCGGCCACGGCGCGGACCCTGGCGAGCGGACGGCGGCGCTAGCGCTGGCCGCCCCCGGCTTCAAGGTCGCGACCGCCCCCTCGGTCGCCGAGGCGGCGATGTCGATTCCTCTGCTCGCGGGCTGAACCTCAACACGCGAAGGTGGCGGTGACGGTGAGCGTTGTCGCAGGAATCGGTACGTAAGCCGAAATCAAGGTCGTGAAATTGTAGGTCCCGACAACCGTAATGGTGGTGCCGCATGGGGTGACGGTGAAATCGAGATTGGCGTTGCTCGAATCCATCCCGAGCATTTGCGAGCGGGCGTAGGTTTCGATGGTGGCGGCGGTCTGGCTCGCCGATCGAACGGCGCCGTAGCGGGCGGCCTGCTCGGCCGCGAATTCGAGCGTGTTGCGGATCCAGATCATCCGTCCGAACTCGATAATGCCGAATATGACCGCGATATAGACCGGCAGCAGCAGCGCGAATTCGACCGCGACCGAACCGGATACATCGCGTGTCCATCGCGGAAGAGAATTCCGAAGTTTATTCATTTGACCCATAGCGTAGCGTTGCCGGTCAGGGTCATGGCGAGATCAAGGTTAAACCCGCCTGGAAGGTTGGTTAAGTCATAGAGTGGCGTGTAGGGCCGGCTCATGGTGACGGTGGCGATATAGCGCTTGCTGCCGGTGGCGCAGGTTCCCGAGGCACAGTCAACGGTCGAGCCGTCCGAACATTCGCAGGTGATAGTCGCGGTCGAGGTGACGGTACCGCCGATACCGCTGTTGGTAATAGCGAGGTCTGCTGCCGTCTCCATGGTCGTTTGCGCCGCCGCGATTTGCGCCGATGTATTCATGCTCGCGGAAAACGCAGCCTCTACGCCCGTGCGGGCCGCGCTTTTCAGAACGGAGCGGTAATGGACGATCTTACCCAACTCGGTGAGCCCAAGGATCATCAGCAGCAGGATCGGCGCGATCAAGGCGAATTCGACCGCCGCCGCGCCGGAGTCGTTCTTGAGCGATTTTTGGGTGGGTTCGCGCACGCTTCACTCCACCAAGGTCGGCGGGTTCGAGGTCGTGGTCGGCACGCCCCGAGAATCGCAAATGGCCATGTCGTTATCTATCTCGATTTCCGCGTTGCTGTTCATGCTGATCGTGTTGGCGATGATAAGCGCGCATCCCTTCTGGGGACCGCTATGTCGCGATCGTATTTTTGAGTTGCTATCCATCTGGAGTTGGGTATTGGGGAAATAGAGCGACCCTTCCACTTGAATATCTACGTTGCTGTTAAGGGTGTTGGTGGCGGTCGAGGGCGCGTCGGGATCCTGCATGATCGCGATGCCTTCGTAGGTTCCGCTATTTGGAGCGACGATGTTGATCGTCGCGTTGCTGTTGATGTTCAGCTCGGCCCAATCGGCGCCCGACCCGGTCAGGATAAGGGTTACGCCCGCAGTCGCGGTGAGGGTGGTGTTGCTGCTCATCGAAAACGTGCCGCCGTCGATGTAATAGGTTCCGGCGGTCATCGTCACGTTTGAGTTGGAATTCATGTTGAAGCCGCCGCAGTACCGGCCGGGGCCGATCGTGGCGGTGTTATTCGCGCCGAGCGAGTAGTTGGTGGCGGTGCACGCCCCGGAGGCGGCGGGGTTGGCGAGGTTAGCGTAGGGATTGGCCACCGCCGTTTGCCCGGTCGTGGTCGGGGTCGTGCCGAGCGATGCGTTACCATCCAGATCGTAACCGCCGGTGATCCGCGCGAAATCCGCGCTGATTTCGGCATTGCTGGCCATTTGCAAGGCGTTCGCGTTCGCGGCATCCGAGGATGTGGCCGAGGAATTGACGTTGAGCCCGCAGCCCTCGAGTTCCATTTCGGAATTGGAGTTCATACTCACCGCGGGAGCGGCGGTGCCGCTGAGCGCGACCACGCAGCCGAGCGTCTGGGTTCCCGCGTTCGCCACCGCGCGGGCGCTCAGGGTGGTGGCGCTCGAAAGAAAGAGGCTCGCGAACATCAGGTTCTGGCTTTCGGTGACGATGACCTCGACCGCGTTCGGGTAAGTGGCGGCGTTGGTGTAGGCGCCGGACGTCGGCGGTCTGTTGGACGTCACGTTGGCGGCGACGGCGCCGTTGCGCACAGCGAAATCGCTGGCCGCAGTTTGCGCGTCGGCCCAGGTTCCGCCTTGATAAAGCACAAGCGCTCCGGCCATGGCGCCCGCGTCGGCGGCTGCTTGCATGCTGCGCTTGCGATGGAACCATTGTCCCATTTCGACGCCGATGCCGACGAACCCGATCAGCACCGGAAGCACGATCGCGAAAACGATCGCGGAAACACCCCGTTGGTCGCGGGCGAAGCGCGACAGAAAACCGTTCGGATGATTGGAACGTCCTGGTTGCACGCAGCGCCTCCTTCTGGATCAGCGCTTGTAACCTTTTCCGCCTGCGGTTCCGGTCGGCGCCTGTTCGGGCGCCTGGCTCTGGGGTTGCGGTTGGGCGGCCGGCTCTCCTTGGGGCGGCGCTCCCGGCGCTTCCGCGACCGGACCTTGTTGCCCGCCACCGCCTGAGGGCGCCGGCGCGGCGCCCTGCGTCGCGACACGAACGCAACGGTCGGCGCAATTGTAGACGACCTCCGAATAGCCGGACTTGGGCGCCGAGATGACCGAGATATGCCGATCACGCTCACCCGTGACAAGAACCGGGACGGATAGAATTTCGCGATTTTGCGAATCGAGCACGATCAGGTTGGTTTCGCCTGGCGCGCGGCCGAACAACACCAGCATTGAGCGGTTTTCAACGGTGATGTCGAGAACGCGCGGATCGCCGATGATGATGTTTTGCGCGCGCGCGGCGAGACGAAGGATCGTCGCCTTGTTGGCGATCACCTGGATCGGCTCGCCCCCCGCCGAGGCCGCCGACGATTGCGCCAACGCCGGGCCGGCGATCGCGACCGCGCCCGCCACGATCACTATCCCCGCTATCGTCAAAATTCGCGAATCGAAGGATTTTTGCACCGTAATCCGCCTTGCTAGCGGCCCGAGCCGCGTCCATACGCGCCAGTTCGATCATACGGGAAGGGGCTAAAAACAGCAATCTTCCCAAGGTCTTGAGAATGCGGCCAAACTTTCTATTATGTTCAAGTTCGTATCATGCGCGCGATGTCCGTTTCCGCCTTCGGCTCGGCCGCCACTCCGCGGCTTGGGTTCGTTGTCGGCATCATGCTGATCCTCGCCGCGTGCGCCCAAGGCGCGACGGATTCCTCGGACAATCCGCTGCCCAAGAACTTGATCTCGGATTCGCTCGCCTCGGCCGCGCTGCACGCCGAATCGAGCGGCGATTTCCGTTCCGCGGCGGCGCACTACCGCACGCTGCTCGAACGCACGCCGCAGGACAAACGCATTCCGCTCCGTTACGCGCGCGCGCTCAGGCTCGCGGGCGAGCCACGCCAGGCGGCGGCTTTTCTCGAGCAGCGCGCCCGCAACGAAAAACCTTCCGCCGAGACGCTGGTCGAAATGGCCAAGGCGTACCTGTCCTCGGACCAGTTGCCGGTCGCCGCGCGCTATCTCGACCAGGCGATGACGCTGGCGCCCCAGAACTGGGAGGTCTTGTCGCTGCTCGGCGTGGTGCTCGACTATCAGGGCAAGAACGTCGAGGCGCGCGATCATTACAACGCCGCGCTGTCGCTGTCGCCGGACAATTCCACCGTGCTCAACAACCTGGGACTGTCGCTGGCGATGAGCGGCGATCTCGACGGCGCCATCGCCGCCCTGGAGAGGGCCAAGGACCAGCCGGGCGTGAGCCATCATGTGCGTCAGAATCTGGCGCTGCTGCTGGCGATGAAGGGCGACGCCGCCGGGGCCGAGCGCTTCGCCCGCAAGGACCAGTCGCCGGAAATGGTGCGCGCCAACCTGCGCTATTTCCGCGCGCTGGCCGACGGCGCGCGCACGTACTGACTCTTCGCCCGCTCAATTGTTCGAGATATTGATGCCGGCCGGCCCGGCGATCACGACGAACAGAACCGGTAGGAAAAAGAGGATCATCGGCACCGTCAGCTTGGCCGGCAGGGCAGCCGCCTTCTTTTCCGCAGCGGCGAGGCGCGATTCGCGGCTTTCCTGCGACAGCACGCGCAAGCCGACGGCAACCGACGTCCCGTACCGCTCCGCCTGAATGAGGGTCGTGGAGAGCGATTTTGCCGCCTCCAGTCCGGTTCGCTCGGCGAAGTTTTCGTAAGCCTGGCGCCGATCGCCGAGGAAGGCGAGTTCCGCGCCGAGCAGCCCGACCTCCTCCGCGATCAAAGGCGCGCTGATCGCCATTTCCTCGGTCACGCGGTTGAGCGCGGCCTCGAGCGACAGACCCGCCTCGACGCAGATCACCAGCAAATCGAGCGCATCGGGAAACGCGCGCCCCAGGATTTTCTGGCGCTTGGCCGCATTGTTGTCGACGTAAAGCTTGGGCGCGTAATAACCGATGGCGCCGGCGACAGCGGCGGCGACGAGCAGGCGGAAGGTGTCGAGCGACGGAGATACCAGCTTAATGTAGAAATAAGCGAAAACGGCGAGCACGATGGGCAAACCGACAGTGGCGGCGATGTATATGGTCGTCGCCGAGGACGAGCGGAACCCGCCGCGCGCGAGCTGGGCGCGGAGCGCCTTAGGGTCGAATTTCTCCTTGAGCTTGAGCCGTTCGACCACCGCGTTCAAGAAATCCAGCCCGGGGCGCGTTTTCGGACGCATGCTTCGTTGCTGCTGGAGCGACGATAGTTGCCGGGCGGCGAGATCCTGGCGGTGCGACGCGACTCCCTTCAGGCGATCCGACATCCGGCCCTTGGGCATGAAATAGGACATGGCCGCGAGGACTGAAAAAAGCGTTCCCGCGAAGGCCAGCACCATGATGATCGTCGCGGCGTCCATGGCTCACATCTCGAAGCTGATCATGTTGTTCATGACGGCGACGCCGATCCCCATCCACACTAGGCCGCCGCCGATCAGCTTATGGCCGGCCGCCGTGGTGAATAGGACCGCGATGTATTCCGGCGCGACCAGGGCAAGCAAGGCGCCGACCACCACCGGCAGCGATCCGATGATGGCGGCCGAGGCCTTCGCCTCGCTCGACATGGCCTGGACCTTGTCGCGCATCCGTTTGCGCCCGCGCAGCACGTCGGAAAGCTTTTGCAGCGTGTCCGCTAAGTTGCCGCCGGTTTGGCGCTGGATCATCAGCACGATGGCGAAAAAGCGCAATTCCGGCGTCGGCACCCGGCTGACGGCGCGGTCGAGACATTCGTCGAGCGTCATGCCGATCCGCGTTCCCTCCGAAATCAGCCGGAATTCGGAACCGATCGGGTCGGGCATTTCCCGACCGATGACGGAAATGCATTCGGGCACCGGCAGGCCGGCCTTGACGCCGCGAATGATGACGTCGAGGGCGTCCGCGAACAGGCTCGTGAATTTCTTGACGCGGCGCTTGATGAGGAAGTTGAGGACGAATTTCGGCAATCCGAAGATCGTCACGATCGGCAACACGAGCAGGCCGAGCACGCCGAGGAACGGCTTGCCCATGACGTAATAAAGGGCGGTGACGACCACCGCGGCGGTTACGACACCGGCGAAGAATTGCAGCGGCGAAATGTCCTCCAATCCCGCCTGGATCATCTCTTCGCGCAGCTTATAGATGCCTTTCTTGGTCCGGCGCGCTTCGGCTTCCTTCAACTTGGCCTGAACGCTGCGCCGGCGGTCGCCCGACACGTCCCGCCCGGCGAGCGAGCCGATTTCCCCGCCGCTCTTGATCGCCGCCAGGCGCGCGGTGAACCGTCGGGTCGCGACCGACCGCGTGGTGTACACGACGACGCCGAGGGCGATGGCCGAGGCCAAGCCGACCAGAACCGCGACGATGACGGTGATATCCATGCGTCAGGCGCCTTCGTGCAACGCTTCCGCCAGCTCGGCTTCGAGCCCGAAATATTTCGCCTTGTCCCAGAATGCCGGCCGGATGCCGGTCGGCTTGTGCCGACCTTGAATCTTGCCGTTTTTATCTTCCCCGAGAATTTCGTACACCAGCAGGTCTTGAAGCGTCACCACTTCGCCTTCCATACCGATCACCTCGGTGACGTGGGTGATCCGGCGCGAGCCGTCGCGCAGGCGCGCCGCCTGGACGATGACGTTGACCGCGCCGACGATCTGCTCGCGCACCGTCTTGGCCGGCAGCGTGAAGCCGCCCATGGCGATCATGTTTTCGATACGGCTGATCGCCTCGCGCGGGTTGTTGGCGTGAATCGTACCCATCGATCCGTCGTGACCGGTGTTCATCGCCTGCAACAGGTCGAAAGCCTCGGGTCCGCGCACCTCGCCGACGATGATCCGTTCGGGCCGCATGCGCAGGCAGTTCTTCACCAGATCGCGCATGGTGACCTGGCCGATGCCTTCCAGGTTGGGCGGGCGGGTTTCGAGCCGGACCACGTGCGGCTGCTGAAGCTGCAATTCGGCCGCGTCCTCGCAGGTGATGATCCGTTCGCTGCGGTCGATGTAGTTGGTCAGGCAGTTGAGCAGCGTGGTTTTGCCGCTGCCGGTGCCGCCGGAAATGATGACGTTGATGCGCGAGGCGCCGATGACCTGAAGCAACTTGGCGCCGCGCGGCGAAATCGCGCCGAAGCTCACCAGCTTGTCGAGCGTCAGCTTTTCTCGCTTGAACTTGCGGATGGTGAGGGTTGGCCCGTCGATGGCGAGCGGCGGGGCGATCACGTTGACGCGCGAGCCGTCGGCCAGCCGCGCGTCGCAAATCGGGCTGGCCTCGTCGACGCGGCGGCCGACCGCCTGCACGATCCGCTGGCAGATGTTCATCAGTTGCGTGTTGTCACGGAACTTGATGTCGGTCAGCTCGATCTTGCCGCCGGTTTCGATGTAGACCTTGTTGGCGCCGTTGACCATGATGTCGGCGATGTCGTCGCGCGCGATCAACGGCTCGAGCGGGCCCAGGCCGAGCACGTCGTTGCAGATTTCGGTGACCACGCTTTCCTGTTCGGCGGCGCTGAGCGTGAAATTGCGCATGCTCATGATCTCGGCGATGATGTCGCTGAGTTCCTCGCGCACCGCCTGCATGCTCATTTTCGACAATTCGCCCAGGTCGACCGTCTCGATCAGGTCGCTGAAAACCTTGCCCTTGATTTCTTCGAGCCGGTCGCCGAGCCCTGCGTGCTTGGCCGGCGCCGGCTTGGTCTCGGCGGCCGAGACTTCGGCCTTGCCCTTGGACGAAGGAATCGGCTGCGGCGCCGCTTTCGGCTCCGGCGGCTTCGGCGCCAAGGCTGCCGACGAGGGGGCGCTCGGAACCACGCTGAGCGATGTGGTGCGTTTGCCGAACATGATCGAGCCTTCCTTCCCTGCCGGCGGACGAGTACCTCTTATTCCGCCGCCTTGCCCTTGCCGGCTTTAGTCCCGTCCTTGTCCTTTTTCGCGCCGCCGGAGCGCAACCAGCCGAGGATGCCGCCCGCGCGGTCGGACTTCTCCAGTTTATTCTCGCGCCCGGACACCGCCGCCATCACTTTGCGCAAGCCGTCCACCGCCGCGTGCGATTTGGCCGCCTCGCCGATCATCTGGCCGTTGTTCATCGCGCTCTGGAACACATCGACGGCGTAAGGAATGGAGAGTACCGAATGAGTGCTGGTCGCCTCCATGAAATCCTTGGCCGACAATTCCGTTTTTTTGGATTCACCGATCTTATTCAGCGCCAGACGGGTCGGTTTCGCGCCGCGCCGCGACGCCAACGCCGCGAAAATGTTCTTGGATTCCCGAAGTCCCGTCAAGTCGGGCCGGCTGACGATTACCGCTTCGTCGGCGATTTCCAGGGCGGCCAGGGTCCAATCGGTCCAGATATGCGGTAGATCGAGCACCGTGAACCCGGCCGCGCCTTTCGAAAGATCGAGAAACTTTTCCACCGCCTCCGACGGCAACGCGCTCGCGGCGTGCAGGGTGCCGCTGCTAGCAAGAACCTTCAGGTTGTCTCCGTGCGGAATCAGGCACTTGTCAAACAACACATCGTCCATCCGGTCCGATTGGGCGAGCACATCGGCGGCCGATTGCTTGGACTCGAGGTTGAAGGCAAGATCGGCGCATCCGAAGGAAAAATCCAGATCGGCGAGAATCGTCGGTTCCTTGTAGGTGCGCGCCAGGAGCCACGCGACGTTGTGCGCGACGGCGCTGGTGCCGACGCCGCCGCCCGCCCCGAAAAAAGCGATTGCGCGTCCGCGCGGGATCGACGCGGGGTCGCTGAAAAGTCCGAGAATGCTATCGACCACCGTTCCCGCCTCGGGCGGCGCGAGCAGATAGTCGCTGACGCCCTGCCCGACCAGGGTGCGGTACAACCCGACGTCGTTGAGGGTTCCGATCACGATCACCTTGACGCCGGGCTCGACAACTTCGGCCAATTGTCCGAGCGCGGCTATCAACGCCCGATCGTCGCCGGTTTCTTCGACGATCAGCACCTGCGGCGTCGGGTTCTCGCGGAAATAGGCGATCGCGCCGGCCAAGCCGCCGTCACGTACGGTCATCCGCGACCGGCTCAGGCGCGAATCTGTCGCCGCCTGCTCCAATGTCGCGCGCGTGGTGGTTTCGGCCGCGAACGCCTCGATGGTGATCCGTAAAAACAAAATCGACTTCTCCAACCGGCTGTTACTTGGTGCTCGTTTTGGCTTCCTTCGGCGAGGCGGTGCCCTGGCCGCGCTGGTACTTGCCGAGAATATCGACACTGCGCGAACCCCAGCGTCCCTGATCGTCCGAAAGCCGGATCAAATCGCGCGGATTGGCCGCCATAGAGCCGACGTTTCGTTGCGTGGCACAGCCGAAATGCTCGCTCGGCGCGTTGGTCCAGTTGTCGGAAATGTCCTTGGTCCAGGTTCCGCACTGCGGCGGGCGGGCGACGTAAAAGACGTAGGTAAGCACGGCGCGCCGCTCGCCCGCGTTGACGGCGAGCCGAAGATCGATCTCGCCGGCGGCGAGGCCGTGGGCGCGGAGCGTGGCGCCGATATCCTGGGCGAACGCGATGGCTTCCGCGTCGTCGGCGGTTTGCCCGCTGACCGTGACCGCGACCTTGCCGCCGGTCGTCCTGAGAAAATCGGCGGCAAAGGCGGCGATGCGTTCCCCGTCCTCGTCGAGCGAGCCGACGTCGAGGATGGCCGTGTGCTGCTCGACCCCGATCGGGTAGCGCAGCCGGTAGTCGTGGTCGATCAGGTCGGCGCCACATCCCGCGATTCCGAGGATCGCGATAATCATGGTCAACATCCCGCCGATCGTTTTGCGCATGGATATGTTCTGCCTCAATCGATGATGTGGCCGATCGGCCCCTGCGGACCGCCGGCGGGCAAGGCGCGGCCCGGGCGGCGGACGTAGGTTTCCTGCAAGCGGCCGAGCAGGTAGCGGCTGAGATCGTTGGAGACGACGAATCCGTCGGTCGGAAGCGTCAGGTTCTTCGGGTCGGTCGGCTTGACCATCAGGGCCGACACCAGGATGACCAATTCCGTCTCGCTGCGCTGGAAGGACGTGGACTTGAAGAGCGCGCCGAGGATCGGCATTTCCATGATTCCGGGCACGCCGCCGAGCGCCGCCGTCACGTCGTTTTGCAATAATCCGGCGATCATGAAGCTGCCGCCGCTCGGCAACTCGACCGTGCTGTTGGCGCGCCTGACCGTGAACGACCGGACGGTCACCGTGCTCGATCCGACCGGATAGGTGATCGAATTCGCCGTGGTGATGGCGCTGACCTCGGTTTCCAGTTTCAGGCTGATGCGGCCCGAATCGAGCACCACCGGCACGAAGGCGAGGCTCACGCCGAACGGCTTGTATTCGATCGACACGGTGCCGTCTTGGCCCGGCACCGGAACCGGGTATTCGCCGCCGGCGAGCAGATTGGCCGACTCGCCCGACACCGCGACCAGGTTCGGCTCGGCGAGGTTGCGCACCATGCCCTGGGTTTCGAGCAACTGGAAGGTCGTGGTCAGATTGTCGATCAGGTTCGATACCAGGATCGTTGCGGCGAATCCGGTGTCGGTGGTGGTCGGGCCGACTTGCCGGACGGTGGCCGAAAGGAGCGCGTCGTTGTCCGCGAGTTTGAGCGGAAACGCCGTGGTGCCGGCGGCATTGGCGGCGTGGCGGATGCCGAGTTCCTTGAGCGCGGTCTTCTGGATTTCCGCGACCCGGACCTGGATCAGGACCTGCTGTTCGGTCCGCACCTTCATCATGTTGACGATATTCTCGTCGGACTTGACGTAGCGCCGGGCGAGGCTGCGCGCCTGGGCGGCGGCGCCGTCGGTGCGCGCCTGGCCGGAAAGCACGATGCTGTCGCCGACGCTGGTGACCTCGATCGATTCGTCGGGCAAGTGCTGGGCCAGCGCATCCTTGAGGGATTCGATGTCGAGGCGAACCGCGATCTCGATCCGCCGCAGCACTTTGTTGTCCGGCCCGATCAGAAAGATGTTGGTGTCGCCCACCGTTTTGCCGACGATGTAGACTTGGTCCGCGGCGCGCACGATCACGTCGGCGATATCGGGATTGCCGACGACGATGTCGCGTACCGCCCGCTCGAAGGCGAGCGGCACGGTCTTGTTGAGCGCGACCTGCATGACCTCTCCCGCCGTTCGGCGTTCCATGTTGCCGAGGGCGACGGCTTTCTCCGGTGACGGCAGCACCCGCACCCGCGATGGGCCGCGCACGCGGTCCTTGGTCGAGCCCTCGCGCTCCCGTTCGACCTGCCCTCGCGGCGCGGCGGAAGGCGGTGGCGGCTCGCTCGCTTTGGGCGCGGCCTGGGTCGGGGCTTGCGCCTGGACCGGAAGCTGAGGCGCGCAGACCATCAGCAACGCGCCCATCAAAACCGCGCGGCCGACGTTTCGGAAGAAGTTCAAGGGAAAATTCATCGAACCATTCTCACCGGACCGTCCGGTCGCCGCCGCGATTGATGATCAAGGGGCCACCCGCTCCGCCATTGTCCTGAACGCGGGTGGGCGCGGCCTTGGCCCTCTCCTCCCCGGCCTTGGCTTTGCCCCGACCGACCAGCTTGCCCAGTACCGCGCTGGTTTCGACGTCGGTGGTGTAAGCATCCGACCGTGCTTCGGGCGCCGTGGCGACACTGCGCAGCACCAAGGAAAGCTTGCCCATCTGTCCCGCCAGGATCAGTTTTTCGGCCTGCTCGGCGGTGACTTCCACGGTCGCGGTCTTGCCGACGCCCGAGGTTTTGGGCGCTTCCTTCTCCTTGCCCGCCGTTTCGCGTGTCAAAGTCTGATCGATGGCGAGCAGCCTGACGTTTTCCAAAACGACTTCCGCGGCGTAGCGCACGAACTCGCCCGATGCGGCGCCAGGCTGGCCACCTCCGAACCGCGATACGTCCGACGTCAGCACCACGTCGACCCGGTCGCCGGGCACGGCAAGACCGGCGATGGCGCTTTCCGCGGTGATGGTGATGGTGATCGCGCGCATGCCCGGGGCGAGCAGCGCCGAGAATTTATTGGGCCCTTCGGGCTTGAACACCGCGCTCGGGCCGATCGGCTCGCCTTCGAACAGATCGCGTCGGGCGACATAGCCGACGTGAGTTTGCCGCGGGTCTTCCTTGCCTTTGCGCGCGACGACGTTTTGCCCGGTGGCAATGGCTTTCGGCCATTTGTCGTAGCGTAAGTCGTCGGCGACGAGCACCTTTCCCGTGCCGATGGTGCGCGCGGCGACCAGGACTTGAACGGTATCGGCCTCTTCCGCCGATTTCACCGCGCGCCGCAACTTGGCCTTCGACCAGTCGTTTGGAAAAAAAGGCCAAGCCGCCGGCGATCAGCAGGGCGATCGAAATCAGAAGAATCGTGATCGGCCGCATCCCGTGTTCCCAAATGGTCTTATGGCCCGACCGTGGCGGTCGTTGTTGCTACCGAGTCAACGCCGTTAAGGCTAACAGCCGGTTAACGATGCCGGCGCGGCGGCAAAGGTCTCGCTGCCGGGCCGATTCGCGCCCCGTTTCGGATCGCGACCCGAACGCCTTAAAATACCCCGTAAAGCCAATGAAAGTAATAGAAAAAGGTCGATCTTGGAACCGACCGACCCGGGCGTAAAAACCGGCATCGACGGGCAAGGCCGTTAACCATCATAAGCCCCATCATAAGCCGATGAACGGCCACGAAAAGGAACCGACCAGATTTCGAATCCAGAAGTCCAGACCGGCGAGCGCGAGGGCGACGCCGTACGGCACTTGCGGCCGCCCGGGCTTGGGTCCGGCCGGGATATCCTTCCCATTCGCCGTCCGGGTCCGACGGATACGCCACAGAACGAAAAGCGCCACTCCACCCCCGGCGATCGCCGTCACGAGCGCCAGGCGGAGCGTTTCGGGCCACCCGGCCCACAGCGCGAGCGCGGCGAACAACTTGGCGTCGCCGCCGCCGATCCAATTGCGGGAAAACAGCAGCACGCCCAGCGCCAAAGCGCCGGCGCCGGTGGCCAGATGGAAGAGGATACGCTTTTCGGGAATTATCCCGGACACCAGAGCGGCGGCAAAAAGCGCGAGAAAAGCGCCGACCAGCCAATTGGGAATGCGATAGGCCCGGATATCGTCCCACGCCGCCCATGCCAACAAGGCGAAAAACGCGAAGGCGATTCCGGGGCCCATGACCCCCTCGGGAACGCGCAACCTCCCCCGCGGAAGCTTATGCGGCTTCCGCGGACGGTGGGAAACGCGGTGTGAAACCGGTTAGAGGTTATTCGCGACGTTACGGAACATCGCGTTCAAATCGTTGCCGACGAGTGTCAGGGCACCGATGATGACGACCGCGATCAGGGCGGCGATGAGGCCGTATTCGATGGCGGTGGCCCCATTTTCGCTACGGACGAAGGCGCGCAACTTCGACATGTGGTTTCTCTCCTCTCAAGTCGCTATGGGCCCGAAGGCCGTGGCGTTCCCCTTGACCTCGCCCGGTTCCCCGCTGTTCTGCTCTGTCGGAACCAAGACGAGTATCGTCGTTTAGTAATATTGTAAATCCTAGCAAAATTTCGGGATTCTCCGCAAGCAAGGAAATGTTTCACACCGCACGTTAATGCAAAATTATTAACGATCCCCGACGTTATCCGCGAACCGGCACAACCTTCCGACCTTGGATGTTGGTTGGATTTTGTACGCACCGGGTTCCGGCATAAGATAACCGGCCGGCCGAATTCTGGTTTTTTTACCGCTGGTGCCGATGATGGCGGATGCCGCATGACCACCGACCCCAACACGCGCGATCTTTCCAATATCGCCCTGTTCGCCGATCTGACACCCGCAGCGATCCGGGAGATCGCGTCTGTCGCCACATGGCGCGAGGTTCCCGCCGGGGAAACCATCTTCGATCAGGAAACCGACACCCTCGAGGTTTATTGCGTCGTCGCCGGCGCGGTCCGCATTCTGACCACCGTCGGCGAACGCGAGGTGACGCTCGCGGAAATTCTGCAGGGCAACATGTTCGGCGAAATTGCCGCCATCGACGGCCAACCGCGCTCGGCCAAGGCGGTCGCTTCGGTCGACAGCGTGCTGGCTTCGATCGACGGCCCGGCGTTCGTCAAGATCCTGCTCAAGCACCCGAACATCTCGTTGAAGATCATTCAGCGCCTGGCGCGCGTCGTGCGCGGCCTCGACAAGCGGGTCACCACCTTGAGCACGTTGACCGAGGAACAACGGGTGGTGATCGAGCTGCTGCGCATCGCCGAACCCGACCCCAAGATCCCAAACGGCTGGTACATTCCGACCATGCCGGTGCATTCGGACATCGCCGGCTGGGCCGGTACCTCGCGCGACATCGTCGCCCAAACCATCGGCCGGCTCGCCCGCGACGGCGTCGTCAAGCGCCGGGGCATGGCGCTCGTCATTTGCGATTGGCCGCAGCTGCAGATGTTGGGCAAGGTCGCCGCCGCGCGCGACTGACGGCGCGTTCATCCGCGCGGCAGCACTTCGAACAGACGGAACGCCGACGCCTCCGGCGGCGTGTCGATGCGCCGGACCCAAGCCGGCGGATTTTTCGTCAGGCGGTCGTACAGGCTTCCCGGCTGCCGGCTTTCCGGACTCAGGCCCTCGACCTCGTACCCCGGACAAATGGCGATCAGCCCGACGCCGCGCCGGGCGATAATTTCCCGCGCGATCGCATCGTCGGTCGCGGCGAAAGCCTCCAGGGTGTCGCGCAATGTCGCCTCGGCGCGATGATACGCCATGCCGACGGTCCGATGGGGCGTCCGGTAAAGGACTTCGCCCACGTAATTCATTCCCATCAGGATCGCGCGCGGCCGTTCCGACCAGGGCGGCCGGTTGAGCGCGTCCGCGAGCCGGCGCCCGGCACAGACGTCGGCGCCGCCGCGGCCGGCGTTCAGCTCGCCCCCGGCCCGCTGAAAGGCCGACACATAGGCCGCCGCCGGCGGCCCGAGCAACAACAGCGCGACCACCGCCGCGCTTGCTCCCTCGCGCCACGGCCGTGCCCATTTTCGCCGCGCAATCCCTTCCGTCGCGCGGGCGATCATGTCGCCGAGCGCGAGGCACGGGAATAATCCCGCGTATATCATCCAGCGGATCCAACCGGCGGTCAGCGCACCGTAAGCCGCGACGCACATGGCGACGAAAACCCACGCCCAGAAGCGCGTTCCGACCCGTTCCCGCCGCAGTCGCCACGCCAGCCATGGCAGCGCCAACGCGGTCGCGCCGAGCGTCGCCGGAAATCGTTCGAGCGAAGCGCCCGACTGCAACTCGCCCAGGTTTTCGGCCAAATAGCGGGCAAATTCCGGATCGACGCCGGCGAGCGGCCCGGCGAGCGCCTTGGGGAATATCCAAATCCAAATTCCGACCGCCGCCGCCGCGCCGACCGCTGCCGCCGCGATCCGCGTCGCCGGAGTCCGCAGCTGCCCACGCCCCCCGGCGGCCCATACCGCCGCGAAGAATAACGCGATCAATACGCCCAACGTCGCATGAACGATGGAGATTTGGTCGTATTCGACGGCCAGCCACGACGGCCCGCGCTCGATCGCGAGCGCGCCAAGCAGTCCCCCCGCGTAACCGATAGCGAAATTTGCCGCGCGCGCGCCACCCGGCTCGTCCGCGCCCGCCACCCAGACCAAGCCCAACGCGGCGAAACAAATGGCGGCAAAAGCGAAGGCTTCGGGTCCAACCCACACGCCCGCCGCTGCCGCCAGACCGGCATAGAAAGCATTGCGTCGTTTCTGTTCTTCGCGGGCCAGGGCCCGGATCATGAATCCGAATCCGAGGGCGGCGAAAAACACGAACAGGATGTGATGGTCGCCGCGCACCAGGGCGCCGTACGACATCAGCCCGTACTGGGCGGTCGCGGCGATGCCGGCGAGGATCGCTGCCGTCCGTCCGACCAATGGCAACGCCGCCCAGGCGAGCAGGACGGCCGAGCCCGCATGCAACACCGGCCCCGACCCCATCGCCGCCGCATACAAGGCCTGCTTGACGCCCAGAATCGGAACCGTCGGCAAGGCGAGAGCCGAAATCACCACGTCGAGCGGGCGCGTCCAGTGAAACACGTCGCCGTAGGGCGCGTTGGCGCGTGGAAACGACCGGTCGAACCACCCTTCGCCCCGCCACAGGGCTTCGACCTTGAGCAGACGGACATACCCGTCGTTATCGATAAAACCCGGCGGCAAATCGGAAACCGCGTACCATAACCCGTGCGCCGCGAGAACGAAGACGAACAGGCCAACATAGGCGCGCGCGCCGATCGCCTCCGATGTCATGGCTTAAGCACCTCGAACAGCCGATAGGCCGACGCCTTTTCGGGCAGCGCGATTTCCCGAATCCACGGCGGCGACGGGCCCGCGATCAGGCGGTCGTAAAAGGTGCCGGGACCGGTGTCCTTCGCGCCCATCCATTCGATGCCGAAAGCCGGGCAAATCGCGATCAATTCTATTTTTCGCTTATCGACGATCGCGCGCGCCGCCGCCTCCTCGGTCGCGGCGAGCAGCCGGTTCACGTCGCGTAGGCCCTCGTAGCCCCGCAAATAGAGCGACGCGACGACACCGTGCGGCGTGCGGTACATGATCTCGCCGCCGATGTTGGCGCCGGTCGCGACCACGCGCGAACGGTCAGACCACGGCGGACGGTCGAGCACCTCGGCCAGCGGCTTCGCCCGGCAGGTTTTCATGTTGCGGAGGTGGGCGACGCGCTCCTCGGGCGTAAAAAGTTTCATGGCGCCGAGCGCCAACCCAAGCGGCCCGATCAGGAACGCGGCCATCACCAGCGCGCTGCCCGCCTCGCGCGCGAGCCGCGAGCCTCCCCTCGCCACGATCCGTTCGGTGAGCCTGAGCGACATTTCGGCCAGCAGGACGGAAGAAAACAATGCGGCGTAAATGCCCCACCGTCCCCAGGCGGCGGTGATCGCGCCGTAGAACGCGACGCACGCCGCCAGATGGATCCAGGCGCCCTCGGTCCACAGCGTTCTTTCGCGCGCAAGCCGCCAGGCGAGCCACGGCGCGGCCAGCAGAACACCGCCCAAGGCCAGCGGCAACCGGTCGGGTCGTAAGCCCGGCGCGTATTCGGACGTGGTGGCGAAGATGAGCGCCGCGACCTCGGGATCGAAATCCGCCATCGGCCCCCGGCCGATGGATGGAAAGAGCGCGATCCACGCCGCCAGCACCAGCGCGCCGCAAATCCCGCCCAACACCGCGCGCCAGCGCCAGCCCAACCGCGCCCCGAATCCTTCGGCGCCGCGCAACAGGGCGAACCCCGCCGCGACCAGAACACCGAGGGCGGCGTGCATGATCGAGAGGCGCTCGTGCTCGACCGTCGCTGCGTCGGCGCCGCGCTCCAGCAGCAGCGCGATCATCAGGCTAACGGCGAAGGCGGCGGCGGAATCGAATCCCCGCCGCGCGTCGCCCTCGCCGATCCAATAGAGCCCGAACGCCGCCGCGCAGAGCCCGGCATAGGCGAGCCCCTCGACCCCGACCCAAACGCCCATCGCCGCCGTCATTCCAGCCGCGAACGCGAAAAATTTGTGCGAGCGTTCGGAATCGAGCGCGCGAACCATGAATCCAAATCCGAGCGCCACCAGAAACAGAAACAAGATGTGATGATCGGCGCGCATGGCGATGGCGTAGCTCCAGATCATCCCCTGCGCGGCGACGAAGATGCCCGCCAGGATCGCCGCCGTCCGCCCGACCAGCGGCAGCGCCGCCCAGGCGAGCACGACGGCCGCCCCCGCGTGCAGCACCGGCCCCGACAGCGCGCCCGCCCAGAAGATCGCCGCCTTGGTTCCGAACACCGGCAACAACGGCACCGCAAGCAGCAAGATCAGAACGTCGAGCGGCCGGGTAAAATGAGACGTGTCGCCGAAAGGCGCGTTATTGCGCGGAAGCGTGTTGGCGAACCAATCGCCGCCATGCCACAGCATTTCGACCCGGAGCACGCGCACATAGCCGTCGCTGTCGACGAACTCGTCGGGAAATTTCGACAAAACGAACCACAGGGCGTGGGCCGCGAGGGCGAACAGGAACAGCCCAAGATACGTCCGCGCGACGATCATGCGGGAGGCCCCCGCCGGCGTGAGGGCCGTGTCGGACATTCGCGTCACAGATTGTTGGAAACGGCGTTGGAGATGAAATTGTACATGTCGGTCATCTCGCCGCTGAGCAGTCCGACCGCCGCGACGATCGCCAGGAAGATCAGGCTGGCGATCAAGGCGTACTCGATCGCGGTCGCCCCCCTGTCGTCCGCCCCAAATCGCCGAAGGAAGATCATGGCGCGATCTTATCCGGCGTCGTTCAAATCCCCAAGAGGCCGCAACCCGTATCGGGCCGCCCACGACAAACCGTCGGCGGTTTTGGCGCGCGGGCGGTATTCGCAACCGATCCAGCCGTCGTAGCCGGAATCGTCGAACAGCGCGAACAATTCGGGGTACGGGATTTCAGAAGGTATCGGCTCATGCCGTCCGGGCACTCCCGCGATCTGGATGTGTGCAATACGCGACCTATGAGCCCGGAAGGTCTCCGCGAGAGCTGCGCCGGACATGGCCGCATGATAGACGTCGTATTGCAGCCACAAATTGGTATGCGCCACCGCGTCGTGGATGGCGCGCGCTTGCCCCATGCCGCTCAGGAAATATCCTGGCATGTCGATCGGGTTGAGCGGCTCGATCAGCGCGCGCACGCCTTCCCGCTCCGCCCGCGCCGCCGCCCGGCGCAGGTTGGCGATGTACGTCCGTTCGGTTTCCGCGCTCGCGGGCGCGTTACCTGCCAGCACATGCAGCCGCGAACAAGACAGCATCCGCGCATACGCCAGCCCGCGTTCCAGGGATTCGCGGAAATCGTTTTCGCGCCCGGGGACGGCGGCGAACCCGCGCTCGCCCTTGTCCGGGTCGCCGGCGGGCGCGTTGATCAGAGCCATGTCGAGCCCGGCGTCGGTCAACCAACCGCGAATATCTTCCGCCGCCCACGCATACGGGTTCTGGCATTCGACCGCGCGGAACCCGGCGCGGCGGGCAAGGTGGAAACGCTCCTCGAACGGCGCCTCGGCGAACAGAAACATCACGCTGGCGGCGAAGCGCGGCATCGACGGTCAGCGCGTCCGGCGCTTCCTGATTTCGGCGGCGACCGCTTCCGCCGCGTTAAGCTGCGGCCCATCCTTGCGCCCCGCCGTCGCCTGGTCGGTCAGCGGGCGCGCGAAGCCGAGGTCGTATAGTTCCCGGTGCAGGCGCGCGTATTTGGGCGTCACGAACTCGTCGCGCGCGAAGATGTAAACCGGCGCTCCCGACGCGCACGCTTCCGAACACATGGACATGGAATCGCCAGTGACCACCACCGCGTCGGCGAGCGCGAGAAAGCCGAGATAAGGATTCTCGCCCGCATCCCCCCAGCGATGCACATGGCGCGGAACGCTTACGCGCGCGAGCAAGGCGTTCAGGGCGGCGGGGTCAGTGCGCCGGCTCGACGTGATCAGCAGCGATCCGCCGCTGCGGCGGGCGAACGCTTCGAGGCGCGCCGCCAAATCCTCCATCACAGCGCCCCCAAGTGCCCGGCCCTTGGCGCTGCCGCCGATCAGGACCGCGATCAGGGGCTTCGGCAAATGCGCGAGGCGGCTCCGCCACGCGTCCGCCGCCTGGGCCAGCGTATCGGGGCGGATGCGGTGCGGAGCCCCGGTGATGAAAAAAACGTTCGCGCCCGGCGGCGCCCGATCGTGATGCGGTACCGCGATCAGGTCGAAGTCCCGGCGCGCGAAATGCCCCGGGTCCATGATCTGGACCGCGAACGTTTGCCCGCCGGAGATCCGCTTGATCGCCCGCGCGACCGGCGCGACCCGCCGTCCAGCGCCGAGGACGATGTCCGGCCAGGGCGGCGCCAGCTCGTTCCGGCTATCCCGGCTCACGCCCGCGAAGGACGCGCCAAGCAAAAAATTCGGCAACCCGCCGAGCGGACCGTAGCGGATTTCCTTGACGGCGAACGGCAATCCCAACGCCTCGGCCACGCCCAAGACTTGCCCGCGGTTGCCGGGGCGGTCGTCGGCCAGGACCCAGACCTTCACGTCGGCATCGCTCACCGCTTGGGTTCCCTCGGATTATTTTTCCCCGGTTCCAATCGCGGGGCGCATGGGCATAATACCCGCCCCCCTACTCCCTGGCACGGAATTCACCGCATGACCGCCAAGCCCATCCACGGCGCCGATATCGCCACGGCGAAGATCCTGCTCGACATCAAGGCTATCAATTTCCGTCCCGCGCAGCCCTACATCTTCACCTCGGGCTGGGCGAGCCCGGTCTATATCGACTGCCGCAAGCTGATCTCGTTTCCGGCCGAACGGCGCCATGTGGTTCAGCAGGCGGTCTCGATCCTCGGCACCGAGGTCGGTTGGCGCCAGATCGACGCGGTGGCGGGCGGCGAAACCGCCGGCATTCCCTACGCTGCCTGGATCGCCGAGGCGGCCGACAAGCCGATGCTCTATGTGCGCAAGCAGGCGAAGGGTTTCGGCCGCAACGCCCAGATCGAGGGCGATTTTGCCGAAGGCGCGCGCGTGGTGCTGGTGGAAGACCTCGCCACCGACGGCGCGAGCAAGATCAATTTCGTCAACGCCCTGCGCAAGGCCGGGGCGAAAGTCGGCGACTCCTTCGTCGTCTTTTTCTACGGCATTTTCCCGGGTGCCCTCGGCACGCTCGCCGAATCCGACCTGCGGCTCCACTTTCTCGCCACCTGGTGGGACGTGCTGAAGGTGGCCGAGGAAGGCGATTACTTCGACCCCAAGGTGATCGCCGAAGTGCGCCGCTTCCTCGAAGACCCGATCGCCTGGTCCGCCGCCCACGGCGGCAAGGGGAAATAGCGGGCAACCGATGCCGATGACGATACGGGCCGAACCTGTTCCCGACGTCAGGGGAGAACTTCTGGAATCGCCGGTGTGGGATGACCGGCGCCAACTTCTCTGGCTGGTGGATATCGTCGGGTGCTTGGTGCTGGGCGTCGATCCTGACGGCGCGCCGGGTCATGTCGTTCGCTATCGCTTTCCGATGCCGTCGGAACCCGGCTCGCTCGCGCTCGCGACGGACGGCTCGCTGGTGGTTGCCTTGCGCGATCAAGTGGCGCGTCTCGACGTCGCGACCGGAATGCTTACTACCCTCGCCATGGCGGAACACGATCCCAAAACCACGCGCATGAACGACGGGCGTTGCGACCCTCGCGGCCGGTTTTGGGTCGGGTCCATGTTTGAGCCGCGCGACAAGCCGGCGGCCGCGCTCTATCGCTTGGAGAAAGATCGTCTGGTGCCGCAAGTCACCGGGATCACGCTCGCGAACGGGCTCGCGTTCGATCCGGACGGGCGCGGCGGTTGGCACGCGGATACGCCCGCGCGCGTCGTGTGGCGGTTCGAATTCGACGCCGCGGGCGGCATCCGCGAGCGGCGGCCGTTCTTGACCCTCGGCCCCGACGCGCGACCCGACGGCGCGACTGTGGATTCGGAGGGTGCCTACTGGCTCAGCGCCATCGACGCCGGCGAGGTGCGCCGCTATCGTCGGGACGGCACGCCAGATAGGCGCATCGCGGTGCCGACGCCGTGGCCGACCATGCCCGCCTTCGGCGGCCCGGACCTGAAGACCTGCTTCGTCACCAGCCTGCGCGTCGGGCGCGACCCGGGTCAACTAGCGGCGGCCCCGCTCTCCGGCTGTCTTTTCCGATTCCACAGCGATGTCGCAGGCTTCCCGGAACCACGGGTCGCGCTGTAGCAATCCGCTAAGAAAAACATGCCCGATCAATAGCTTAAAGGCGTTTTATCCAGCTCAAGCCGGGACAAACCTGATCAATGCTACCATCGGGCCATGCCGTTTTCGCCCGCCCGCGTACCGGTTCTCCTCGGCGCGCTCGCCCTCGCCTCCGCATTAGCCCCGGAGGGCGCCAAGCCGGCCGAGGCCAAGGACGAGCTGGTCATCGGCATGACCCAGTTCCCGGCCACCTTCCATCCGTCGATCGATTCCATGTTGGCCAAGACCTACGTGCTCAGCATGGCCCGGCGGCCGCTCACCATGCACGACGCCCGCTGGGAACTCGGCTGCATGATCTGCGTTAGCTTGCCGACCATCGAGAACGGCGGCGCGGTGCCGGAAACCACCCCCGACGGCAAAAAAGGCGTCGCCGTCACCTTCACCTTCCGCCCCGGCCTCAAGTGGGGCGACGGCACGCCGCTCACGTCGCGCGACGTGGCCTTCACGCTGGAAGTCGGGCGCCATCCCCAGACCGGCGTTTCCAACCAGGAATTCTACCGCAGCCTCTATAAGGTCGACGCCAAAAACGACGACACCTTCACGCTGCACTTCGACAAGCTCACCTTCGATTACAACGCGGTCAACGACATGGGCCTCCTGCCCGCGCACCTGGAGGAAAAACCGTTCCGCGCCGACCCCGCCGCCTACAAGAACCGCACCCTCTACGACACCGATACCGCCAACCCCGGCCTCTACTACGGCCCCTATCGCATCGCCGAGGTCACGGCGGGCTCGCACGTGGTGCTGGTGCCGAACGACACTTGGCCCGGCGCCAAGCCCCGCTTCAAGCGCGTGGTGGTGCGCGTGATCGAAAACACCGCCGCGCTCGAAGCCAATCTGCTATCCGGCGCCATCGACATGATCGCGGGCGAGCTCGGCCTCACCGTCGATCAGGCGGTCGCCTTCGCCAAGCGCCACGGCGAGCGGTTCAACGTGATCTTCAAGCCGAGCCTGGTCTACGAACACCTGGAGCCCAACCTGGAGAACCCGATCCTGAGGGACAAGCGCGTGCGCCAGGCGCTGCTGCATGCCCTCGACCGCGAAACCATCGTCCAGCAGCTGTTCGCCGGTCATCAGCCGGTCGCCCATACCGGGGTCAACCCGCTCGATTGGATCCATAACCCCGAGGTCCGCAAATATCCCTATGACCCGAAGCGCGCGGCCGCGCTGCTCGACGAAGCGGGCTGGTCGGTCATGCGGGGTGGATTCCGCCACAACGCCAAGGGCGAGCGCCTTTCCTTCGAGCTTGCCACCACCGCCGGCAACCGCACCCGCGAGGCGGTGCAGCAGGTGCTGCAAAGCCAATGGCGCGCGGTCGGGGCCGACGCGCGCATCAAGAACCAGCCCGCGCGCGTGTTCTTCGGCGAAACCGTGCGCAAGCGGACGTTCCCGGGCTTCGCCATGTTTGCCTGGTACAGCGCGCCGGAAAACGTGCCGCGCACCATTCTTCATTCCAGCCACATTCCGACCGAAGCCAACAACTTCGCCGGCCAGAACTACACCGGCTACGCCAACCCGGAGATGGACCGGCTGATCGACGCGATCGAGGTGGAACTGAATCGGGAAAAACGCCGCGCGTTGTGGAAGCGCTTCCAGGACATCTACGCCGAGGATTTGCCGTCGCTGCCGCTCTTCTTCCGCGCCGACGCCTTCGTGCTGCCCAAGTGGCTGGCGGGCGTGGAACCGACCGGCCACCAGGGCGTCAGCACCCTTTGGATCGAGAACTGGCGGGTTCAAAAATGACGAGGTTCCTGGCCACCCGCGCGCTGCAATCCGCCCTGGTGCTGGCGGTCATGTCGTTCGCCGTCTACGGGCTGATGGGGCTGATGCCGGGCGATCCGATCGACCTGATGATCGCCGCCGATCCCAAGTTGACGCCGGAGGATGCAAACAGGCTTCGCGCGCTGCACGGCCTCGACCGGCCGATCCTCGCGCGTTACGCCGACTGGCTGTGGCTCGCGCTGCAAGGCGACTTCGGCTATTCGCGCCTGATGAGCCGTCCGGTTCCGGACGCGATCGGACCCGCGCTGATCAACACCTTGAAGCTGATGGGCGCCGCGTTCGCGCTCGCGCTGCTGATCGGGCTTCCGGCCGGGATGCTCGCCGGCGCACGCCCGCGCTCGCGGCTCGACTACGCGGTCAACGCCCTGGCTTTCGCCGGGATTTCGATCCCTTCCTTCTGGCTCGGCATCCTGCTGATCATCGTGTTCGCCGTGTTGCTCGGCGTTTTGCCCGCAGGCGGCGTGGTGATCGGCGGGGGCGGCTGGATTGAAACACTCCGTCACCTCGCGCTCCCCGTGGCGACGCTGGCCGTCGCCGGCATCGCCGGCCAAGCCCGCTACATGCGCGCGGCCATGGCCGAAACGCTCCGCCAGGACTACATCCGCACCGCGCGCGCCAAGGGCGCGGGCGAAACCCGCGTCGTGCTCGGGCATGCGCTCCGCAACGCGCTGATCCCGGTCGCGACCGTGATCGCCCTCGACTTCGGCACCCTCTTCTCCGGCGCGCTGGTGACCGAAACCATCTTCGCCTATCCCGGCATGGGCCGCCTGATCTACGACGCGGTCATGGGCAACGACTTCAACCTCGCCTTGGTCGCGCTCCTGTTCGCGACGCTCATCACCCTTGTCGCCAACCTGCTGGCGGACGTCGCCTACGTTGCGCTCGATCCGCGCGTCTCGTTCGAGGAACGCGACACATGAGCGCGCCCGTTTTATTGCGCTCGGCGCGCGCAAGCCCGCGGCCGCGCGTCTCGTTCGAGGAACGCGACACATGAGCGCCACCGCTTCCCTGTCGTCGACGCGCCCGCGCCCGTTCGCCGCCCTTTGGCTTCCGGTCGCGCGCCGGTTCGTCCGCCACCGCGCCGCGGTCTGGAGTCTGGGCGCCCTCGGCATGCTCGCCCTGCTCGCGCTCGCCGCGCCGCTCGTCGCCGCCGCCTTCGGGGTCGATCCGGCGGCGGCCGATCTTGCCGGCCGCTTCCGGCCGCCGTCGCTGGCCCATCCGCTCGGCACCGACGAATTGGGCCGCGACGTGCTCGCGCGGCTTCTGTTCGGAGCGCGGGTTTCGCTCGCGGTCGGGTTCGCCGCGGCGATCGCGACCGCGCTTCTCGGCACCGCCATCGGCCTCGTCGCCGGCTACTTCGGCGGCCGGCTCGATGCGATCCTCATGCGCGTCACCGATGGGGTGATCGCGCTGCCGCTGCTGCCGCTCCTGATCGTGCTCGCCGCGGTCGAGCCGGCCAAGCTCGGCCTCCCCAGCGCATGGGCCGAGGCCGAAACCGCGAGCCTCTATCGGGTGGTGATCATCGTCGCGGCTCTCGGCTGGACCACGGTCGCGCGGCTCGTGCGCGCGACGGCGCTGGCCTTGCGCGAGCGCCCGTTCGTGCTCGCGGCCCGGGCGCAAGGGGCGACGCCCTGGCGCATCATGCGCGTGCACGTGTTGCCCAACCTCGCCTCGCCGATCGTGGTCGCGACCACGCTGTCGGCCGGGCACGTGATCCTGCTCGAATCGGTCCTCAGTTTCCTCGGCCTCGGCATCCAGCCGCCGACGCCCAGTTGGGGCAACCTGCTCGCCAACGCCCAGGAGCTGGTGTGGAGCGCGCCGCTGCTCGCCGTCTATCCGGGGCTGTTGATCTTCGTCACCGTGGTTGCCTTCAACTTCGTCGGCGACGGCTTGCAAGACGCGCTCGATCCGCGCGCCATCCGGGACTAGGGTCTGTACTCAATTAGGGGATTCTCAACGCTACGAAGATGTGATTCAAGCTTCCGAGGAGAACGGAGGCTGGGATGGCGCATCTTTACTGGCTGAACGACAAGGAATGGGCGCGGATCAGGCGGTATTTGCCGAAGGGGCGGCGCGGCGCGCGCCGGGTTGACGACCGTCGGGTCGTC